>Ga0315324_10000029_pt1 | contig 60291 bp, 51 predicted proteins | sample M150021515metaG_FD_203919 | JGI IMG/M metagenome (GOLD analysis project Ga0315324, IMG submission 203919) | Ammonia-oxidizing marine archaeal communities from Monterey Bay, California, United States - M1 500m 21515 | ecosystem: Environmental > Aquatic > Marine > Intertidal zone | place: USA...
GCCATTTCGTCAATAACAACTTCATTAGCATCGTGTTTGTTGTTTGTCTTTTCATATACATTTGTAAAATACCAACCAACCATTAATGTTATAAATGATGCGATAACTAGGGATAACGGCGAATATATATATGCAATTAAAAATGCCACGGGCATTGATGCAAGTGTTCCCCAAGTTCCACTAGCAGGTTTCATAAATCCAACCTTGCCTAGTGATACGATATATTTTGATAATTTTTCTATTATATTCATTATACAAATACCATTACTGTTGATTGTGTTGCTATGCCTTGTTCACGCCCTATAAAGCCAAGTTTTTCAGATGTTGTTGCTTTTATTGAAACCTTATTTTTTTCTATATCTAAAATTCTAGCTATGTTATTTATCATATCTTCGCTATAAGGAGTGATTTTAGGTTGTTCTGCAATTATTGTAATGTCAATATTTCCAATATAACCACCTATTTTTTCTAGTTCTTGTTTTGCGTGATTTAAAAATATCTCACTATTTGTGTTTTTCCATTTTTCATCATTATCTGGAAAGTGTCTGCCGATATCACCGCAAGCAATAGCACCATAAATAGCATCAGTTAAGGAATGCATTGCTACATCACCATCAGAATGAGCCTTGAATCCTTTGTTAAATGGTATTTTAATTCCACACAAAACTATTTCATTACCATCACAGAACGAATGAACATCGTAACCATTTCCGATGCGAGGTTGTTTTGTCATATAAATAAATATCCTTATTTTATTTGCTTCAAAATTATAATAAAATACCTCGCTTTTCAATAATTATTGTTATTTTTCTTGATTTATTTTTCAAATGCCTATATTTTAAGCAATTATGCAAGAGTTAAAAATAGGTAGTCATACAATAAGCAATCCGGTGTTACTTGCCCCTATGTCTGGTGTATCTGATTTACCGTTTAGGAATGTTGTTAAATCGTTTGGTGCTGGGGTTTGTGTTTCGGAAATGGTTGCAAGTAATCATCTAATTCGTGAAACAAAAGAATCATTAAAAAAAATTCAACCTGCTAATGGTGAAGATATTAATATGGTTCAAATAATAGGTTCTGAAATTAATGAAATGGCTGATACTGCTAGATGGTTGGTTGATAATAATGTAGATATTATTGATATTAATTTTGGTTGTCCTGCAAAAAAGGTAACAGGGAAATATTGCGGTTCTGCGTTAATGCAATATCCTGCAACAGCATTAAAAATAATGCGTTTTGTAAAGAAAGCTGTTGATGTTCCGGTTACTGTAAAAATGCGAATGGGTTGGGATAATGAAAATCTTAACGCTGTTGAAATTGCAAAGATGGCGGAAGGCGAAGGAATTTCAATGATAACTGTTCACGCAAGAACACGCCAACAACAATATACTGGTGTTGCAGATTGGGATTTTATAAAAAGTGTTAAACAATCTGTAAAAATTCCAGTTATTGTGAACGGAGATATTGTTGGTGAACAAAGTGCCATCGATGCTTTAAATAAATCTGGTGCTGATGGGGTTATGATAGGACGAGCTTCAAGGGGGCAACCTTGGTTATTAAATCAAATAAGCAGTTATTTATTATCAGGCATTAAAATAGATAAGCCTGATATAAACAAGCAATATGATACAGTTATAAATCATTACAATCAAATGATTGAACATTACGGTGATTATAAAGGAATGTTGATGGGGCGAAAACATTTGTCTTGGTATTTAAAGCAATCCAATGCTTGTATTAGTTTTCGTGATAAAATAATGTCTACTAGCTGTAAAGATGAAGTTAAAGATATTATAAGAAGTTTTTATATGTTAAGGTAAGAAAAAGGGTTTTTTTATGTCTTATGATATATTAGAAGAAATAGATAAAATTGCACTTGTTGTCGATAAAGAATTGAATATTGTTTATGCTAACAATAAGTCATATATGTTTTTTAATTCTGAGGTAGATAGTACAAATTTAAATAAATTATTTGAAAACAATCTTAATTTAATAAAATCTTGTAATACAGTAATGCAAAATAACAATCCCATTTTATTATCGGAATACAACTTTGTTAATTTAAATAATATAATTACACAAATTGATATTTATATTGCAAAATATCAAGATAAATTAATTATATCTATGAATGAAAATTTACTTAATAAAAGGGGAACTGTTGCGAACAAGAATTTATTTGCAATGATAGCTCACGAAATAAAAAATCCATTATCAGCGATTAGCGGTGCATCACAATTACTGGAAAAAAATAATAAAAATAAATTAACAGACTTGATAATAAATGAAACAAATAGAATTGCCAAGTTAGTGAATGAACTAGAAGATATAACTCAGTTAAATAATGTAAATTTTTCTGCTGTAAATATCCACGAAGTTCTTGATAAAGTTGAATTGCTTAGTAATCTAGATGAAAATAATATTACTATTGAAAAACAATATGACCCAAGTTTACCAAATGTTTGGGGGGAAGAAGATAAGTTAATACAAATATTCTTGAATTTAGTAAAAAATGCTAGGGAAGTTGATAGTGTAAGTAAAATTATTATAAAGACTTATTATCTATCTGGTGTTAAAATTAATATTAATGATAAAACTCATAAGGCATTATGCATTGATATAATTGATAATGGTAGTGGAATTGCACAAGAATACCACTCAAAGATTTTTATACCGCATCAAAGCAGTAAAAAAGACGGCAAAGGTTTAGGGCTTGCTATTGTTTCTATGCTAGTGTTAGCCCATTATGGAAAAATAACATTTTCAACGTCAAATAAGGGAACAGTTTTTTCGGTAATTTTACCATTGGAGGCATAAATGAAAAAAAATATTTTAATAGTAGACGATGATAGGGCAATTTGTACGGTTTTAGAACACGCCCTTGAAGATTTCGATGCTAATATAAAAATAACTAATTCTGCCAAGGAATTACAGGAATGGATAAAACAAGGATTGGGTGATTGTGTATTATCTGATGTTATTATGGAAGATGGAAACGGAATTGATATTTTAAAAGAAATAAAGTTAACTCGCCCCGATCTACCAGTTGTTATTATGTCGGCTAATAATACAGTTTTAACAGCAATCGATGCTGGCACATACGGAGCTTTTGAATATTTACCAAAGCCTTTTGATTTAAATGAATTAAAAACAATACTTTATAATGCGCTATCAATGGAAAAAAATAATAAAAAACAAGTTGAATTAAATTTACCTATTGTTGGTAAAAGCAAGAAAATGCAAAGTGTCTATCGCTCAATCGCAAAACTCTTAAATAATAATGAAACTGTTATAATTAATGGCGAATCTGGAACAGGTAAAGAACTAGTTGCAAAAACATTACACGATTTCGGCGAAAGAAAAGATAAGCCTTTTATTGCAATTAATATGGGCGCAATACCACAAGAATTAATAGAATCTGAATTATTTGGTTATGAAAAAGGTGCCTTTACCGGAGCTGATAGTGATAAAAAAGGTAAGTTCTTGCAAGCAGAAGGGGGAACCTTGTTCTTGGATGAAATTGGTGATATGCCACTAGATGCTCAGATAAGATTGTTAAGAGTCTTGCAAGAAAATGAGGTTTCACCAATAGGTAGCTCAAAAGTTTATAAATGTAATGTTAGAATAATATCAGCAACCCATAAAAATTTAGAAAAAATGATTGAAAATGGGGAATTCCGTCAAGACTTGTACTATCGATTAAATGTAATGAAAATTGATTTACCTCCTTTAAGGGAAAGACTTGATGATATTAACGATTTGGTTGAGCACTTTCTAACAAAAATTAATACGAATAAAGTTTTTGATGATACTGCATATGAACAACTTAAAAAATACAAATGGAACGGTAATCTACGAGAACTAGAAAACTTAGTAAGAAGAATTTGTTTGATATCATCAGCATCAATTATAGATGATAATGAAATTATTAATTATTTAAGTAAAGATGACAAGGCAACATCAAACAACAACTTTAACAATATTGATGATTTGTTAAAATATTATATTAATGTGTATTTTTCTGGTGAAATGCCAGATAATAATGTATATAATACTTTTCTAAGAAAATTGGAAGCACCTTTAATTCAAGAAAGTTTAAAATATTGTAATGGAAATCAAATTAAAACAGCTGAAATGCTAGGCATTAACCGTAATACATTAAGAAAAAAAATTAATGAGCTAGAAATTAATATTATAAAAAAACAAAAATAATTAAGTGTATAGAATAATATGGAAAAAAATAAACTCGCAGTACTTTTTATGAATTTTTTTAACTCTAAATGGAAAAATTATATTGTTAATTCAGTTTTCATTTTAGGATTATTATCAGGTTTGTTTACGCTTTACCTGCTTAGTTCTGATTTATCAAGTGACCAGTCAGAACAGATTGAGTTATTTATTAAGATAGACTTGTTACTTCTTGTTTTAATTGTATTTTTTCTTATTTATAGAATTTCAACTATCTTTATTTCATCGCAAAAAAAAGAAAGCGGTTATGGTCTGCAAAGAAAATTTGCTTCTATATTCGGTGTAATTACTGTTATACCCGCATTGATAATTTCATTCTTTTCTATTGTCTTTTTTGATTTAGGAATTAAAAGTTGGTTTAGTGACAGGGTTTCATCGGCATTACAAGAAAGTAAACAAGTAGCAACAGCTTATTTAAAAGAACATCAAAATACAATAGTTGGTGATGTACAATCAATCGCGCGTGATATTGATAATAGGTATAAAATATTAGATATTAATCAAAATAAATTTGAACAAAATTTAGCTTTACTAGGTGTACTTAAAAACCTTACAGAAATGTTAGTTTTTGATACAAAAGGAAAGGTATATGGTCGTTATGGTTTAACTGCTAGCCTAGAACTTCAACCAATAAGTTACGAGGCATTAGCGCGAGCAAAGCAAGGTGAAGTAGTTATCCTTCGACACGAAAATTTAAGACGCGTAAGAGCAATTGCAAAACTAAATAATTTTCAAGATACTTATGTAATAGTTGGCCGTTTTGTTGATCCAAAAGTAATAGGTTATATTCAAAATACGGAACTTGCTATATCGCAGTATGAAACACTAGAAAAAAACCTCTCTAATTTAAAGGTATCATTTACATTAGTATTTGTATTAATTGTTTTACTATTACTGGCAACTTCTGTGTGGATTGGTTTATCTCTTGCTACAACATTAATTCAACCGGTTCGTAAGTTAATGGATGCGACTAGCGATTTAGGTAAAGGTAAGTTAAAGATTAAGCTAAATCCAGAAGAAGGATATGATGAGTTTGGCGAGTTAATAAAATCTTTTAATAATATGGCGGAAAGCCTTGATAAATCTAATAAAAATTTAAAAAAAGCAAATAGTGATATATTAGAAAATTCAAAATTCATAGAAACTTTATTACAAGGTTTAACAACAGGTATTGTTGCATTATCACCAAATGGTAAAGTTTTATTGATGAATTATTCTGCGGAAAAACTATTAAATAAATCACTTAGTGATATAAAAAATAAAAAATTTGTTAATGTAGTAAAAGAATTTAGTCATATTATAGTTAGAGCGCTCGATACAAGAAAAAATCAACAGGAACAGGTTCTAATAGGCGATGATTTAAATAAAAAAAGATATTTGGTAAGAGTTGGTGTTGAAAAACAAGGTTCAAAAATATTTGGTTTTATAGTTGCCTTTGAGGATATTAGTGAAATTGAAAAAAATCAAAAAAACAAGGCTTGGGCTGATGTTGCTCGCCGTGTTGCTCACGAAATTAAAAACCCTTTAACACCAATTCAATTATCTGCGGAACGATTAAAACGCAAATATAAAAACAAAATATCTGATGATGTATTTGAAAATTGCACAGACACTATTATAACTCAGGTAGAAGAGATTGGTAAATTGGTAGATGAATTTAATAGTTTTGCGCGTATGCCAAGTGCTGTGATGGTTGAGGCCAATTTAGTAGAAACAGTGAAAAAATCATTTACTTTACAAAAAACTGCACATAATTTTATAAAATATACTATAAAATCACCTAGTAAAATTAGCTATGTTCACGATATACATCAAATTGGACAACTTGTTACAAACTTGATGAAAAATGCTTTTGTTGAGCTTTCTAATTCAGCTATTACTAAACCTAAAATATTTGTAAGTCTTGAAGTTATAAAAAAATCGATTATACTAAGAATAGAAGATAATGGTAGAGGTTTTCCGAAAAATGACCGTGAGCAATTGTTTGAGCCATATATATCAAATAGTAAAGAAGGAACAGGTTTGGGACTTAGTATAGTTAAAAAAATAGTGGAAGACCATCAAGGGACAATATCATTGAAAGACAGTGAATTGGGTGGTGCAATGGTTGAAATAGTATTTAAGGTGAAAAAATAATATGTCAGTTGATATTTTAATAGTTGATGATGAAAAAAATATTCGTGATATTCTTGCATCTGTTATGAATGACGAAGGATATAATGCCCGCGTAGCTAGTAATTCAGATGAGGCATTGTCAGAATTCAATAAAATCAATCCGAGTGTTGTTATTTTGGATGTATGGTTAAATAATTCAAAAATGGACGGTGTTGAAATATTATCTGAATTTAAATCTATTAATAAAGATGTTCCTGTTATTATGATGTCGGGACACGGTACTGTTGATATGGCGGTTTCGGCAACTAAAAAAGGAGCATATGATTTTATCGCTAAGCCTTTTAGAACTGAGGCCTTATTAAGCACTATTGCTCGTGCATTAGATACTGTTAAATTAAAAACACAAGTTGATATACTACAAAATCAATTAGGTGTAGGTGGGGGTGAAATAATAGGCGTTTCTAGCTATGTGCGAAATTTAAATAAACAAATATTAAAAAATTCAAACTCACAAATATCTTTAATATTTGGCGATACGGGTACAGGCAAAGAAGTAGTTGTTCAAAATTTATATAAGCAAAAATCTACTGATAAAGATTTATTTGTTTTTGATTGTAATATTCAAAACCTTAATAATCTAGACCAAGAACTATTCGGGGCAAAGGGATTTATTCAAAAATCATTAAACAGTGTTTTAGTGTTTGATAATATGCAAGCACTTGGTTTTGAAGTGCAACAAAAAATATTGGATCATATTAAGAATAATAAAAATTTTAGTGTTATATTCGTTGCAAATGACAAGAGTTTAATACACCCAGATTTATTAAATTTATGTAAAAATTCAACCATTGAAACAAAATCTTTAAACGATAGAATAGAAGATATAGAATCATTAACTAAGGAATTTTTGAAGCATAGATCTGTTGCAAAGCGACAAAAAGTGAAAGAAATTGATCAAGAAGCGATTACTATTCTTATGAATCATAATTGGAAAAATAATATATGGGAATTGTTAAATATCATTGATAATTTGTTAATAAATGTAGATTCCGATATTATCACAGCACAAGATATAAAAAACTGTATTAATAAAAACGCATCATCTGATTCAAATATTGGAATGGAAAATATATTGATGATGGATTTAAAAAAATCAAGAGAAGAATTTGAAAAATATTATTTATCGTTTCATTTAAAACGATTTAATAGTAATATAACACAAACATCTGAATTTATAGGAATGGATAGGGCTGCTTTAAGCAGAAAAATAAAATCACTGAAAATAAATGGTTAGAATATGAAAGTAGTAATTTGTGGCGCAGGCTTAGTTGGTTATAACATAGCTAAATTTTTAATATCTGAAAATAATGATGTAACCGTAGTCGATAATGACCCTGTGTTGGTTGCAAGTATTAATGATAATCTTGATTGTCGTGGAATGCTTGGACACGCGTCAAGTCCAACAGTTCTAGAAAAGTCTGGATTAGGTGATGCGGATATGATTATTGCGGTGACAAGAGTTGATGAAATAAATATGATAGCTTGTCATATTGCTCACACACTGTTTAATGTTCCGCGTAAACTTGCTCGTATTCGCGAACAGGCTTACCTATTGCCAAAATGGCGAACTATGTTTTCAAATGATTCTATTCCGATAGATGTTATAATATCACCCGAGAAAGAAGTTGCTAATGCGATAATTCGACGCATTAATGCTTATGGTGCGGTTGATATTATGCCTATGTCAAATGAAGACATAGTTATGATTGGTGTTAAGGTGAAATCAGAAAGTATAATCTTAAATGACACTGTATCAAAGGTTCTAGCATCAGCAGAGTATAAAGATTTAGTAATGAATGTGATGACGATAAATAGAAATGGATCTGTATTATTGTCAAGTGTTGACACTGTTTTAGAAGTTGATGATGAAATATATTTTGTATGCGATATGAAACAAGTTAAATATTGTCTTGCATTATTCGGATACGAGGAAAAAGAAAGTAAAAGATTTGTAATAATCGGTGGCGGTAACATTGGTTCGTTCTTGGCCAAAGAATACGAAGATAAAAATGTTATTATGATAGAAAAAGATTCGCCACAATCAAGAAAACTAGCAGAAAGATTCCCTAATATAGTTGTAATTAACGGTGATTCACTAGATTTAACTATATTAGAAGAAGCAAATATTAACAAAGATGATATATGTATATCTGTTACTAATGATGATGAAACTAATTTATTAACTAGTTTACTTGCGAAAAATATCGGAGCTGAAAGAATTATAGGCCTAGCTAATAATCCAGCATATAGCGATTTACTTAAAAAATTAAGTTTAGATTTATTAGTTGATCCGCGTAAAATTACTTCTTCGGTTATATTAAAAAATATACTTTATGGTGTCGTAAAAACAAGATACACAGTGTATGATAATCACGCTTACATATTAGAGTTAAAAGTTGCAAAAAGATCTGAATTGTCAGGAATACAAATAAAAGATATAAAATTACCAAAAAAATGTTTCTTGGGCTTAATTATTCGTGATGAAAAATTATGTGAAGCAAAATTTGATATGGAATTGCAAGTGGGCGACAGGCTGATTGTCTCAACAGAAATTGAAAATCATAAAAAATTAGTTGATTTATTTGCACCTATTCAAGAATTTTATTAGAAAAAAGGTTTTTTAATGGGTAGATTTGCATATATAAATGGTTCTTACAAACGACATAACCAAGCTGAAATATCTATCGATGACAGAGGATTACAATTCGGCGATGCTGTTTATGAGGTTTATTCTTATCAAAATGGTAGAGTACTAGATGATGATTTACATCTTAATCGCCTAGAACGATCACTTGGAGCATTAGGAATTAAAATGCCCATAACAAGAGATAGTTTTAAAACAATAGTGGCAAGACTAGTAAAAATGAATAACCTAAAAACTGGGCTTGTTTATTTTCAAATTAGCCGTGGAACAGCTCCGCGCGACCATTTTATTCCTAAAAAGAAAATTACATCTAATATAATTATCACAACTAAAAGTATGAAAATACCAGATAATTCAAAAATGGTTAAACCTATCAATGTTATATCACAAGATGATATTCGTTGGGGCAGGGTTGATATAAAAACTGTTATGTTGTTACCAAATTGTATGGCAAAAACTAATGGTCGTGAAAAGGATTGCGAAGAAATTGTATTTGTTAAGAATGGAGTTGTTACAGAAAGTGCTTCATCTAACTTCTTTTTTGTTGATAGTGATAATAACTTAATTACCGCACCAACAGGTGACATACTAGAAGGAATAACAAGAAATACATTATTTGATTGTGCAAAAAAATTGGGATTGAAGGTGATAGAGCGAAAATTCTCTATCGAAGAAGCAAGGCAAGCAAAAGAAGCATTTGTTTCATCGGCAACACAAATTGTAAGGCCTATCAAAAAAATTGATGATAGTGTTATTGGTGATGGCAAAAATTACGATATTTGTAGTAAATTATACGATATGTATATGAAAATAATACCTAAGATTGTTGAGTAAGTAAAATGAGCGCATTAATATTTGATTGGGATAATACCCTTGTTGATACAATTCCGGTTATAAAACATTCTTTGCTTGATACATTAAATGAATTTAATTATGACGGTGAAAAAGATAAAATTATATCTAGTGTAGGATTTAATAACTCGATGCGCGAAGGCTTCCCTGCGTTATTTGGCGATAATTGGGAAAAAGCTAGTGAGTATTTCTACCATAGATATGATAAAAACAAAGATCTAATAAATAAAATGGCTGGATTTGATGAAGTTATTGATTATTTAAAAAATACCGATATTCCAATAGCTATTAATTCTAATAAACGACAAGATTTGTTAGAGAGTGAAATAAATCGATTTGAAATAAATAATATATTTGATATCGTTGTTGGTTCCGGTACTTGCGAAAATGATAAACCAGCCCCCGACGGAGTGAATAAAATATGCAACCATTGGAAAGTTAATCCTAATCCTGATATTTACTATATAGGTGATAGTGAGGTTGATTATAAAACCGCTAAAAATTCAGGTGTTAGTAATATCTTAGTTTCCGATAAAAATGATATAAATACTGTTACTTGTAAAAACCTAACTGAGTTGGTTAATTATTTAAAAAATATTTAGTTGTTTTTTTATGAAAATGATAATAGAGTTATGTAATTATGTGTAAATGAGAGAAAGAAAAATAATGACAAAACAAAATAATCTTCAAGATGTGTTCCTTAACACAGCTCGAAAAAATAAAAAATCATTAACTATATTTTTGGTTAACGGCGTAAAATTACAAGGTATTGTTACTTGGTTTGATAATTTTTGTATTTTACTTAGACGCGATAATCAAGAACAAATGGTTTATAAACACGCAATATCAACTATAATGCCTGATGAGATTCTAGATTTACAAGGCGAAATTGAAAAAGAATAACTTGAAGAAAAATCATCTTTAATAATGCATAAGTGTTGATTAGTATTTATACAAGTGGATAATAAAATTAAAAACAGTCGTGTTATGATAGTTTACCCCGTCTTAAATGGCGGTGGTGATGTTAATCCTGATTGGCGATTACAAGAAACTATCGGTCTAGCAAAAGCAATTAGTTTAGAAACAGTTCATTACGAATATGTTAATCTTAAAATTGTTAAACCAGCTACATTATTTGGTAAAGGTGTTCTTGATCGTTTGCACGATGTAATACACGAAAAAGAAGTCGGACTATTCGTCGTTGATTCATCTTTAAGTCCAATCCAACAAAGAAACCTAGAAAAAGAATTAAATATAAAGGTAATTGATCGCACAGCTCTTATACTTGAAATATTCGGAGCAAGAGCTAGAACATTTGAGGGTAAATTACAAGTTGAACTTGCACATTTAACTTATCAAAGATCAAGGCTTGTAAGGGCGTGGACACACCTTGAACGACAAAGAGGTGGGTTTGGTTTCATCGGAGGACCTGGTGAAAGTCAGCTTGAAATTGACCGTAGACTAGCCGATGATGCCATTGCAAAAATCAAAAGAAAAATTGAACGAGTAAAAAAAACTCGTGCCTTACAACGCGGAGCTAGAAAAAAAGTTCCTTATCCTGTTGTGGCATTAGTTGGTTATACTAATGCTGGTAAATCATCACTGTTTAATCATTTAACCGGTTCAGATGTATTTGCAAAGGATTTACTATTTGCAACTCTTGACCCAACTATGCGCTTGTTAAAGTTACCCTGTGGTATGAATGTCATATTATCTGATACGGTTGGTTTCATTTCTGATTTACCTTATGACTTAGTTACTGCATTTCGTGCAACACTAGAAGAAGTATTATCAGCGGATGTTATTTTGCATGTTCGCGATTTATCTAGTTTGGAATTTGATAATCACGGCAGTGATGTTGTACAAATATTAAATGATTTAAGTGTTAATAAAAATAACAAACCTATCATAGAAGTTTGGAATAAATGTGATATTATTGATGAAGAGAAAAGGAATATCATTGAAAACAAATTATCAATACAAGAAGATAAATATATTTGTTCTGTGTATGAAAATTACGCAATAGATAAAATTTTACAAGCCGTTTCAAATGCTTTACATAAAAACGATAAAAAGTATCTAGTTGAACTACCGCTATCAGCTGGGGCTGAAAATGCTTGGATTAAATCCAAGTCAAGACTTATCAGCGAAGAATATGATGAAAACGGTGCATCGTTAATTGTTGAAATGCCAATAGAAATATCAGGCCGATTTTATGTTAAATTCCCCAATACTAAGGTAAAAATTAGTCAAATTGAAAAATAATTTATTTTTTTTCTTGAAAAAAGAAAAATTAACCTTATGTTTAAATTTGTTAGAAAGAATTAATTATTTATAATGATAAGGAGAATGTAAATGAAATTTCGTCCACTACATGATCGTATTTTAGTTGAAAGACTAGAAGCAGAAACAAAAACTGCTGGTGGTATTATATTGCCAGAAACTTCCCAAGAAAAACCTATGCAAGGTAAAGTCTTAAAAGTCGGTAACGGATACATTTCTGAATCTGGTGCTGTTCGCCCACTTGATGTTAAAGAAGGTGAAATCATTATGTTCGCACAATGGTCGGGAACAGAAGTAAAAATCGATGGTAATGATTATTTAATTATCAAAGAATCTGATGTAATCGGCATTATTTAATTAATTATAAATATATAAATATAAAAAAAGGAATATTTAAAAATGGCAAAAGAAGTAAAATTTGGAATTGATGCTAGAACAAAAATGGCACAAGGTGTTGATATTCTAGCTGACGCTGTAAAAGTTACATTAGGTCCAAAAGGTCGTAATGTTATAATTGAAAAATCTTTTGGTGCTCCTCGCATTACAAAAGATGGTGTAACTGTTGCAAAAGAAATTGAACTTTCAGATAAGTTTGAAAATATGGGTGCTCAAATGGTACGCGAAGTTGCTTCTAAGCAAAATGACCTTGCCGGTGATGGTACTACAACAGCAACAGTTTTAGCACAAGCTATTGTTCGTGAAGGTTTAAAATCAGTTGCTGCTGGTGTTAACCCAATGGATCTTAAAAGAGGTATTGATTTAGCTGTTGCAGAAGTTGTTAAATCAGTTGAGAGTTCATCTAAATCTGTTAAATCTTCGGAAGAAGTTGCCCAAGTAGGTACAATTTCTGCAAACGGTGATAAAGAAGTTGGTGATATGATTGCCGAAGCAATGGATAAAGTTGGTAAAAACGGTGTAATCACAGCAGAAGAGGCCTCTGGCCTTGAAACTGAATTAAGTGTTGTTGAAGGTATGGAATTTGATCGTGGATATTTATCACCTTACTTCACAACAAATGCTGAAAAAATGATTTGTGAACTAGATAATCCACTTGTGTTAGTAAGTGATAGTAAATTATCAAATCTTTCTTCACTTGTTCCTATTCTAGAATCTGTTGCACAATCAAGTAAATCATTAATGATTATTGCCGAAGACATAGAAGGTGAAGCATTAGCTGCATTAGTAGTTAATAAACTTCGCGGTGGTTTAAAAGTTTGTGCTGTTAAAGCACCAGGTTTTGGCGATCGTCGTAAATCTATGCTAGAAGATATTGCAATATTAACGGGTGGTAATATGATTTCAGAAGACTTAGGTATTAAACTAGAAAATGTTACTGTTGATATGTTGGGTTCTGCAAAGAGAATAGTTGTAAGCAAAGAAAATACAACTATTGTTGATGGCATTGGTTCCAAAGAAGATATCGATGCTCGTTTAAGTCAAATCAAATCAGCAATTGCTGAGACTTCTTCTGACTATGATCGTGAAAAATTACAAGAACGCCTAGCTAAACTTGCAGGCGGTGTAGCAGTTATCAAAGTTGGTGGTAGCACAGAAGTTGAAGTAAAAGAGAAAAAAGACCGCGTTGATGATGCAATGCACGCAACCCGTGCAGCGGTAGCAGAAGGTGTTGTACCAGGTGGTGGTTCTTCATTATTATATGCTTCAAAATCTCTTGATAAAATTAAAGTTGGAAACGAAGAACAACAAATTGGTGTAAACATTGTTAAGAAAGCATTAACAGCACCAGTTCGTCAAATTTGTGATAATGCAGGTGTTGATGGTGTTGTAGTAGTTGGTAAAATGCTTGAAAGCAAAGATAAGTCTTGGGGATTTGATGCTCAAAAAGGCGAATATACTGATTTAGTAAAATCTGGTATTATTGACCCAACTAAGATCGTTCGTTGCGCTATTCAAGATGCAGCATCTGTTGCGGGATTATTAATTACAACCGAAGCTATGGTTGCCGATGAGCCTCAAGAAAACGCTCCATCAGCACCAGCTATGCCAGGTGGTATGCCAGGAATGATGTAAAAAATTAATAATTAATTTTTAATAAAAAACCCCAACGAGTTTTTACTTGTTGGGGTTTTTGTTATTTGTGGTTGTATTTTTATACAACAAAATTTAAAGTATAAGAATAATTAAAAAAGGGAGAAATAATATGAAAAAATATTTCAAAGCAGTAATACAAAAATAAATTTATTGAAAAACTAGACAAAGGCTTTAACATTTAGGTAATATAAAGTAAGTTGATAATATAAAATGATTTTAATAAAATATATAGTTAATTATGAGGTTAAATTGCAATGTCTGACATAAAAAATCTATCTTTATTTCGTGATTTACCTTACATAAATGGTAAATGGGTTGATTGCGCTAAAACTGTTGATGTAATTAATCCGGCTAGTGATAGTGTTATTGGTACTGTCGGCTGTGCTTCGCTTCAGCAGACAAAAGAAGCTATTTTATGCGCTGAACAAGCTTTTTATTCTTGGCGCGAAACTACGGCTAAGAATCGCAGTTTAATTTTACGACGCTGGTATGATTTAATAATGAAAAATCAAAAACAACTAGCAAAAATTTTAACTGTTGAAATGGGCAAGCCTTTTGATGATGCGATGGGCGAAATTGCATACGGGGCTAGTTTTATAGAATGGTTTTCTGAGGAAGCTAAGCGAGTTTACGGTGATGTGATTCCTAGTTATGCTACTAATCAACGCTCACTAGTTATAAAACAACCAGTTGGGGTTGTTGGTGCGATAACACCTTGGAATTTTCCCAATGCAATGATTGCTCGTAAAATTGCTCCGGCATTAGCTGTTGGTTGTAGTGTAGTATTAAAACCAGCTATAAGCACGCCTTATTCAGCCTTGGCACTTGCACAACTTGGTGAACAGGCGGGAATTCCAGCGGGGGTTTTTAATGTAATTACAGGCGATGCCAATAAACTTGGTGCTGAATTATGTAGCAATCCTATTGTACGCAAACTTACTTTTACTGGTTCGACATCTGTTGGCAAGACATTAATTAAGCAATGTGCTGATACTGTTAAAAAAGTTTCAATGGAATTAGGCGGTAATGCTCCTAGTATAGTTTTTGAAGATGCAGATATTGATCACGCAGTTCAAGAAATAATGATTTCCAAGTTTCGTAACTCTGGTCAAACTTGTGTATGTACAAACCGTATTTATGTTCACGAGAGTATATTAGATGAATTTGTTTCAAAATTTAGTAATGCTGTTAAAGGGCTAAAAATTGGTGATGGTATGAAAAAAGGCACACAGCAAGGACCTTTAATAAATAAAAAAGCAATGAAAGATGTTGATAAAATTGTTAAAGATGCAGTTAAACAAGGTGCAAGTTTAGTACTAGGTGGTAAATCTCATAGCTTAGGACATAGTTTTTATGAACCAACTATATTGTGTGATTTAAAACAGGATATGGATATAGCAAAACAAGAAATATTTGGGCCTGTTGCTCCGATATTCTCATTTAGTGATGAGCAAGATGTAATTAATAAAGCAAATGATACTGAATATGGTCTAGCCTCTTATTTTTATTCTAGGGATATTGGCAAGATATGGCGTGTTAGTGAAAAATTAGATTACGGAATGGTTTCGGTAAATTCAGGTATTTTATCATCTGAAACGATACCTTTTGGCGGTGTTAAACAATCAGGAACAGGGCGAGAAGGTTCAAAATACGGAACTGATGATTATACAGTCATAAAACATATCAATATGTCGGGTCTCTGATAATTTATTTTATATTATTACCAAAAATAAAAGCCCCTGTAATACAGAGGCTTGAATATGGTGGTCCCTGAAGGATTCGAACCTTCGACCTACTGCTTAGAAGGCAGTTGCTCTATCCAGCTGAGCTAAGGAACCGATTAAGCTATTTATACCAAAAAAATTTAACAATACAAGGAAAAAAATATAATTGTTATCTTTATATAAAAATACATTATTTTTTACTTGCAATTTTCACTAAAAACCTTTAATACATCATTTTATATGGCGGGATATGGCGCAGTCTGGTAGCGCACTTGTTTTGGGTACAAGGGGTCGTTGGTTCAAATCCAGCTATCCCGACCATTTGAAGATTGATTTTAAGGATTTAAAGTCAATCTTTTTTTATCAATTTCGATTGTTGTTTTTTTCTATATTAGGTATAATTAGTTATGAATAAAAATGAACGAGTTAAGTTTATACAAAATAAACTTCAACAATTATATCCAAATCCACCTGTTCCCCTTGACCATAGTGATTCATACACATTATTAATTGCGGTTTTATTATCAGCACAATGCACAGATGAAAGGGTGAATAAAATAACTCCTTTATTATTTGAAAAGGCGGATAATCCATATGATATGGTTAAAATGAGTGTTGATGAAATTGCAGATATAATAAGACCTTGCGGATTATCGCCTATGAAATCAAAAGGAATATGGGGATTATCAAAAATATTAATCGAACAACATAATGGAAAAGTACCACAGAATTTTCCCGATCTAGAAAAATTACCGGCTGTTGGACATAAAACTGCTTCGGTTGTAATGGCGCAAGCATTTAATCAACCAGCTATGCCCGTTGATACGCACATACACCGACTAGCGCAAAGGTGGGGTTTGACAAATGGCAAGAATGTTACACAAACAGCAAAAGATTTAAAACGATTATTCCCGCAAGAAATATGGAATGATTTACATTTACAAATAATATTTTATGGGCGAGAATTCTGTTCGGCCAGAGCTTGTTACGGTTTAGAGTGTGAAATATGTACGACGGTATACCCTAATCGTAAAAAACCATTTATACACAAAAAACCTTAATTTATTTTAATTAACTAGACTTTATAATATCTGTATTATAAGTTTATAACAATCATATAACATATCTTTTAGGATAAAGTAATGCGACAAAAAATTTTAGAAATATCAGATTTATCTTATCGTTATGAAGAATCACAACAAAATATTCTTAGTAATTTTTCTTTTTCTATTACAGAAGGTCAAATTATTTCTTTACTAGGGGAAAGTGGTACGGGAAAAACTACTTTGTTACGATTAATATCTGGTACTGAAAATCCGCAATCTGGGACTATAAAAATTTACGGTAAAAAAGTTTCTAGTAATGGTAAAAGTCTTGTGTTGCCAGAGAAAAGAAATATTAGTGTTATGTTTCAAGAATTCGCATTGTTTCCACATTTAACTATTGCTCAGAATATATCTTTTAGTTTGTTGAATAAAACAAATAAAGAAGTTACAAGAATAGTTAATAAAACACTAAAAATTGTTGGAATGTCAAAATATTCAGATAAATATCCATATGAATTATCCGGAGGACAACAACAAAGAGCATCGTTGGCAAGAGCGATAGCTCCAAACCCAAAATTAATTTTAATGGATGAGCCATTTTCACACTTAGATATCAATTTAAGGGATAAACTAAGAGATGAGACATTACATATTATAAAGGAAATAGGTTGTTCAGCATTGATAGTGACTCATAATCCGCAAGAAGCAATGTTTATGTCAGATGAAATATTGTTAATTGATGGTGGTAATGTATTGCAAAAAGGCACACCGAAAGATTTATACTTTAATCCTGTTAATCAATTTATTGCTAATTTTTTTGGGGATGTTAATGTTATTCCAGCAAAGATACAAAATAAAAAAGCAATTACAGCAATTGGTGAGTTTAAAACTAAACTAGATGATAAAGAAAATGCAAAAGTAGTTATTAGGTCTGAAGCCATAAAATTAAAAAAAGATCTAAATAGTAAAAACGTCATTGTTGCTATTAAAAATTTAGGTATTATGGATTTAATACACGTTGATTGTGTTGATGGTATTCATTTACATTGCAATGTTGATAACATGCACGATTTTGAAGTGGGTGATTCTGTTGCAATTAATTTTAATAAAAAATTAGTTTTTGTTTATTAAATTTCCTTTTAGGTATTGACTTGTTTTAAATCGAGGAGTAGATTTTTATTGTAATATTATTATATTGCAATTTCTTTATTACTTTTACTAGGAGAAAAATATGAAAAAATATTTATTAGTTGCATTTGCGACAGCATTTTGTTCAACAACAGCTATTGCTGGCGAGGTTAACATTTACTCGTACCGCCAAGCTTTTTTAACCCAACAACTTTTTGCTGAGTTTGAAAGAAAAACAGGACATAAAGTTAATGTATTAGTTGCTAAAAAAGGTTTACTTGAAAAAGTAAAATCAGAAGGAAAGAATACAAAAGCTGATGTGATAATGACTGTCGACATTTCAAATTTATATAAAATTAAAGAAATGGGGATTTCACAATCTGTTAATTCACCGCTAGTAAAAGCAAATGTTCCTGCTAGTATGCGCGATGTTGATGGTAAATGGATTGGTCTTTCACAAAGAGCAAGGATTATATATACATCAAAAGATCGTGTTAAGGTTGGTGCAATTAATTCTTATTCTGACTTAGCAGATCCAAAATGGAAAGGTAAAATTTGTATCCGTTCAGGAACTAATAAATATAATATAGGTTTAATCTCTTATATGATTAATCGTCACGGCGAAGAAAAAGCTTATGAATGGTTAAAAGGGCTTAAAAATAACTTAGCTCGTAAACCAAAAGGAAATGATAGAGCACAAATAAAAGCTGTTTACGAAGGTGTTTGTGATATAGCAGTGGGTAATCACTATTACTATGGTAAAATTCTTGATAACCAAGACCAAAAAGTTTGGGCTAATTCAGTTAATCTAGTTTGGCCTGACCAATCTGGACAAGGTTCTCATATTAACTTAGCTGGTATTGCATTAATAAAATATGCTAAGAACAAAGATGTTGCAATTGAATTAATTGAATTCCTTTCTTCTGATTACGCACAAAAAATCTATGCTGAGGCTAATAATGAAATGCCGGTTAATCCAAATGTTCCTGTGTCAAACAAGGTAAAATCTTGGCTTAAAAATGTAGGTGGAAAACTTAAAGTTGATACTAATGTAAGTTTATCTGATGTTGCTAAAAAATCTAAAGATGCAGTGAAATTGGTAAATAAAACTAGTTTTAACGAATAAAATATTATATTGTCATTGTATGTTACAAGATAATAAATATTTACAATTAACAGTGGGGGGAATTGCTTTTATTATAGCTATTCCCCTTATTGCTATATTATTTATATCATTTTACCCAGAAGAATTATTATGGGAACATTATTTATCAACGGTTTTTCCTAGTTATTTACTAAATACTTTAATATATACTTTTGGTTCTTCAATTGTTGCAACTATACTTGGCACAACAAGTGCTTGGATTGTAAGTTCAACCAATATACCAGGGCGAAATATTTTAAATTGGGTGTTGTTATTTCCTTTTGCAATTCCTGCTTATGTGGTTGCATTTGTTTATGCAGAATTATTTGAATATTCAGGATTAATACAAACTTTATATAGATGGATTTTTGATTATAAATCTTATGCAGAGTATTCCTTTTTTGATTTTCGAAATATGGGAGGAGCTATATTTGTTAGCTCAATTGTAATGTATCCATATGTCTTTTTAATGGCTAGACCAGCTTTTGTACAGCAGGCGGGATATGTCCTAGAAATTACTAAAACTATGGGGCATAGTTCATTAAATAGTTTTTTCAAAATATCGTTGCCTATTGCAATGCCATCTATTTTAGTTGGTTCTATATTGGTATTAATGGAAACAATGGGTGATTTTGGTGTTGTTTCATTATTTGGGGTTCATACGCTTACTTTTGTTATATATGATGTTTGGCTAGAAATGAATGATGTGGGATTTGCAGCACAAATTGCTTTGGTTATTCTTGTTTTCGTGTTTTTATTAGTTTACCTTGATAAGGTTTACCGTAACAGGCAAAAAATATATTTATCAACAAATAGTTTGCTTAAACCATTCCGTTTAATAGAGCTAAGTAAAGGACAAAAAATATTAAGTTTAGTTTTTTGTTGGGGGTTATTTATTCTTGGTTTTGCTGTCCCAGCTTTAATTTTGCTCGATTATTCCATAAGATTTTTTGACCAAGCCTACACAGATAAATTTAATGAGTATTTGTTTAATTCTTTTAGTTTAGCTGTTACAGGTGTATTTTTTGTAATGTTGTTTAGTATTATTTTAGGGTATTACAGTCGCCGTAAAAAACACTTTAAAATAAATAATTTTTTAATATCTTTTTGTCGTATAGGTTATGCCGTTCCAGGTGGTGTATTTGCGATAGGTGTCTTTGTACCGTTTGCTATGTTTGATAATTTTATTGATGAATATATGATTAAATATTTTAATATTAGTACAGGATTATTGATATCAGGCGGTGTTATTTTATTAATTTATGCATATGTTGCAAAGTTTATTAATGTCGGGGTTGGTTCAGTTGAAAGTTCATTACAAAGAGTAAGTCATACTATGGACGATGTAGCTTTATTAATGGGACATAATAAATTTAATATAATTTCGAAAATACATTTTCCTTTAATTAAAGTCGGTATTATTTCCGGTTCTATAATTATATTCGTTGATATTGTGAAAGAATTACCAGCTACATTATTGTTGCGACCATTTAATTATGAAACACTTGCAACTTTTGTGTATCAATATGCTAGTGATGATTTAATAGAACAAGCTTCAATGGGGGCTTTGATAATGGTATTGTTGGGAATGATACCAGTTTCAATATTATGTTATTTTACTAATACAAATTCAAAATAGATTAGACTTTATGTTATTTTTTTAGTACTTTATATAAAAAATACATAACTCATTATTGTTTTAAATAAAAGGAATAAGATTAGATGCAAACTACAAAACTTTGTAAAGGTGTTCGATTAACCGAATTTTTTATGCCAACACTAAGAAATGCACCATCTGATGCAAAAATAGTAAGCCACCAATTAATGTTAAGAGCTGGTATGATTAGGCAAGAAAGTTCAGGTATCTATTCTTGGTTGCCACTAGGTTATCGCATACTTACAAAAATTTCTGAAATTATTTCACAAGAACAAAATAAAATTGGGGCTTGTGAAATGTTAATGCCAACAATACAATCAGCTGATTTATGGAAAAAATCTGGACGATATGATGATTACGGCCAAGAAATGTTACGAATTAACGATAGACATAATCAAGAAATGTTATTTGGCCCGACTAATGAAGAAATGATAACAGATATATTTGCAAACTTTGCTCAATCATACAAAGATTTACCAAAAAACATTTTTCAAATCCAATGGAAATTTCGTGATGAAATTCGCCCAAGATTCGGTGTTATGCGTGGTCGCGAATTTTTAATGAAAGATGGTTATGGTTTCGCCATAGACGAAGAACAGCATAAAAAGATATATAATAAGATATTTGTATCTTACCTACGAACATTTGCCCGCCTTGGGGTTAAGGCAATACCAATGCAGGCCGATACTGGGCCAATTGGTGGTAAGTTATCACACGAATTTATTATACTTGCTGATACCGGCGAATCCGAGATTTTCTGTGACAAAGAAGTTATTGATTTAGATATATTACAAGAAAAAATTGATTACAGAGATGATTTAGAGCCTATTGTTAATAAATGGACTGAAAAATACGCATCTACTGATGAAATGTTTGTTGAACAGGAATGGGCAAAAGTTCCTGATACGAATAAAATTGCAACGCGAGGGATTGAAGTCGGTCATATATTTTACTTTGGCACAAAATACTCAGAGCCTTTGGGATTAAAAGTTGCTGATAAAGATGGTTCATTAAAACCACTTCATATGGGTTCATATGGAATTGGTGTAAGTCGTGTTTTTGCTGGTATAATCGAAGCCTGTCACGATGAAAAAGGCATAGTTTTCCCTAGTTCTGTTGCACCTTTTGATGTCGGGTTGGTTAATGTATCTGTAAAAGATGAAAATTGCACAAAAACTTGTGATGAATATTACGAAACTTTACAAAATAATGATATTGAAGTTGCATATGATGATCGTGACATAGGAGCCGGTGCAAAATTTTCTGATATGGAATTAATCGGGTTGCCTTGGGTAATTGTTGTAGGTAAAAAATCTATTGAAAAAGGTTTAGTTGAATTAAAAAATCGTACAACAGGACAAACACAAGACTTGTCATTTGAACAAGCAATAAATATTGTAAAAGGTAAATAATGTTTTCTAGGTTTGAATTATTAACAGCTTGGCGTTATGTCCGCTCAAAAAAAGAAGATAATTTTATATCTATTGTTAGTTGGTTTGCACTAATTGGTATTATACTTGGTGTTGCTTCCTTGGTTTTAGTAATGTCGGTAATGGGTGGTTTTCGACAAGAATTATTGGGCAAGGTATTGGGTATAAATGGTCATATTACATTAAGTGATGGAATTCGTAATATTCAAAATCACAAAGTAATTGAAAATCAATTGATTAAATACCCAGATGTAAAATCAGCAACAAGTTATTTACAAAAGAATTCTTTATTAAGTATTGGTGATAATTCAAGAGGAATTATTGTACGAGGTGTTGATGTTAAGTCATTGAAAAACCGTGACATATTCAAAAAATCTGTTAGTGAAAAAGATTTAAGAAATTTTGAAACAAGTAACGGAATATTGATTGGAAAAAGACTATCTAGAAATTATAATATTACAAAAGGTGAGTTTATAAAACTTCTTATACCAAATTCATCAAGCGGTCGCCCTAAAATTGAAAAATTTAAAGTTGTTGGTTATTTTGAAGTTGGTATGTATCGTTACGATAACGGTATGATATTTATGCCTTTAAATGATGCTCAAAAGTTTTTTGAGACAAAAGGTGTAAGTCAAATAGAAGTAATACTAAATAATGCTGATAATGCGGATAATTGGGTAAAAGACAATAGAAGTAAAATTGATGTTAAGTATGTTGATGCTTGGGCAAAGGTAAACAATACATTTTTTAATGCTTTGGAAGTTGAAAAAAATACTATGTTTATAATTTTGTCTATTATGATTTTAATTGCTGTGTTCAACATTATTACAGGGCAAATTATGATTGTAAAAGAACACAGAAAATCAATATCAATTCTACGAACAATAGGAGTAAGTAGATTTTCTATCGTAAAAATATTTTTTATCGTTGGTTCTTTCATTGGTTTAATTGGAACTTTCTTAGGGTTAGGTTTGGGTATTTTACTCGCTAATAATTTAGAAACATTAAGATTATTTATTAAAAGCAATTTTGGATTTGATATATTTAATCCAGAGATATATCACCTTAAAACAATCCCAATTGTTCATAATGAACAAGAATTAATTTTAATTGTAATATACAGTATAGCTTTATCTTTACTTGCAGGTCTTTATCCAGCAATAAGAGCAGGGCGAATGAAGCCTGTTGAAGGGATAAGAAATGACTAATATCTTAGAACTTAAAAACATTGATAAATCTTATGATGCAGATACACATATACTCAAAGGTATTAATTTGAATTTAAAATCTGGTGAATCCGTTTCACTAGTAGGGGCGAGTGGTTCTGGTAAGTCGTCTTTATTGCACATAGCGGGTCTTTTGGATTTATATCAAGAAGGAACGATAATTATTGACGGCCAAAATATGAATAATATAGGCGAAGACAAAAAGACTAAAATTAGACTTGAAAAAATAGGTTTTATCTATCAATTTCATAATCTATTGCCTGAATTTTGTGCTTGGGAAAATGTTGCTTATCCAATGTGGGTTAAGGGAATAAGTCGCCCTGATGCCAAGAAAAAATCTATAAAATTACTAGAATTAGTTGGTTTGCAAGATAAAATAAATAGTTCTGCGACAAAGCTTTCAGGCGGTGAAGCACAAAGGGTTGCAATAGCAAGAAGTTTGGCAAATAATCCTAAAATAATACTTGCTGATGAACCAACAGGTAATCTTGATGATGAAAATACACAAAATGTTTGGGCTTTGTTGCTTGATTTAGTAAAACAACAAAATGTTTCATTATTATGTGTGACACACGATATGAATCTTGCTAAAAAAACAGACAATATTTATTCACTTAAAAACAAAAAAATCGTAAAAATAAATAAATAATTTATTTTGTGTTGTTTATAAAACTTAAATCAAGTATTATTTCCTTGACTATATTATTATTTATAGGAGCTTTAGTTATGGGTACATTTAGTATTTGGCATTGGTTAATCGTTGCAATTATCGTATTAGTTTTATTCGGTGGTGGTGGAAAGTTATCACGAATTATGGGTGATTTTGGTAAAGGACTAAAAGAATTCAAGAAAAATGTAAAAGATGACGACGATAAAAACAAAAAAATAAAAAAAGATTAATACAATAATGTTAGATTTAGGTTGGTCTGAAATTATGATAATTGGCACGATAGCTATCATAGTTATTGGCCCCGATGAAATGCCAAAAGTTATAAAAACTATAACAAATATATTTTCCAAGATAAAAACATTGAGTAATGATTTTCGTGATGCAATGAACGATATTGCTAACCAAGAAGATTATAATGAAGTAATATCTGAATTAAAAAAAACTAATTCTGAATTGGAAAAAAATATACAAGAATCAAACCTTAGTATTTATAATGCCGTTGAAGATGAATATAACAATAAGAAACAATTATGAATAGTCAAAACGAAACATTTATTTCTCATCTAACAGAGTTACGTTATAGATTAATGATTAGCCTTAGTGCATTGTTAATTGGCTTTTTTATGTGTTTTTATATTGCGGATTATATATTTAATTTTTTAACTACTCCGCTTGTTGATGTCTTTGGTGATATTTCTAATCGTCGCCTTATTTACACTGGACTAGCAGAAAAATTTTTTACGAATGTAAAGCTAGCATTTTTTGCTTCGTTTATGATTATGTTTCCAATTTTGTTATCTCAGGTTTGGGCTTTTATCGCCCCTGGGTTATATAAAAATGAGAAGAGAGTTTTTTTCCCATTTTTAATTATGACGCCTGTTTTGTTCTTTATTGGTTCTGCTTTTGTATATTATTTTGTATTACCTATTGCTTGGGATTTTTTCGTTGGATTTGAACAAATCGGTAATAATACTACACTAGCAATTCAACTTGAATCTAAGGTTGATGAATATTTATCATTGGTAATGCAATTAATTTTTGCTTTTGGATTAGCTTTTGAATTACCTATATTATTACTTTTATTAGTTCAGGTTGGGGCGACAGATGCAGAAGGATTAAAGAAAAAACGCAAATATGCTATTTTAATATCGTTTGTTGTTTCTGCTATTTTAACACCGCCTGATCCATTATCACAAATAGGTTTGGCTATTCCAATGATATTATTGTATGAAGCTTCTATATTAATTGCTATTTTAATGAAAAAAAATAAAAAAGAGGAAAGATAAAATGCACGATTTAAAATTTATTCGTGAAAACCCACAACAATTTGATGTTGAAATGAAACGCCGTGGTCTTGATGCGCAATCATCTGAAATATTAGAACTTGATGAAAAACGCAGAAATAAACAAACTGCTATGCAAGAATTACAAGCACAAAGAAATTCAAAATCAAAACAAATCGGAATTTTAAAATCGCAAGGTAATGATTCTGAAGCCCAAGAAATTATGCAACAAGTTGCAAATATGAAAAACGAATTGCAAAACTTGGAAAATAAAGAGCGTGAATTGTCTGAATCATTAACATATAAATTATCGACTTTACCTAATATTATGTATAGTGATGTTCCATCTGGTAACGATGAAAATGACAATCAATTAGTTCGTACAGTTGGTGATATTCCAAAATTCGATTTTACTCCAAAAGAACATTGGGAATTAGGTGAAAATTTAGGAATGATGGATTTTGAATATTCGGCAAAATTATCTGGTTCAAGATTTGTATCATTAAATCGTGATTTAGCTAAACTAGAAAGAGCTATTGCATCTTTTATGCTTGATACACATACAAATGAACACGGTTACACGGAATATCAAACACCAGTTTTAGTAAAACAACAAGCTTTATTAGGAACAGGGCAATTGCCAAAGTTTGAAGAAGATTTGTTTAAAACGAATTCGGATCATTATTTAATACCGACTTCTGAGGTAACACTTACAAATTATGCTAATGATGTTATTTTTGAACAAGCTGATTTACCTAAGCGAATGACGGCTTGGACATTATGTTTCCGTAGTGAAGCAGGTTCAGCAGGCAGAGACACAAGGGGTATGTTGCGACAGCACCAGTTTTATAAGGTAGAAATGGTATCAATCGTTGAGCCAGAAAATTCTGATGAAGAATTAGAAAGAATGACAAACTGTGCAGAAAATATTTTAAATAAATTAAAATTGCCTTACCGTGTCGTAAAACTTTGTACAGGTGATACCGGTTTCGGGGCTAAGCGAACTTATGATATTGAAGTTTGGGTTCCAGGGCAAGATACTTACCGTGAAATATCTTCTTGTTCAACTTGCGGAGATTTCCAAGCTCGCCGTATGAAAGGCAGATATCGTAAGAAAGGTCAAAAATCAACAGAATTCTTACACACTCTTAATGGTTCAGGTCTTGCTGTTGGACGAACAATGATTGCTATTATGGAAAATTATCAAAATAGTGATGGTTCAATAAATATACCTGATGTATTACAGCCTTATATGGGTGGAAAAACAATAATTAATAAAGATTGATTTTATGATTGCACCTACTAGTTTTATTAAAATATTAAAAGATTCAGGTATTACTGATAAGTTAGTTATTGAAACTATGTGCAATGTTGATAGAACAAAATTTTTAGAACCTGTATTACAACAATATGCTTGGCAAAACCAAACTTTACCTATTGGCAATGGTCAAACTATATCATTGCCAAGTATAGTTGGTTTGATGACCCAAGAACTACAACTAAAATCATCAGATAAAGTTTTAGAAATAGGGACGGGTTGTGGTTATCAATCAATTATATTAGCTAATTTATGTTCACAGGTTTATAGTGTTGAAAGACACCCTTCGTTATTAAAGCTTGCAAAAAAAAGGTTTAAAGATATGCAAGTATATAATGTTATGTCTATGGTTGATGACGGTTCTTGCGGTTTTTTAAACCAAGGTCCTTTTGACAAAATTATACTTACTTGCTGTGCAGACGATATCCCAATGCATTTAGTTGATAAATTAAAGATAGGTGGTATAATGATATTACCAGTTGGTGAAAGTAACGAGAAACAAGATTTGTTAAAAGTAATAAAATTGCAAGATAAAATTGATATTACAGAGATAGGGAAAGTTGATTTTGTCCCTATGTTAGAAGGAATTGGTTCTTAAATGAATAAAATAATCATTACATTATTTATATTTTTACAATTTACCGCAGTTAAAGCCCTAGATATCATTACATATGAACAAAGAACGACAAGCCCTAGTCTTTTAGCAACTTCTCATAAAATTCAAAAAGGTGAAAATGTTTATATGATTGCTAAAAAATACAGTGTTTCTAGCAATGAATTAATTCGTATAAATAAATTGTCTCCACCTTATAATTTAAAAATTGACAGTTTCTTAAAACTTCCCAAGGCAAAAAGATATCTTATACAAAAACAAGATACATTATATTCATTGTCGAGAAAATTTAATGTTTCAGTTACTGATTTAGCTAATTTTAATGATCTTACGAAAAACACAAAGTTACAAGCTGGTAAATATATTAATATACCAAATATTGCTGTTTCTAAGGAAAAAAAGAAACAAGTTGTAAATAGCACAGATTCTAATGATGGCGCTTTTAGTCGTAAAAAAGTTGTACTTACTAAGGAAAAATTAACAAAGAAAAAAATATTAGCTGTTAAAACTCCAAAAAGTACAGGTAGGTTTATTATTCCAACTAATGGCAAGATAATATCTAGGTTTGGTAAAAAAACTGATGGTATTTATAACGATGGAATAAATATTTCAGCAAAAAAAGGTGCAAAAGTTGTTGCCTCTGATAATGGTATTGTTGCATATGCAGGGAATGGTTTAAAAGCATTTGGGAATATGGTTTTAATAAAACACGATAAAAAATTTGTAACAGTATATGCTCATATGGATAAACTAAGAGTTAAAATTGGTCAAAAAGTAAATCAAAACCAAGTAATTGGTTTTGTTGGAAATACAGGAAAAGTAAAAACATCACAATTACATTTTCAAATTCGCAAGAAAAGACAGATATTAAATCCGCATAAATATTTAAGGTAAATATTCCTTGAATATAGAGTTTTATTTGTTATAATGTTTCTTATTTAATTAATCAAATAAAGGGAAAAAATATTATGATTACACCAGCTTTTGCAAATACGGCAACACAATCACCGAGTTTAATGATGCAGTTTTTACCATTAATAATTATTTTTGCAATATTTTATTTCTTGTTAATTCGTCCGCAACAAAAACGCGCAAAAGAACATCGTGAAAAAATTGAATCTATCAATGTTGGCGATATGGTTATCACAAGCGGTGGAATAAAAGGAAAAGTTAAAAGAGTTGAAGATATAGATATTGATGTTGAAATTGCTTCGCAAGTTGATGTTAAGATAATAAAATCAACAATAATAGATGTTATGAAAAAGTAATTAAATGAATCAATATAGCCTAATTAAAAAGATTTTTATATTAACAGTTGTAATATTTGGATTTATATTTGCATTACCTAATGTAGTTAAATTACCATCTTTTATGCCTAGTAAAACCGTTAAACTCGGCCTAGATTTACAAGGCGGAGCGCATTTATTATTACAAGTTGATGAAAAATCTGTAATGAAAGAATTTTATGACGGTTTGGGCGACACTGTTCGTGCAAAATTACGAAGTGAAAAAATAGGATACAAGAAAATATCATCTGATAGTAATAATCTATCCGTTACCATAAGTAATGAAAGCCAAATAGAAAAAGCTAGAAAAGTGACTAAATCCATAGTTGAAGATCTAAGCATTGCAGATAATAAAAATGTTATAACATATAAATTAAATGATTTTGGAATTAACAATAAATTACTTGATATTGTTGAACAAACAATAGAAGTAATTCGTAGAAGGGTTGATGCCACCGGTACACAAGAACCACTTATTCAAAGACAAGGTAACAATAGAATAGTTGTTCAATTACCAGGTGTTGAAAATCCAAATGAAATTAAATCTTTATTAGGCCGTACTGCAAAACTATCTTTCCATCTAGAAGACTCTACGGGGTTAAAATCTCCATCGACAATTAGAACTATTGATGAAGATGGAAATATATTAATCTTAAAACGCCGTGCTTATTTAACAGGCAAAAATTTATTAGATGCTCAACCATCATATAATAATAATTTACCGGTTGTATCGTTCAGGTTTGATTCATCAGGGGCAAGAAAATTCGGTAGGTTAACTTCTCTTAATGTAGGTAAAAGAATCGTAATAATGCTAGATGGTAAAGTTATATCTTCGCCTGTTGTTAACGAACCTATACTAGGGGGAAGCGGTGTTATATCCGGCAACTTTTCCATAGAAGAAGTTAATGAATTATCTATCTTACTTAGAGCCGGTGCATTGCCTGCACCCCTTAGTGTGGTGGAAGAAAGAACGGTTGGCCCTGGTTTAGGAGCTGATAGTATAGCTTCTGGAAAAATGGCTTCTGTTCTAGGTCTTTTATTTGTTGTCTTGTTTATGTTTTTTGCTTATCGTCTTTTTGGTCTTTATGCAAATATCGCTTTGGCTATTAATATGGTTTTAATATTATCTGTTTTAACAATATTGCAGGCAACCCTTACATTACCAGGCATAGCGGGGATTGTTCTTACTATTGGTATGGCGGTTGATGCAAATGTATTAATTTTTGAAAGAATTCGCGAAGAATACAATTCTGGATCTAAATTACATACTGCACTTGAAAAAGGTTTTAACTCGGCCTTTACAACTATTTTAGATGCAAATATAACTGGTTTAATAGCAGGGATAATATTGTATGTTTTTGGAACAGGGCCAATTCAAGGTTTCGCTGTTACATTGTCAATAGGTATTGTGACTAGTATGTTTAGTGCAATTATGATAACGAGATGGATTTTAATTTCTTGGGTAATACGAAAAAATCCAACTGAACTACCAAAAGGATTTTAAATTATGAACTTACTACCCAATTCAAATTTTAATTTTATGAGTAAAACAAGATTGTTCTTTTTTACTTCATTGTTTTTATTAATATCAACAGTTGGATTATTAACCTTTAAAGGTATTAATTACGGGATTGATTTTTCAGGAGGCATATTAATAGAAGTAAAAGTTAAAGATGGTGTTACAATTTCTGATGTAAGGAAAAAAATATCATCATTGAAAAGGTTTGATTCTTCGTTACAGGAATTTGGTAGCTCGCAAGATATATTAATTCGTTCATCTGTTAATGATATTGAATTAAATCAAGCTGTTGAATTAATAAAAAATACAATAAATGAACAAGTTGTTGAATTTCGCCGTGTGGAAATTGTCGGTCCTGTAATTGGTGAAGAATTGAAAAAATATGCATTTTATGCAGTTATTTTCGCTTTACTTGCAATGATGATGTATATTTGGATTAGGTTCGAATGGCAGTACGGTGTCGGGGCTTTGATTGCATTATTTCACGATGTATTAATTACAATAGGTTTTGTTTCATTACTTGATATTGAATTTGGATTATCGGTACTAGCGGCCATTTTAACAATTGCCGGATATTCAATTAATGATACTGTGGTAATTTTTGACCGCGTGCGCGAGAATTTTTCCAAGCACAAGAAAAAAGAATATGAAGAAATATTTAATTTATCAATTAATCAATCATTAAATCGTACAATTATGACTTCTTTAACTACCTTAGTAGCATTAATAACACTTTATTTATTCGGTGGTGAGGTAATAAGTGGCTTTACTCTAGCAATGATAATTGGTGTGGTTATAGGTACATATTCTTCAAATTTTGTTGCTGTTCCAGTATTATTGTTGTTAAAACCAAATCGCGGAGCAATAGAAGAATTTATTGATCCAGTAAAAGCAAAATTTTTTGAAAAAGAACAAAATGATTAATAAACTTTATAATAATTTATTACAGTCACTCGTTTTTGTTTATGAGGTTTTTTTAGTTGTTATTCAAATATCATATATTTTAGTGGTTTGGAGTTACTTAATTATTAAGCATCCTTTTAATAAGGTTTTCAAAACAAAACATAATTAATATAAAAAATATGAATATTGATCTTTCATTAATATTCTTTACAGGGAAAGAAAAAATGGAAAAGATTTTAATAATTGATTTTGGTAGTCAGGTTACACAGCTAATAGCTCGCCGTGTCCGTGAAAGTGGTGTTTATTGTGAAATACAACCATTTAATAAAGTGAATATTGATATAATAAAAGATTTCAATCCAAAAGGAATTATACTTTCTGGTGGCCCTCAGTCAGTTTACGAAGAAAATAGCCCTAAAATTACACGACAAATATTCGATTTAGGTTTACCTATATTTGGTATATGTTATGGACAGCAATTAATGTGTCAAGAACTAGGCGGTAGTGTTGAATCAGGTTTTTCTGGTAGTGGTGAATTTGGAAAAACAAAGATTAAAATAAAAAAAGATTGCATATTATTTAAGAATTTATGGAATGTTGGTGATGAAACTATAGTTTGGATGTCGCACAAAGACAAAGTGGTATCTATCCCACAAGGGTTTGAAGTCCTTGCTGTTTCTGATGGTGCGCCTTATGCTATTATTGCTAACGAGGAAAAGAAATTTTACTCTGTACAGTTTCACCCCGAAGTTACCCATACCCCACAAGGTAAGGAATTGATAAGTGCTTTTTTAAAGAATGTTTGTAAGTGTAGCTGTGATTGGACTATGGATGAATTTCGTAAAAATGCTATTGCTAAAATTCGCAAACAAGTCGGCGATAAAAAAGTTATATGCGGATTAAGTGGGGGTGTTGATAGTTCAGTTGTTGCTGTATTGTTAAACGAGGCAATAGGCGATCAATTAACTTGTATATTCGTTGACCACGGAATGTTACGACATAAAGAGGCTGAACAAGTGGTTGAAATGTTTACTAATCATTATGATATAAATTTAATTCACAATCAATCACAGGATTTATTCTTAAATAGCTTAAAAGGTATTTCAGACCCAGAACAAAAACGCAAAATAATAGGAAAATTATTTATTGATGTTTTTGTCGAAGAGGCTAAAAAAGTAGGCGGGGCTAAATTCCTTGCACAAGGAACCCTTTATCCCGATGTTATAGAATCAGTTTCATTCACAAATCAAGAAGTTGTAATTAAATCACACCACAATGTAGGTGGGTTGCCTGAAACACTAAATATGGATTTAGTTGAACCACTAAGGGAATTATTTAAAGATGAAGTAAGGTTACTAGGTGCAGAACTAGGATTGCCTGCTCAATTTATTGAACGACATCCATTCCCTGGCCCTGGTCTTGCTATTCGTATACCAGGAGAAATTACCAAAGAAAAATGCGATATTTTAAGAAAAGCTGATAATGTTTATTTACAACAGATAAAAAAACACGGTTTATATAATGACATATGGCAAGCATTTGCTGTTTTATTACCAGTAAGAACAGTTGGTGTAATGGGTGATGCAAGAACATATGATTATGTTTGTGCAATTCGTGCGGTTACATCGCTTGATGGTATGAGTGCTGATGTTTATCCATTTGGTCATGAGTTTCTAACAGAAACAACAAACCTTATAATTAATCAAGTACGAGGCATAAATCGTGTTGTTTATGATTATACATCAAAACCAGCCGGCACGATTGAATGGGAATAGCTCATAATATTTCTATAAAAATGGGGGGAAAACAGATGGGTGTTAGAACAAAAATAAGAACAGTAAAACGAAGAATTAGTCTTAGAATAATATCTGCAATACAAGCTATGATTTACAAAAATAAGTCAAAGGCAAAGTTAGAAAAATTCTTATCACAATTTCGTAAACATTATGTTTCCTGTGATTTGATAAGAATTGGTGGAGATAATGATGGAGGGTATCTTCTACCAAATATTCTTGATGACATTTCATACTGCTTTAGTCCTGGTGTTGCCCAACTAGCAGATTTTGAGAAAGAATTATCTGAAAAGTTCAAAATAAAATCTTTTATGGCCGATGCCTCAGTCGATAATCCCCCCCTTTCAGATGAAAATTTTGAGTTTATTCCAAAGTTTTTGGGCTCACTTACCAGTGGTGAATTTATCACACTTTCTGATTGGTTAAATCAAAGCGAAATGAGCCTAAACAAAAATATGATTCTTCAAATGGATATTGAAGGGGGAGAATACGATGTTTTGGTGTATGAAGATTCAGAAGTATTAAAATCTTTTTCCATAATGGTTATAGAATTTCATAATTTGCATAAGTTATTTCGAGAAGATTTTTTAAGAATGGTATCGGCTATATTTGAAAAAATATATAAAAACTTTTCGATCTGCCACGTACATATTAACAATGTTTGTTACATTGAAACTTTAGGTGGTATTGAGGTTCCGCCTGTTATTGAAGTTTCCTTTATCCGTAATGATTTGATAGATAAGGTTTTAAGTGAAAAACCAATAAGCCTTCCGCATAATTTAGATTCAAGAAATGTACTTTATGAACGAGATACCGTTATGCCAGAGATATGGTGGAAAAGTTAAGCAATATTTGCTATTTTGCAGTTTTTCAACCAATCATCGCAGGCATTTAATGCGCGGTTTGCTTGAAATTCTTTTCTTTCCTTGCCTTTTAACTTTCTTTTCTTGCCATTTGTTGTAATTTGTATTGGAACATCGGGCATTAAACCAAAATTTATATTCATTGGTTGAAAAGTATCGGCAACAGCACCGCCCGTGATGTGATTTAACAATGAACCCATCGCGGTTTCAAGCGGGGGTATTTCAAGCTCCATTCCTGAAATTTCACTAGCTATAAATCGACCTGCTAATAATCCCATAGCACTTGATTCAACATATCCTTCCACACCTGTTATTTGTCCGGCAAAACGAATATTAGGGTGATTTTTTAATCCCATTGTATTATTTAGTAGTTTCGGACTGTTTATAAATGTGTTTCTATGTATTCCACCAAGTCTTGCAAATTCGGCATTTTCTAGTCCACCGATTGTTTTAAGAACTCTAACTTGGTCAGCATATTTCATTTTAGTTTGAAATCCGACAATATTCCATAACGAACCAGAAGAATTATCACGGCGAAGCTGTACTACTGCATAAGCTCCTTTGCCTGTATGGGGCGAAGTAAGACCAACCGGTTTCATAGGGCCATATCTTAATGTTTCTTTTCCACGATTTGCCATTACTTCGATTGGCAAACAGCCTTCAAAATACGGTGTGTTTTTTTCCCAATCTTTAAATTCAGTATATTTTGCATTAACTAATTCATTTACAAAATCATTATATTCTTGTTCTTCCATAGGGCAATTAATATAATCTTTACCATCTCCTTTGTCATAACGGGATTGATACCAAGCTTTATCCATATTTATACTATCAAAATGAACAATAGGGGCGATAGCATCGAAAAAATGTAATGATTCAGAATTCGTTTTATCTAATATGTCATTTGTTAGCTTTTCACTAGTTAAAGGTCCTGTTGCAATTAGAACTAATTCCTCGTCTGGAATTTTTTCAATTTCACCTCTTTTAATTTCAATTAAAGGGTGATTTGTTATTTTTTCTGTTATGTATTTTGCGAAATTTTCACGATCAACAGCTAATGCTCCACCAGCGGGCAATTTATTTTTTTCTGCACTTTCCATAATAAGGCTACCTGCACGACGCATCTCTTCGTGTAAAACACCAACAGCTGAATTGCTATAATCATCACTACGAAATGAATTGGAACAAACAAGTTCAGCAAAGTCATCACTTTGATGAGCAAAAGTTTTAACTTTCCCGCGCATTTCATACAATACAACTTTATGACCACGACTTGCTAATTGCCACGATGCTTCGGAACCTGCTAGTCCAGCACCAATAATATGAACTTTTTTCTGCATTATTTTAAGGATTTCCTAAGATATTTTGCTGTATATGATTCTTCACACTCGGCAACAGTTTCAGGTGTCCCTTGTGCAACTATTCTTCCGCCTTGATCACCACCTTCTGGACCAATATCAACTATATAATCAGCTGTTTTGATAACATCAATGTTGTGTTCAATGACGATTACACTATTACCATTTTCAACAAGAGTATGCAATACTTTAAGAAGATTTTTAATATCTTCAAAATGCAAGCCTGTTGTTGGTTCATCAAGTATATACATTGTTCTGCCTGTTGATCTTCGTGACAGTTCTTTTGATAATTTTATTCTTTGTGCTTCACCACCTGAAAGTGTTGTAGCTTTTTGTCCAACAGTAATATATCCCAAGCCAACTTCTTGTAATGTTCTCATTTTTTCATTTATTGTTGGAATTGCTCGGAAAAACTTTTCTGCTTCATCAATTGTCATATCTAAAACATCAGATATATTTTTATTTTTCATTTTTATTTCAAGCGTTTCACGATTGTATCTTTTTCCTTTACATTGTTCACACTCTACATAAACATCAGGTAAAAAATGCATCTCAATTTTTATTACCCCGTCACCTTGACAGCTTTCACATCGTCCGCCTTTGTTATTGAAAGAAAATCTTCCAGATTGATAACCACGAGCCTTTGATTCAGGCAGTGCGGTAAACCAATCGCGAATATATGTAAATGCCCCTGTATAAGTGGCCGGATTACTTCGCGGTGTTCGTCCAATAGGTGATTGATCAATATCAATTATTTTATCTAGGTGGTGAATTCCCTTAATAGAATCGTATTTACCTGGTTTTGTTTTTGCACCCATTAATTCTCGACTTAAAATGGCTTTTAAAGTTTCTAGCGTTAATGTTGATTTACCAGAACCTGACACACCGGTTATACAAGTTAATGTCCCTAGTGGTATTTTTAAATCAATATTTTTTAAATTGTTTTGTTTTGCACCGATTAATTCAATAAATTTACCATTGCCTTTTCTACGCTTTTTAGGTTTTGATATTTCTTTTTTACCGGATAAATATTGAGCCGTAATACTATCTTTTGACTGCATAATATCTTGCAGTGTTCCTTCTGCGACAATTTTTCCGCCATTTATTCCCGCACCAGGGCCAATATCAACAACATAATCAGCAGTTTTAATTGCATCTTCGTCGTGTTCTACAACAATAACAGTATTACCTTGATCGCGTAATGATTTTAATGTATCTAGCAATTTATCATTATCTCTTTGATGCAATCCTATACTTGGTTCGTCTAGGACATATAATACTCCTGTTAAACCAGAACCTATTTGACTAGCAAGTCTTATCCTTTGACTCTCACCACCTGATAATGTGCCTGATGAACGAGCCAGAGATAAATAACTTAAACCTACATTGTTAAGAAATTCTAGGCGGTCTTGAATTTCTTTAATAATTTTATCACCTATTTTGTTTTGTTGATCTGTTAACTTACTCGGAAGTTCTTTGAACCATTCTAAACATTCAGTAATTGATAATTGGCTTATTTCACCTATATGTTTATCAGCTATTTTGATGCTTAATGTTTCAATTTTTAGTCTATGTCCGGAACATTCAGTACATCTTATTTCAGATTGATATTTTTCAAATTCTTCTTTTCCTACACTTGTGGCTTCACGATACTTTCTTTTGATATTTGGAATAACACCTTCAAAAGGCTTTTCCATTGAAAAAGATTTCATTCCGTCATCGTAATCAAATTTTATTATATCTTTCGTACCATATAATATTACAGATTTTAATTTTTCATCTAGCATTTCCCACGGTGTATTCATATCCGCTTTGTAATGATTTGCTATTGAATATAATGTTTGATAATACATTTTATTCTGACTGTTTTTCCAAGGTGATATAGCACCTTCATTTAATGATAAGTTTTCATTTGCAACTATCAGTTTTTCATCAAACGATTTTCCTTTACCAATTCCATCACAACTATTACAAGCACCAAAAGGTGAATTGAATGAAAATATCCTAGGTTCAATTTCTTCAATGGTAAAACCACTTTCAGGACAGGCAAAATTTGACGAAAAAGTATGCCTTTTATTAGAATCTGATGCTTCCTCGGCTATTATAATTCCATCTGATAGATTTAATGCAGTTTCAACAGACGAAGCTATTCTATTTTTAGCTTCTTCTTTTATTATAATACGATCTATTACTACTTCAATAGTATGTTTAATTTGCTTGTCAAGTTCTGGTATTTCATCAATTTCGTAAATTGTACCGTCAATTTTTACCCTTGCAAATCCACGACGCTGTAAATCCACAAATTCCTTGCGGTATTCACCTTTTCGCCCTCGCACTATCGGTGATAACAAGATTATTTTGTTTCCTTCACCTAAATTTATTATATTATCAACTATACTTGAAATGCTCATACTCTCAATAGGTTGCCCAGTACTCGGACTATACGGAATACCGATTCTAGCGAACAATAATCTAAGATAATCATAAATCTCTGTTACTGTGCCAACTGTGGAGCGGGGGTTTTTAGATGTGGTTTTTTGTTCAATGGAAATAGCAGGCGATAATCCTTCAATACTATCAACATCCGGCTTGTTCATCATTTCAAGAAACTGCCTTGCGTAAGCAGAAAGGCTTTCAACATATCTTCTTTGTCCATCTGCATATATCGTGTCAAATGCTAGTGATGACTTACCTGATCCGGATAATCCTGTTATAACGATTAATTTATTTCTTGGTAAATTAACGTTGATATTTTTAAGATTATGCTCTCTTGCTCCGCGAACAACTATTTCTTTGCTTTCCATTGTCTAAACTACCTTAGGTTTTACATTTTAATTATCAAGAATAACACAAAGTATGCTCTATGTTAAGTAATAAAATATAATTTTGTTGTTTAAAATATTGTCAAATAATGATATAATGTCCTTTATCAAACAATTGTTAAATAGATAGTAAGGGGAATTGTTATGTCAGGTAGCATTAATAAGGTTATTTTAGTTGGTAATATAGGAGCCAAGCCGGAAATCCGTACCACACAAAAAGGTGATAAAGTTGCAAGTTTTACAATTGCAACCAATGAAAATTGGAAAGACCAACAAGGACAACAACAAACCCGCACTGAATGGCATCGAGTTGTAATATTTGGTGGCTTAACTCAAATTGTTGAAAACTATCTAGATAAAGGTTCAAAAATTTATATCGAAGGCCAGCTAAGAACTAGAAAATGGCAAAATCAACAAGGACAAGATCAATATACAACCGAAGTTGTGTTAACTCAGTTTAACGGATCTTTGCAAATGCTTGATTCAAATCTTAATTCTTCGTCTAATTACAGCAATCAATCTAATTCTCAGCCTAGTAATACATTTTCTAGTGCAAATAATCAATTTTCAACGGCCTCTGCTGGTGGTTCGGCGATTAATGATTTAGATGATGAAATACCGTTCTAATATATTAGCTTTAATTTATTAATTATTGCAAGAACAAATAAACTCAATTTTTTGTGTACAATTGCAAAAATACTCGAAAAATCGATTTTAAAAGCCCTATTTTTAGAAATAGGGCTTTTTTTGTTGCATTTTAGGTGTAAAATAGGGTATAATTGGGGTATTGAATTTTTATATGTATTCATAGATAGGATTAACTTAAATTGAGCGAAATTAATACAACACAACAACTAGGCATTGAGTCAATTAGCATTGAATCAGAAATGCAAAAATCATACCTTGATTACGCTATGAGTGTAATAGTATCAAGGGCATTACCGGATGTACGCGATGGTATGAAGCCGGTGCATCGTCGTATTTTATACACTATGAAAGAAAATGGTTATGATTCAACTAAGCCATTTCGTAAGTCAGCTCGTATAGTCGGTGATGTAATGGGTAAATATCACCCACACGGTGATAATGCAATTTATGATGCTATGGCGCGAATGGCGCAAGATTTCTCGCTTCGTTTACCTTTGGTTAATGGTCAAGGTAACTTTGGTTCTATGGATGGTGATAAGCCTGCCGCGATGAGGTATACTGAGGCTCGCCTTGAAAAAGTTTCAGAAACTTTACTTGATGATATAGATCGCGATACAGTTGATTTTATTCCAAACTATGATGAAACATTGAAAGAACCAGCGGTTCTACCTGCTAAATTCCCTAACTTATTAGTAAATGGTGCTGGTGGTATTGCTGTTGGTATGGCAACTAATATTCCTCCACATAACTTGGGTGAAGTATTAAATGCTTGTATTGCATACTTACATAATCACGATATTAGTTCCGAAGATTTATATAACATGGTTCCTGCGCCTGATTTTCCAACAGGTGGTATTATTGTTGGTACAAAGGGGCGTCATTCTGCTTCTACAACTGGTCGAGGTTCAATTTTAATGCGTGCAAAAACGCATCGTGAAGAAATAGGACAGAAAGAGGCTATTGTTGCGACAGAGATACCTTATCAGGTCAACAAATCAAAATTAATTGAAAGAATAGCTGAAGTTGTAAAAGAGGGAATTGTTGAAGGTATTTCCGATTTAAGAGATGAATCGGATCGCGACGGTGTTCGTGTCGTTGTTGAATTGAAACGAGATGCTGTTTATGAAGTAGTTTTATCTAATCTTTTCAAACATACTCCATTACAAACTAGTTTTGGTGTTAATATGCTTGCTATTAACAAAGGTCGTCCAGAATTGATGAACTTACGCGAGGTAGTAAAATCATTTATCGAATTCCGCGAAGAGGTGGTTATTCGTCGTACTTCGTTTGATTTGAAAAAACATCGTGAAAGAGCTCATATATTGGCGGGTTTACTTGTAGCCATAATGAATATTGATGTAATAATAGATTTAATTCGTTCTGCGAAAGATCCAGCAATTGCAAAAGCTCAATTAATGAAAACTAAATGGAATGCTGGTGAAGTAGTTAAATTTATTGATTTAATTGATGACGAAGATCATAAAGTTACTAATGGTAAATATAACCTATCTGAAAATCAAGCAAAAGCTATCCTTGAATTACGCTTGCAACGCTTAACTGGAATGGAACGAGATAAACTAGAAGCTGAAACACAAGAAGTTGCCAAGAAAATTTCTGAGTTATTAGATATCTTATATACTCGCGAAACTCGTTTGGGTGTTATGGAGCAAGAATTAATTTATATCCGTGATAAATTTGCAACTCCTCGTAAAACTGATATTGAGGAATCTGAATTTGAACACGATATGGAAGATTTAATCCAGCGTGAAGATATGGTTGTAACTGTAACACATAGTGGTTATATCAAACGAGTTCCCCTTGATACATATCGCGCACAGCGTCGCGGTGGAAAAGGGCGAATTGGTATGCAAACAAAAGACGAAGATTTTGTTGTGAAGGTATTTGCTGAAAATACGCATACACCATTATTATTATTCTCTTCTCGTGGTATGTGTTATAAAATGAAAGTTTATCGTTTACCACTAGGAAATACACACTCTAAGGGTAAAGCGTTAATTAATTTACTTCCACTAGACCAGAACGAAACAATTACTGCTATTATGCCGTTACCAGAAGATGAATCAACTTGGGATAACTTGTTTGCAATGTTTGCTACATCAAAAGGTACGGTTCGTCGTAATAGATTATCTGATTTCGTAAATATTCGTGCTAATGGTAAAATTGCTATGAAATTAGAAGAAGGTGATAGCTTAATCAATGTTCTTACTTGTTCTGAAAACCAAGATGTAATGTTGGCAAGTAGACAAGGTATGGCAATCAGATTCCCTGTTACTGCAATCCGTATATTTGCTGGGCGTAATAGTGTTGGTGTAAGGGGTATTAGACTAAAAGATAATGATTCATTAGTTTCAATGACTATATTAAATCATTCTGATGCTACATCTGATCAACGCAGTGAATACATTGGTGCATCTCGTGCTAAGCTAAGAGTTGACAATCCTGAAACTGAAAGCTCAGTAGAAGATATTGAAAAATCAAAACTGTTAGAAAAGACTGTTTATGATGATATGATTAAAAACGAAAACTTTATATTAACAGTTTCATCGAATGGTTACGGGCAACTTGCTTCATCTTATGATTACCGAGTTACTAACCGCGGTGGTAAAGGTATTGCAAATATGGAAATGCGTAATGATGATGCAACAATTACTGCATCGTATTGCATATCTCCTGAAGATGATGAAATTATATTGGTTACATCTTGTGGTCAAATAATTCGCACACCTACTAATGCAATAAGGTTTACTTCGCGAAACTCCAAAGGGGTTAGGTTATTTAATATCGATGGGAAAGATGATAGTTCTGTTGTTTCAGTAGCTCATTTATACGACTTAGGTAAAGATGATGATGAAGAAGAAGAATTTCAAGAAATTGAGTTAAAACCAAAAGAAAATAATAACCAAAATATTAATTCTGAGAATGAAGATTCTTTAATAGTTAATAGCTAATCATTATAGGTGTAATATGAATAAAATAGCTGTATATCCGGGAAGTTTCGACCCTATTACAAATGGTCATACTGACATTATAAAAAGAGCGGCAAAAATATTTGATAAATTAATTGTTGGGATTGCTTCCGATAACGAAAAACAAAGTACTTTTAGTGTGCAAGAACGAGTTAAAATGGCCGAGGCTGTTATTTCCGAAATAGGGCTTGACGATAGAGTAGAAGTACAGGGTTTTTCAGGTTTGTTGGTTAATATGGCTCATAAAAATAAAGCATCTGTTATAGTAAGGGGTTTAAGGGCTATCGCCGATTTTGAATTTGAATTTCAATTGGCTGTAATGAACTATAAAATAGCCGACGATGTTGAGACATTGTTCTTGATGGCATCTGATAATCAACAATTTGTATCATCTAGATTTGTAAAGGAAATACACAAATTAGGTGGCGATGTAAGTCAATTTTTAAATTCTGGGGTTGTAAAGTGTCTTGATGACAAGATAAAAAAGTAATATGTGGCAAAATATAACTATTGAAAAAATGTTAGAGAATATCAAAGCGGACAATAAATCAGTTGTCATTGATGTTCGCACCGAAAAAGAATGGCGCGGTATAGGTTTGCCAATGGTCGAGAATATAGAAACTCTTACAAACACAGTTGTCTATCCACCTTATATGCTGACAAATGAAAATTTTTTAAACAATTTATTATCAGATGTAAGTAAAGATAGTTCAGTCTACTTTATCTGTCGTTCCGGTCAAAGATCTCAAATTAGTTCACAAATAGCACACGAAAATGGTTATAAAGCCTATAATGTAGTCGGTGGAATGGTTGAATGGGTTGAAAAAAATATGCCGATAATGGATTACGATATTTAAGCCCAATATAAACCGTATAAAATAGGGTATTATAATACCATATATATAACTCATTGTTTTTTAAGCATTTTTTACTATAAAAATATATTGACATTGTGTGGTTATAGTTTTATACATACATAAATTGTTTTACAATTATTGATTAACTATTAACAATGAAAGAATATATATTATGAAAACACTTTCTATTAAACCAAGTGAAGTTAAAAAAACTTGGTACATTGTTGATGCTACCGACCTTGTATTAGGACGCTTAGCTGTTGAAGTTGCAAAAATTTTGCGCGGTAAACACAAGCCTACTTATACACCTCATGTTGACTGTGGCGACAATGTTATAATTATTAACGCTGAAAAAATACACCTAACAGGTAATAAATTGAAAGATAAAGTTTATTACTGGCATACTGGCCACCCTGGTGGTATCAAATCTCGTACTGCTGGTCAGTTACTTGATGGTGAACACCCTGATAGAGTTGTTAAAAAAGCTATTGAAAGAATGATACCAACAGGTCCATTGGGTCGTCAACAAATGCGAAATGTTCGTGTTGTTGTTGGTTCTGAGCATCCATATGAAGCACAAAAACCAGTTGTTCTTGACTTGGCAAAACAAAACCCTAAAAATGTAAAGAGAGGTTAATATGTCAGAAAATCAAACATTAGCTGATTTAGCAGAAGTAAAAGTAGTTGAGCCAGCTGTTCAAAAGATTGATGAGCAAGGTCGTGCTTATGCAACCGGTCGCCGTAAAGAGTCTGTTGCAAGGGTTTGGATTAAACCTGGTTCTGGTAGAGTTATAATTAATGGTAGTGAGATTGAAAAATATTTTGCTCGCCCAGTTTTAAGAATGGTTCTTAGTCAACCTTTTGACAGAGCTGATCGTTCAAAGCAATTTGATGTTGTTTGTACAGTAAAAGGCGGAGGTCTTTCTGGTCAAGCTGGTGCTATTCAGCATGGTATTTCTCGTGCTTTGATTAATTTTGAACCTGCTCTTCGCCCTGTATTGAAGAGTGGCGGATTCTTGACAAGAGATGCTCGTAAGGTTGAAAGAAAGAAATATGGTCGTGCGAAAGCTCGTCGTTCTTTCCAATTCTCAAAACGATAGAATTTATTTTATTGTTTAATGTGAAAAACAAGTCATTTTTATTTTTATTTTATAGTAAATTTGGCTTGTTTCTTGCTTCGTTAGTTTTCATAATATTTTTATATTTGACAACTATTATTACTTATGGTATAGAAGCGAATTAACTAATTGTGTGGAAGATAACTTGAAGTCCTATAGAGTCACACCACACACTACATTTATTTATATAGAAAAGGATTGTAGAAAATGGCAAAAAAAATTAGTGGTTATGTAAAGCTACAAATTCCTGCGGGTGCAGCGAATCCTTCGCCTCCAGTTGGTCCAGCTCTTGGACAAGCAGGTCTTAATATTATGGAATTTTGTAAAGCGTTTAATGCAAAAACTCAAGAAATGGAAGCAAAAGCTCCTGTTCCTGTTGTAATAACGGTTTACGAAGATCGTTCTTTTGATTTCGTTACAAAAACTCCCCCTGCATCTTATTACTTGAAAAAAGCCATTAAGGCTAAAAAAGGTTCTAGTGAGCCTAACAAAGTAAAAGTAGGTAGAATTAAAGTTGATCAACTTCGTGAAATTGCAGAAGCTAAAAAAGCTGATTTAAATTCAAATGACGAAGAAGCAGCAGTGAAAATTATCGCTGGTACTGCAAGATCAATGGGTATTGATGTGGAAGGTTTGTAAGATGGCATACGGTAAAAGATTAAGAAAAACTTATGAAGGTTTTGATCGCAACAAAGAATATTCTGTTGAAGATGCGGTTAAAATATTATTAGATTCTGGTAAAACTAAATTTGACGAAACAATTGATATATCGTTAAATCTTAACATTGACACTAGGCATGCTGATCAGCAAGTTCGCTCTGCTGTTTCTCTACCTGCTGGTACTGGTAAGTCATTGCGAGTTGCAGTTTTTGCGAAAGATGCTAAGGCAGAAGAAGCAAAATCAGCTGGTGCTGACATAGTTGGTGCAGAAGATTTAATGGAAAAAGTACAAGCTGGTAACTTAGATTTTGATCGTTGTATAGCGACTCCTGATATGATGGGTGTTGTTGGACGAGTTGGTAAAATCTTGGGTCCAAAGAATTTGATGCCGAATCCTAAATTGGGTACGGTTACTGTTGATGTTGCTGATGCTGTTAAAGCCGCTAAGGGTGGTGAAGTTCAGTATCGTGCTGAAAAAACAGGCATAGTACACGCTGGTATTGGTAAAGTTTCTATGGGTAATGATAAAGTTGCTCAAAATGTTAATGCTTTTATCAAATCAGTGAAAGATAACAGACCAAGTGGTGCGAAGGGTGTATTTGTTAAAAAAATATCTATCTCATCTACTATGGGGCCTGGTATTAGTATTGATTTAGCTTCTTTAGAAGTATAAAGTGGAATTTCCCAATAGGGAATAGCTATCTTTTGATAGCAACCTGTCCGAGATTATAGGTACTGATGGCTATTTGCCTGAGGTTTAATAGATTTCAACCTGTATGAGACTTGGTTAATATAGTTTATATTACCCGGGCAGGAATAAGGGTAAAAAAATGGTTTTTTTGCTCTTGATTTTAAACCCGGGGTTTAACCCCAATTTTAATGGAAGGAAAATAAAGTGAATCGTACAGAAAAAGAACAAGTTGTTTCTGAACTAAAAAACACTTTAGAGTCTTCTGAAACTGTTGTAGTAGTGAAGCAGTCAGGTTTAACTGTTGCTGAATCTACTCAGCTTAGAAGTAAGTGTCGTGAGCTTGATGCTGGTTTCAAAGTGTATAAAAACCGCTTGGTGAAAATTGCCATTGCTGGTACGCGTTTTGAACACCTAGCAGATAGTCTTAATGGTACTACTGCGCTTGCTTATTCAAAAGATCCTATTGCTGCTTCAAAAGCTGTTTATACTTTTGCCAAAACAAATGATAAATTAGTTTTAGTTGCTGGTGGTATGGGCGATAAAGTGTTAAGTGCTGATGATATCAAACTATGGGGTACTTTACCTGGTCTTGACGAACTAAGAGGCAAGATTGTTGGGTTGTTACAGGCGCCAGGTGGTCAGATTGCTCGTGTTCTTAATGCTTATAGTGAAGCAGGCGGAGCAAGTGTGTCTGGTGATGATACAACGGTTGAAGAAACAAAAACGGAAGAAGTATCTAGTGATGATACTCAAAAGTCTGAATAATTTTTTATTAGGAGAAAAAAAATGGCTGATTTAAATAAAATTGTAGAAGAGTTATCAAAATTAACAGTTATGGAAGCATCTGAACTTTCTAAAATGTTAGAAGAAGAGTGGGGCGTTTCTGCTGCTGCTCCTGTTGCTGTTGCTGGTGGCGTTGCTGATGCTGGTGGTGCAGAAGAAAAAGATAGCTTTAAAATTACATTAAAAGAATTTGGTGGCAACAAGATTGCTGTTATTAAAGAAGTTCGTACTATTACAAATCTTGGCTTAAAAGAAGCTAAAGATATGGTTGATGGTGCGCCTTCTGTTGTTAAAGAAGGTGTTGCAAAAGCAGAAGCAGAAGAGTTAAAAGCTAAGCTTGAAGCTGCTGGTGCAACTGTAGAATTATCTTAATAAGTTATTAATTTTACGGAATATATTTTAGTGTTTATAAAAATACATAAATAGTTATTTAGTCTATTAGGGATAATCCTATAAAAAAGGATTGTCCCTATAAGACTATCTTATAAAATATTTTATTTGATTTATAAAAAATCAATTCTATCTATAGAGGAAGAGGTAATATGGCAAAGGCTAAAAAACAAGATACAACTAAGTATATAACGGCATACAAAAAAATTCGCAAATCCTTTGGTAGATTACCAGAAGTAGCGGAAATGCCTAACTTAATTGAGGTTCAAAAGAACTCTTATGCTAGTTTTTTACAGGCAGATTCGAAACCTAAACAAAGAACTGATTCAGGTTTGGAAGCTGTTTTTAGATCCATTTTTCCAATTATTAGTTTCGGTGAAAATCTTGAACTTCACTACGAACAATATGAACTAGAAAATCCAAAATACGATGTGGAAGAATGTCAACAACGCGGTATGACATATTGTGCTCCACTTCGTGTTAAAATGCGTCTTGTCGTTAAAAACGAAGAATTAGGCGAAACAAGTATTCGTGAACAAGAAGTATTTATGGGTGATATACCACTTATGACTGATAACGGTACTTTTATTGTTAATGGTACAGAGCGTGTTGTAATATCTCAAATGCATCGTTCTCCTGGTGTGTTTTTCGACCACGACAGTGGAAAAGGTCATTCATCTGGTAAGTATTTATTCTCTTCAAGAATTATTCCTTACCGTGGTTCTTGGTTAGATTTTGAATTCGATGCAAAAGACATATTAAATGTTCGTATTGATCGTCGTCGTAAATTGCCTGTGACAACATTGTTAATGGCACTTGATAACGATGGATCTTGTTCTGATAGAGCAAAACTTGCAAAGAAAGGCGAACATCTTTCTTATGAAGATCAAAAAGCAATGACAAAAGAAGAAATATTATCTTACTTTTACGATATTGTATCAGTTGAAAAATCTTCAAAAGGCTGGATTACAGAGTTTAATGTTGATGCATTCAAAGGATCTAAGCTTGTTTATGACTTAAAAGATGAAAAAGGCAAAATAGTTGCTAAGGCTGAAGATAAATTAACACCAAGAGCTATTAAAAAGCTTGTTGAGGGTGGATTAAATAAAATATTAATAAGTGAAGAAGAATTACAAGGTAAATTTATATCGTCTGACATCGTAACTAGTGACGGTGAAGTTATATTAACAGCGGGCGAAGAATTAACAGAACAAAGTATATCAAAAATCAATGAAAACGAAATTAACGAATTTAAATTATTAAAAGTTGATAGTAAGAATGGTCCTTGGTTAAGAAATACATTATCTGTTGATAAATGTAAAAATCGTGATGATGCCTTGGTAGATATTCAAAAAGTATTAAGACCTGGTGAGCCTGCATTACCAGAGAATGGGTATCAAATTTTCCGTGACTTATTCTTTAACAAAGATAGATATGATTTATCTGCTGTTGGTCGTGTAAAAATAAATTCTAGATTAGGTATTTCAAATGATGATGTAAGTGATGAGATTCGCACATTATGCCGTGATGATATTCTAGGGATTGTTAAAATACTTCTTAATTTAAAAGATGGTATCGGTTCAATAGATGATATTGACCATTTAGGTAACCGCCGACTTCGTTCAGTTGGTGAATTGATAGAAAATCAATTCCGTATTGGATTAACTAGAATGGAAAAAGCTGTTAAAGAAAGAATGACTAATGCGGAACTTGAAAAAGTTAACCCACAAGATTTAGTGAATTCAAAACCTGTATCAGCATCGGTTTCTGAATTCTTCGGTTCTTCTCAATTGTCTCAGTTTATGGATCAAACAAATCCATTATCAGAGGTAACTCATAAGCGTCGTCTATCGTCATTAGGACCAGGTGGTCTTATGCGTGATAGAGCTGGTTTTGAGGTGCGAGATGTACACCCAACTCATTATGGCCGTATTTGTCCTATTGAAACTCCTGAGGGACCAAACATTGGTTTGATTAACTCATTATCTACTTATTCTAAAATTAACAAATATGGTTTTATTGAAACTCCATATCGAAAAGTTGAAAATGGTAAAGTATTAGATGAGGTTGTTTACTTATCTGCTATTGAAGAAGAAAAGTACACAGTTGCACAAGCAAACACACCATTGAATAGCAAAAATGAAATCGAAGAAGATTTAGTATCTTGTCGTTCAGGTGGTGATTATGTTTTATCTCGTCGTGAAGATATTTCACTTATGGATGTATCACCTAAACAGGTAATCTCTGTTGCCGCTTCTCTTATTCCATTCTTGGAAAACGATGATGCAAACCGTGCATTAATGGGAGCGAACATGCAACGACAAGCTGTTCCATTATTACAATCTGATGCTCCATTAGTTGGAACTGGTATGGAAGCTCGTGTTGCTTCTGATGGTGGTGTATCTGTAATTGCAAAACGAAGTGGCTTTGTTGAACAAGTTGATAGTAATCGTATTGTTATTCGTGTTACGGGCAGTTTGAAAGATGATGAAAGCGGTGTTGACATTTACAATATGCTTAAATATCAACGCTCAAACCAAAACTCTTGTATTAATCAGCGCCCACTTGTTAAAGTAGGTGAAAAAGTTGAACAAGGTCAAATTCTAGCTGATGGACCATCTATGGAAAATGGTGAATTAGCACTAGGAAGAAATGTATTAGTAGCGTTTATGCCTTGGAATGGTTATAACTTTGAGGATTCTATCTTAATTTCTGAGCGAATTGTTCGTGATGATGTTTATACTTCTATCCATATCGAAGAATTTGATGTTTCCGCTCGTGACACTAAGCTTGGTCAAGAAGAAATTACACGCGATATTCCAAATGTTGGTGAAGAAGGACTTAAAAACCTTGATGAGGCTGGTATAGTATATATCGGTTCACAAGTTAAAGCCGGCGATATACTAGTTGGTAAAGTAACACCAAAAGGTGAAACTCCTATGACACCAGAAGAAAAATTACTAAGAGCTATTTTTGGTGAGAAAGCTTCTGATGTAAGAGATACATCTCTTAGAGTGCCACCGGGTGACCAAGGTACAGTTGTAGAAGTTCGTGTATTTAACCGTCGTGGTGTAGAAAAAGATGCTCGTGCTAAATCTATTGAAGAGATAGAGATTAAAAGATTAATCAAAGACCGTGATGACGAAATAAAAATCTTAGAAAGATCGTTTAAGTCAAGACTATTTGATATGGTTATTGGTAAAGAGTTAGCTTCAGGGCCAAAAGGTGTTGAAAAAGGCAAAATTTCCAGTGCTATTCTTGAAAATCTTACTTCTAATCAATTAAAAGATATAGTTGTTGAGGAAGATGTTGTTAATGATCAATTAGAAGCTTTACGCAAACAATTCGAAGATTCTGTAAAACGAGTTAAAGAAAGATTTGAAGATAAAGTTGATAAAGTTCAAGCTGGCGATGAATTATTACCTGGTGTTATGAAAATGGTTAAAGTTTTCGTTGCACAAAAACGAAAATTACAAGCCGGTGATAAAATGGCGGGTCGTCACGGTAACAAAGGTGTAGTATCGAAAATTGTACCAATTCAAGATATGCCTTACCTAGAAGATGGAACTCCGGTTGATATTGTATTAAACCCATTAGGTGTACCATCACGAATGAACGTAGGACAGATTCTAGAAACCCACTTAGGTTGGGCTGCTGCTGGTCTTGGTCGTCAAGTTGCTAGTGCTGTTGAAAAATACAATAAAGATGGTAAAGTCGAAAATATTCGTAAAACTCTTGATACTGTATATTCTGAAAAAGAAATTTCAAAAGCAATTGGTGAAATGAATGATGACGATGTCCTAGAAATTGCTAACAATGTTAAAAAAGGTATTCCTATGGCGACACCTGTATTTGATGGTGCGACAGAAGAAGACATTAACAATGTGTTAGAACAAGCTGGATTCAGTAAAACTGGTCAATCAAGATTGATTGATGGTCGTACAGGTGAATACTTTGATCGTCCAGTAACAGTAGGATATATGTATATGTTGAAACTACATCACTTAGTTGATGATAAGATTCACGCTCGTTCTATTGGTCCATACTCTCTTGTTACACAACAACCTCTTGGTGGTAAAGCACAATTTGGTGGACAGAGATTTGGTGAGATGGAAGTGTGGGCTCTTGAAGCATACGGTGCAGCGTACACGTTGCAAGAAATGCTTACAGTTAAGTCAGATGATGTTGTTGGTCGTACTAAGGTATACGAATCTATTATTCGTGGTGACGATAACTTCTCAACAGGTATTCCAGAATCGTTTAATGTATTAACTAAGGAAATTCGTTCTCTTGGTCTTAACATTGAAATGAAAGAAGAATAATATTTTGTTAATTAAATATATAATCATAAATTTTAAAGTAATAAGGAGATAACCTTATGGTAAATATGGAAAAAGCATTCGGCAAACCAAGCGGACCACAAAGTTTTAATAAAGTTCGTATCAGTATATCTTCACCTGAGAGAATTCGTTCTTGGTCATTTGGTGAAATTAAGAAGCCTGAAACGATTAACTATCGTACATTTAAACCTGAAAGAGATGGTTTGTTTTGTGCTAAAATCTTTGGTCCTACAAAAGATTACGAGTGCTTGTGTGGTAAATACAAAAGAATGAAATACAAAGGCATTGTTTGTGAAAAATGTAATGTAGAAGTAACTCTTTCAAAAGTTCGTCGTGAAAGAATGGGGCATATTGAACTAGCAGCTCCGGTAGCTCATATTTGGTTCTTAAAATCATTACCTAGTCGTATTGGTTTATTGGTTGATATGCAATTAAAAGATTTAGAATCTATATTGTATTTCGATAAATACATTGTTATAGAGCCAAGTTTAACAGACTTGCAACCTATGCAATTACTTACCGAAACTGAATATCTTGATGCACAGGATAAGTTCGGCATAGATAGTTTTACTGCAAAAATTGGAGCCGAAGCGTTACAAGACATATTATCTTCTATGGATTTAGACGAAGAAGTTTTAACAGCAAGAAATGAGTTAGAAGAAACAGGTTCTGATACTCGTCGTAAAAAATTAGTTAAAAGAATTAAATTACTAGAAGCATTTCGTAAATCAGGCACTCGTCCAGAATGGATGATTTTACAAGTAGTTCCTGTAATTCCGCCTGAATTAAGACCGTTAGTACCATTAGATGGTGGACGCTTTGCAACATCTGATTTAAATGATTTATATCGTCGTGTAATTAACCGTAATAATCGTTTGAAAAGATTACTTGAATTAAATGCACCTGATATCATCATTAGAAATGAAAAGAGAATGTTACAAGAATCCGTTGATGCATTATTTGATAATGGTCGTCGTGGTCGTGTAATAACAGGTACAAATAAACGCCCTCTAAAATCACTATCTGATATGTTGAAAGGGAAGCAAGGTCGTTTCCGTCAAAACTTATTAGGTAAACGAGTTGATTATTCTGGTCGTTCAGTAATTGTAGTAGGGCCTGAATTGAAATTACATCAATGTGGTTTACCTAAGAAAATGGCATTGGAATTATTCCGTCCATTTATTTATTCAAAACTTGAATTATACGGTTATGCAAATACCATTAAATCAGCTAAGAAAATGGTTGAGAAAGAACGCCCAGAAGTATGGGAAATACTAGAAGAGGTAATTCGCGAACACCCTGTATTATTAAACCGTGCACCAACATTGCACAGATTGGGTATTCAAGCATTTGAACCAATACTAGTAGAAGGTAAAGCAATCAACTTACACCCATTAGTATGTTCGGCATTTAATGCGGACTTTGACGGTGACCAAATGGCTGTTCACGTACCGTTATCACTAGAAGCTCAGTTAGAAGCACGTGTGTTAATGATGTCAACTAATAACATTTTATCTCCTTCTTCGGGTAAGCCGATTATCGTACCATCACAAGATATTATTCTTGGGTTGTATTATATGACACTAGAAAGACAAGATAAACCAGGTTCGGTTGCACATATTGAAAGTGAAGAAGCATTAAAAGAAGGTTTAGAAACTAATAGTTTAACTATTCATTCTAATGATGGTGTTAATACTCCTATATCAGAAACTGATGTTAAAAAACTTTTCAAAATGATAAAAGACGGTAAAGCAACAGCAAATCGTTTACAAACTTTTGCTGCTATGAGTGAATTAGAACACGCTCTTGATGAAGATATCGTTACTTTACACACACCAATTAAGGCTATTTATCGTACAAAAGATAAAAATGGGGATTTAGTTCGTCAAAAAGTTAAAACTACGGTTGGTCGTATGTTGTTGGCTAATATATTCCCTAAGCATCACAAATTACCATTTGAAATAATTAACAAGGTAATGTCTAAGAAAGAAATTTCTGGTGTAATCGATATTGTTTATCGTCATTGTGGGCCAAAAGAAACTGTATTATTCTGTGATGGGTTAATGAGAATCGGTTTCAAGTGGGCTTGTCGTGCCGGTATTTCATTTGGTAAAGAAGATATGCTTGTACCACCTGCAAGAACGGATCTTATAGATACAGCTGATTCTGAGGTTAAGAAACTTGAACAGCAATATCAAGAAGGTTTAATCACTAGAGGTGAGAAATACAATAAAGTAGTAGATGTATGGTCATCTTGTACTGATAAAATTGCTAATGAGATGATGAATGAAATGTCGAAAGTTGATTTCGAAAAAGGTTTCAATAGCGTATATATGATGGCAGATTCAGGGGCTCGTGGCTCTATCGCACAAATGAAACAGCTAGCAGGTATGCGTGGTCTTATGGCGAAACCTTCTGGTGAGATTATTGAGACACCGATTAAATCAAACTTTAAACAAGGTTTAACTGTACTTGAATACTTTACATCAGCTCACGGTGCCAGAAAAGGTCTAGCCGATACTGCATTGAAAACAGCAAACTCTGGTTACTTAACACGTCGTTTAGTTGATGTTGCACAAGATGCGATTATTACAGTAGATGATTGTGGAACAGATAAGTTTATGGAAGTTCGTTCTGTTGTAGAAGGTGGAAATGTAATTGAAAAAGTTTCTGATCGTTCACTAGGGCGTATTTTAGCACACGATTTAAAAGATTCTTCTGGTAATGTAATTATCAATAAGGGGCAAATGATTGGTGAAGATGAGCAAGATATAATAGAGGACAATAGTATTGATAGTGTGTCAATAAGAACTGTACTTACTTGCGAATCAAAATCAGGGGTTTGTGCGAAGTGTTATGGTCGTGATTTATCTCGTGGTTCATTGGTTAACAAAGGTGAGGCTGTTGGTGTAATCGCAGCACAATCTATTGGTGAACCAGGAACACAGCTTACGATGCGTACATTCCATATCGGTGGTGTAGCACAAGCAGGTTCACAGGATTCTAAGATAATTTCTGATCACGAAGGTGTAATTAAATTAGATAATGATAACCTGATTAAAGATAGTGAAGGTAGATTCGTAGTTATGTATCGTAACACGGAACTTAAAATTATTGACAAAGACGGTCGTGAAAGAGCGCGTCATCGTTTACAATACGGTTCTAGGTTAAACATTCCAAACGGCGGTAAAGTTAAAAAAGGTGATGTTGTAGTTGAATGGGATCCATATACAACTCCAATAGTTACCGAAAAGCAAGGTGTCGTAAACTTCGTTGATTTAGTAGAAGGTGATTCAGTTGATAAAAAACTTGATGAAAGTACAGGTATTAGTTCATCAGTTGTTGTTCAACCTAAGACTTCTTCATTTAAACCTCGTATTACACTTCGCGATGAAAAAGGTGATGTTGTTTCCTTAGATAATGGTATGGAAGCAAGATACTTTATGTCAGAGGGTGCTGTATTATCTGTTAATAATGGTGATACGGTTCAAGCTGGTGATGTTCTTGCAAGAATTCCTCGTGAAACAGCAAAAACTCGTGATATTACCGGTGGTCTACCTCGAGTTGCTGAATTGTTTGAGGCTAGAAATCCTAAGGATTCTGCTATTATATCGTCAATTGATGGTTATGTTGAATTTGGAACGAAAGATTATAAAACTAAACGCCGAATTATTGTAAGACCAGTAGAAGGCGAAGCAGTTGAGTATATGGTTCCAAAGCGTAAACATATTTCTGTTAATGAAGGTGATTTTGTTCGTAAAGGGGATACTCTTATTGACGGCGCACCAGTTCCACAAGACATTTTGGAAGTATTAGGTGTTGAAGCATTATCTGAGTATTTGATTAAAGAAGTACAAGATGTATACCGCTTGCAAGGTGTAAAAATTGATGACAAGCATATTGAAGTAATAATTCGTCAAATGCTTCAAAAAGTTGAAGTTGTTAATTCGGGTGATTCTTTCTTGGTAGAGGGTGAAGAAATTAATCGTGATGAAATAATCAAGATTAACGAAGACTTGAAATCACAAGATAAAGTAGCGGTTTCTTATAAACCTTTATTACAAGGTATTACAAAAGCTTCTCTTCATACTAAATCATTTATTTCTGCGGCATCATTCCAAGAAACAACTCGTGTTCTAACAGAAGCAGCTGTTTATGGAAAATCTGATGAATTAAACGGATTGAAAGAGAATGTAATTGTAGGGCGATTGATTCCAGTTGGTACAGGTTCTGTTATGCGTGAACTTGATAACACTGCAAAGCAACGCGATGAAATGGAATTAAAGCCTGTACAAGGTGGAGAAGAAGTTGAATTGAAGCCTGTACAAGTTGAAGAAATTGAGTTGAAATCTACTGCTAATTCAACAAAATAGTGGTAAAAATAAACTAACAATATAATTAAAGCCGGTTTAAATAATCGGCTTTTTTTATACCTTAAATTTAGTGTGGATTCTATAATAATAAAAAAAGTAAAAAAAGTAATTTTTTATTGTTGACATTTTCCCATTAAAAATATAAAAAGCATATACAGATTGCGGGGGCGTAGTTCAGCTGGTTAGAACGCTGGCCTGTCACGCCAGAGGTCGCGGGTTCGAGTCCCGTCGCTCCCGCCATATTTAAAAGCATATTCTTTTTGAATATGCTTTTTTGTTTCTAAAATATTGCTTTTTAAATATAAAATTGTTATTTTGTTTTAATGATAGAAGTTTTATTTTTATTATCAATTTTATTATGTTCTTACATAATAATTACAAACACTAAATTGTATTATAAAATTTATTTTATATATCTTATTATATTAGTTCCGTTTGTGATATCTGCTTTATTATTTAAAAATATATTTGTTAGTTTTGTTTTTTGTTTCTTTTATATTGCTTTGTTCTATTTACTTAATAGAAAAAATTTGATTATATTAAACATAGAAATTGTTAAAAATAAATTACCGTTTGCTATTGGTATAAGTACTTTAATATCGGGAGCTTTTTACTACATTATTTCTAATAAAATGAATATTACAATGAGTAATAAAATTAGGTATAGTAATTTAGATTATGACAATAATTTTATTTATTTGGTTTGTTTATTTAGTATTTTTTTAATTATATATATTATTGGTTTATGTGGGATAATGCGCCGTGAAGTAAAATATTTTAATATTTTGACTAAGAGAAAATATAACGATGAATTGGAAGAAAAAGATGATTGATATTGTTGCTTTATCGTTTTCGGTAATAATTGGGATAAGTGTTTTTTTTACAATTATTTCTCAACATAATATTTATTCTAGTTTTTTATTTTTCCAGCCAGCAATTATATCGATTTTCCTAGTTTCATTTAAATGGTTATCTCTGTGCAAAAACCATTTATTATTTTTTTTAATTATATTTATCTTTTTTAGTTTTATTACTATTGTAACTATATTTTCGCAAAAATATTTTATTTTTTATCGTACACAAGAACTAAATAAAGAAGATAGTGTGAGAGAGGTGAAATAATTATGGCATTAGCACCGATTATAATACCTTTTTTAAATATAATTTTATTATTTTTATTAAGAAATTTTAATAAAAATACAAATTATTTAATGACTATTCTTCTATTAAGTTTAGGGGCTTTTATTTCTTTTGGGATATCACTAGATTTTATTGATGTATCCAATAACATTTTGTTTAATTGGCTCTCTATGGTTGATTTTAACATTAAGTTGGGTGTTGAATGGGTTCCTATCTCTTCATACATATCATCCCTAGTTTATATTGTCTTTATATTGGTTGTATCTTATTCTTTGAATGACTTTAAGGTAAAAAAAGAATTCAATAGAATAATTGGGTTGTTATGCTTATTACTATTTTTTGTTCAAATATTATTAGCTAGTTCATATATCGGGCAAATAATATTTTCTTGGCTTGGTATAATATTTTCTTTATTAGTGTTAAGTGGGTTGGATTGTAATAATAATAAAGAATTAAAAAACAATTCTCTGGTATTTTTCACACTTAATTTTTCAAGTGTTATTTTATTTATTGCTAGTATTGAGCTTGGTAATATTTTATCAAGTATAGGCTTAGAGCAAAATTCTATTTTATTGGGTTTGGGTTCTAATGATATAATGATATATTTCTTTATTATTTCTTTATTTTGTTCGTTCTCAATTATGCCGTTTAATTTTTGGATCGATGGTATTTCAAAGAACATATCTTGTGTAAATGCTTTGTTGTTTGGTGTTTTATTAATAACAACTAGTTACATATTGTTCCATATAATGGCAATTATAGACATTTCACAGCAAGGAAGGTTGATGATAGCTTTAATAAGTATCATTAGTGCGATATTTTCTTCTTTGGTTGCTATGAATAAAAAAAATATATTTAATTCGTTAGGTTATATTTATTCTACCATTTCTAGCTTTGTTTTATTCGGCTTTGCTATATCTGCTGTTGAATATGCTCTGTTATTCAGTATTGTTCAATTTATAGCTGTTGTAGCATTGTTTTTAATAGCCGGCTCTGTGAGTTATTCATTGTCGAGTGAGCGTGATATGACAAAAATGGGTGGCCTAGCTAAATCAATACCAGAAGTATTCTTTATGTTTCTTATTACTTTATTAGCAATTTTATGTATTCCACCATTTTCTGGTTTTTTTGCTAGAGCTTGGTTGTTTTCTAATGTTTTAATTGAAAACAAAGAATTATTATGGTGGTTAATTGTATTTTCACTTGTTGCGAAATTTACTTTAGCAATGGGGTTTGGTCGAATATGGGGTTTGGTTTTTTATGGTGATGAACACGAAGATGAATTAGTAAAAGCCCATATGAATAGCACAAGTCGTTATGCATTATTTAGTTTAATATTTTTCTCTATTATGTTGGTATCATCTGGTTGGATTGCCCAAAAAATATTCTTTAATATAAATATTCAGGATAATGATCCTGATTCTTTCATAAGATTTGAATTGTTTTTTTCAATATTAATTAATATTTTAGGATTATTATTAGGATTTACTAATACTGTTAAAAAGCAAAAATATTTAAGTCTTGTAACCGATAATACTTTGATGAATAATAATTTTTATATTTTTGATAGTGTATATATATTATTCGTATCTCCTTTTATTAGAATTGGTAATTTTTTAAAATTATACGAGAAACCTGAGTGGTCATTATTTATTAAAAATATTTGTTTAAAAATTGCTAATTATATTACAATTTGTTTGAATTTTGTTTTTGGCTTAAATATTATTTTATCTGTTACAGTGTCATTTTTTATTTTTGCTATAATTATTATGTTGTTATCGATAGGAATTAATTAAATGTATATATGGCCTTTCGTATCTTTGGTAATATTTTCTCCTATACTGGGTGGCCTAGCTATGACTATGGTTGGTGGTGATAAATCAATAATCGAGAGAAATTCTAAGCATACATCATTATTTACTACATTTATTACATTTTTATTTTCACTATTGTTGTTCTTTAAAGTAAATCCCGAAACAACAAGTGTTCAGATGGAAGAAAGAATAGATATCTTACCAAACTTCTTTATAAATTATGTTGTTGGAGTTGATAATATAAATATATTATTCATTGTATTGACAGCATTTATTTGTTTTGTAATTACTATGTTTAACTTTTATTATGAAAGTGAGAAATCTAAGTTTTTCTACATTTTCTTATTATTGCTAGAAGGGACTACAATAGGTGCATTTGCATCACAGAATCTTATGCTATTTTTCCTGTTTTTTGAAGCCACATTAATACCTTTATTTATGATTATTGGATTAAAAGCAGATCAGCAAGAGAAAGAAAATGCGTTTAAATATGCATTGGTTTCAATGTTTAGTGCAATGATTATCTTGCCGGCTATTCTGATAATAGTATTTAGGGCTGGTACAGGCTACCTTCCGGAATTATCAACTTTGAAGTTTGTAAATAGTAATACTAAATTAATTTGGTGGCTGTTATTTATTGGTTTTGCAATTCGTTTGCCAATATTACCTTTCCAAAGTTGGTATTTGAATATATTAAAAAGTTCAAATATTTTAGTAATAATGTTTGTTTCCTCTATTTTATCAAAGCTTGGTATATATGCTATATTTAAAATAAATATTTCACTGTTTCCTTATATATCTTATGGTTATTCAAAAATCATTGTATTTATCGCGATTATATCAAGCCTTTATGCACTGTTACTATCTGTGAAAGAAAAATATATAGTTAAAAAAATAGGTTGCATATCGATGGTGTGCGTTAATATATCTTTATTTAGTTTATTCATCATAAGCTCTAAGTCATTGATATCTGGTATATTTTACAGTTTAACAAGTTCTATATTTATAGTTTCATTACTTGTTGTTTATATAATAATTGAAACGAAAGAAGACGAATTATATTTAGATAAATTGCATGGATATTATTATAAAATGCCTATTTTATCATATTTTCACTTATTCACCTTATCTAGTATTATAGGTATACCCTTTACAACTGGATTTGTTAGTTTAATGTTATTAATGACATCTACATTTGAGTATTCTTTTGTTTATGGCTTATATATAATTTTATTGTTAGTTGTTGTTTCATACATAGTTATGAGAATGCATAGTAAAGTGTTTTGGTCAAAAAAGGATAATTCCGATCAATATATCTTAAATATTCAATCTATATTATTTATTGTATTTATTTGTTTGTTTGTTATCTTAATCGGCATAATTCCTAATATTATAATTAATCCAATAGAAAATATAATATGGCCGTTAGTATCTGTGTTTAAGGAAGTAGGGGCTTAAAATGGATTTTATTTTAAATAGTAAATATATATTCGGTGATATTTGTTTGATTTTATCATCTTTATTTATTTCCGTTTATGCTTTTATTAGTTATAGTTCTGATAAATTCATTTTTAGAATAAGAAAATTCGTTGTTTGGTCTTATCTAATTCCAATTTTTATTATGATTTACTTTTTTGATTCTAATCTACAAACTAAAATGTTTTTAAATGGTGCGTATGTAGTTGATTTGTATTCGTATGCCGGTAAGATATTTATACTTTTATTATCATTAACCAGTATATTATTTAATAATAACAACGAAGATAATAAGGATTTATCAAGATTTCTTTATTATCCGCTCGCAATGATAGCAACAGTTGGTTGCTTTATAGTTATTAGTTCATATAGTCTGATTTACTTATTACTTGGATTTTCTATGATAAGTATTTGTACATCATTTATGATTTTACTATTTGCTATTGGATATAACAGTTATTACCGTGTTTATGGAATATTTATATTTATGCAATTATTAAGCTTTGTATTATTATTGTTCGGAATTGCATATATTTATTCAATTACAGGCAATCTATTTTATAATGATCTTGCTAATTGGGTTTCATTAAATACTTCTTCTTACCCAGCGTTATTAGTAGGGATCGTTACTATTGTTTTATCTATTATGTCTATTTGTGGTGCATTTCCATTTACATCCTTAATGATAAGGTTAGGCTCTATACCTCAATGTGTTGTAATGTTTGTGCGAATAGTTGTAGTTTGTGCTGTGATTATGGCACTTTCTAGATTGTTAGTCGTTGCTTTTCCTAGTATGTCACATATGTGGAAAGAATTTGTGTTATTAATAGGTGTTTGTTCAATTGTTATTGGTACTCTTGGTACACTGCTAGAAACAGAAATTGGAAAAATAATTAGTTATTGTTCAATATCACATATTGGATTTTTGTTTTTATCATTGGGTATACCAACAAATAACAGTATACCGGCAATGTTAA
>Ga0315324_10000032_pt1 | contig 54883 bp, 52 predicted proteins | sample M150021515metaG_FD_203919 | JGI IMG/M metagenome (GOLD analysis project Ga0315324, IMG submission 203919) | Ammonia-oxidizing marine archaeal communities from Monterey Bay, California, United States - M1 500m 21515 | ecosystem: Environmental > Aquatic > Marine > Intertidal zone | place: USA...
TGAAAATGAAAATGAAAATGAAAATGAAAATGAAAATGAAAATGAAAATGAAAATGAAAATGAAAATGAAAATGAAAATGAAAATGAAAATGAAAATGAAAATGAAAATGAAAATGAAAATGAAAATGAAAATTATTATAGTAGTTGGAGAAATATAATAGCAGTAGTGATTTCTGGGGTAATTATCTTAACCACCATTTTGTATTCAAAATTGCAATATAAATAGCAGAAATATATGAAAATTGATTAATATACGTATATTAAACTAAGACTATATTATAGTAATAAGACACTACAAATCAATAACGATGGGTAATAAACATATACATGATACGAAAGTTACTGAACGTTGTAAAGATATAAACGGTTGCCCTGTTTTAAAGGGTATACAATGGGGGTTTTCAGTATTTTTATTCTCGGATATTATAATGAATTTAAGATGGATTATGCTTTTAGTATTGAATTTGACTGGGACGCAAATTCTATGTGATAGAACAGATATAATACGTGTATCTTTAATATGTGAGCCAGAGAGTTTAACTATGACTAACTTTTACAGAATATCATATACCTACGTCGTTCGATCGTGTATTGATTATGTTATGTATAATCATCAAATATCATTAATATCATTAATATGTTTTCAAACCATTTCTGCAATCATTAAGATTATGACATATTATGGATGGTTTAATGATATACATATTTTAGGGGTAATATTTGGGTCATCTATATATATAACGTATTACTACATCATATGAGATATACTTCAGAAACAAATAAGTAATAATAAAGTATTATAAGTCAGATACCTCTTGATCACATCCTGTAATTAAGTGTTGAACGGCTGAACGTGGATATGTTGGTAAAGGTTTTAATACTTTACTTTGTAATTGTATAGATTTGTTATCCAATAAAGATGATGGACATATTTTAGATTTTTTTTCTATATATGATGATTGACATGTGATAAATAATAACATAAATATAATGACTATTGTACAGCATGTTTTCATTGTACAATATGATTTCATTGTAGGTATATAAGATATTTCATTAAATTAGAAAATTTAACTATTTCTAATAGTATAGAAATATGAATTTTATTAATTATAGCGACGAAGATAAAATACGAAAGAAGATACCATTGGAAATACAATTAAAGTATAATACTGTTATTATAGACCATGATGAGATATATTATAATGCATCACAATTATGTTCATTAGTATATAAAGATGTGGAGGAATGGATAGATTTAGATAGTACATATAATACAATTAAATATATTGAAAAAATCTTTAGAAATGATAACCGTAAATCTGAAAAGTTATATTATTACAAAAGTAATGATTTATGGATACATTATATTATATTAAAACATCTGTCTTCATGGTTAGACGATGACGCTATAGTTTCGGGTATTGGGAAGCATTTACTACAAATAAAATATTTAAAAAACAAGAATAATCATATCAAATGGGTTAAACAAAACACATGTAGTAATACACATGATTTAACAAAAATAAAGGATACACATGATATTGTAAAAATAAAGGATACGCATGATATTGTAAAAATAAAGGATACACATGATTTAACAAAAATAAAGGATACACATGATATTGTAAAAATAAAGGATACACATGATTTAACAAAAATAAAGGATAATAAAATACATGTTGGTAAAAATATATGTAAAAGTATTTGTGTTATGTTATAATTTACGAAAAAACTTCTCAATTATCTGAGATTTATCATATCCATAACTAATATAGTACAAATTATAACCATTAACATATAATCGTAAAGGATATGTCTGATGTTAGAGTTTTTTATGAGTCAGAATTCCCTACAATACATTGCACCAAATTATCAGTTCACCCCGTTACCACAGATTTAAAATGGGACCCATCTAAAAGGCATCCAGGTTTGGATATATTAGGATATATTGATACAGTTAAATCTATAATTTCAGAAGATACACGGGGTATAATAGCAAATACTGGATATCTAATAGGTTCAAATGAATCTGCTTGGTATTTTATTATAAATGAAACATCTTCTATGTATTTCGGCGTATCATTACAAAACCAAGATTTATCCGATATAAATACTGTTGCAATAAAACAACTTCTCAATGTAACACAGTCGGATAGGGTGCGGGTATCTTTAACCACTGGTAGCACTATGTCAATACGTCATGAAAGGCGTAATGGAGAGTTAATTAATTCATACATGTTCAACATGTCACAATATAATACACAGACATTATATCCATGGGTTTCATCACAAAGGTTAGATTCTATGTCTGTTACCATTATGCAGGATGTTAAATTTTCAATAGATGTTAGAACCGATGGTTTGGTAAGGATGTCTGGTTCTAACAATGATATTATTGATTTTAGCTTAGAAGATATATATAATAATAATGGTATACCATCTGGGGGTGGAGGGCCCTCTAGTGATATTATTTCAAATACAGTATCGGGAGCATATGTTAAAGCGACAGAAGATGGGGAAATAGATATGTCTGGCGGAGTTAAATATAAATGCGAGAATATTGTATCATCAGTTCCCACTTATATATTAAATAAAAATCAACACATTGTTATTATAACAAATCCTGTAATTATAAATGTACAACTACCAGAAGTAGCAGATTTGGATAGATGTCGTACATATACAGTTATACGTAATTATAATTTGCAAATAGGTGAAACATGGCAAAACCCTGTTTTGAAAGTAATACCTAACCCAGGTGATACTATAGAACTGGGGTCACATATAGGATTGCCCTACCACACTAAGGTTGAACTAATAAGTGATTCTATTAATGATTGGAGAATAAATTGAAATTATAATAATATTTTTTAATTACTGTTATATAGAGAAATTTTTTTATAGATAATGTCTGTCCATAATAAATTATATGTTCGTACTGAACTGTTCACCCCTCGGGTGGACGGTACCGATTTTACCACAGCTGACTGGGCATTCCTTGGTACTATTGATCAAAATATGGCAAGTACTGATGAAGTAACATTTACATCTGTTACATATAACAACGGTGCCAATACTACTAAAATACAATCAGGGGCTACTTCTAATTACACTTTGACATTACCAGTTGATGATGGTGATGTAGGCGACGTACTGCAAACCAATGGGTCAGGTGTGCTATCATGGGCAGCATCTGGTGGTAACCCATTTGATCAAGATTTAAATACTACAGATAGTCCACAGTTTGTAAATTTAACATTGACCGGAGATTTAACCGTTTCTGGGACAACTACTCTTATTAACACGACAAACACTGAAGTGAAGGACAATATTATTCTTTTCAATAATGGTGAAGCAGGTACTGGTGTTGGTGGTGGCACTGGGACATCTGGTATTGAAATTGAAAGAGGTACTTTAACAAATGTTCAATTATTGTTTGATGAAACTACAGACAAGTGGACTGTGGGTAGTACGGGTGCTATAGGGACTACTCGTTACATTGTTTCAGAAATTGCAGATGCGACGCAAACACAAGGAGCAATGCCTGGTTATGATGCGAATGGTCGACTAGCTGAAGCAGAGGGTTTGACTTCGGGGGAAGTAGATCAATTGCAAAACATAGACGCGGTTACTATCACAAATACTCAGTGGGGTTATTTAGGGGCATCAGACCAAGGTATTACCACTACGAGCGATGTTACTTTCAACGATCTTACTGTTAACGGGTCATTAACTCTGTCTGAGCCAATAGCTGGCAGTGTTAGTGCTGTGTTAACCGCAGACCCCAACCCCGTCATTGAATTCATTAACATTTTTGATACATCTGGTGGAGCGATTGCACCTACACTACCCGACAACGCCACTAATGCAGGTAAAACATATATTATATATCTTTCAGTTGCTGGGAATGATTTAACTGTGACTAGTGCTGGAACTGATACGATAGAAGGTAATGCTACTATAATTCTTGATACATCACCTCAACACGTTCGACTGACTTCTGTTGGCGATGGTACATGGATTATTAATTAAGCATTTACATTATTTTGCCATATATATATTATAATAATGTATGATTTTTATAGTTCCAATGGGTCATCTTGCCCAGCACGACCAGATAAACTATGGTGTGGCACAGATTATTGTGATACACATGCAAATGGTAATAGTGATAGAGATGGTGATAAAGGTGATCTACGTACTTGTCCATCTAATTTACATGGTGCTGAATATATTGATGATGGGTATAAAATGTATCCACAAACGTGGCCCGCGTATGATGTATATAGACGAGTATGTAAGAAAAACATAGTACAACCAACAGGTTGGGAAACAAAATGTGCATTAGGACAACAAGATTCAAAATATTGTCCTGATGAATGGTGTAGCCCTGACTCAGTAAAAGCCCAACAACATATGACAGCATTATGCTCTTCAGTAGACAATGCATTTAATAATAATGATTGCAAAGAATGGTATAAAAGATATCCAGAAAAAAAAGAGCAAGCATATATAGAAAAATGTAATCAATTGACTAATATCGGAAAACCTGAATGTCGAACATATTGTAGAAATAATCCAGGGAAATGCGATAATATTCAAAACTGGTGTGATTTGCACCCAGATGATGAATTATGTGGTTGTTATAAGTCCTCGTTGAACAAAATAGGTGGGTCCGCCCCACCCGCGTCATGCTTTGATAATAAATGTATCCAACATGGATATATGTCCAAGGCGATGTCTGATATAAGTATGAACTGTCCTGATTATATTGATTGTAGTCAGACTATTACTATAGATGATGCATCGATATTGGAGAATGTAGATTTTAAACAACATTGTGCTATAGAAAAAACAAATGTCCCAGCTGAATCTTCAGATTCATCATCATCTTCAGATTCATCTTCATCTTCAGATTCATCATCATCTTCACCGCCATCATCAGATTCATCACCATCTTCATCTTCATCTTCATCTTCAAATAATACTATACACCCAATAAAAAAAATATATGATGATTTAACATCAAATGGTACATTAAAAACTGTCGCTGAAAAAGTGGAAAGTATTGTTCCTAATACTAATATAGAATTTGGCACTCTTAAATTGGACGAGATTAAATTATTTGTGGTCATATTTATAATAGTTGTATTTTTAGTATTTACATCCGGTTCATCTTCTCAACCGTATGGTATCCCCCCACCGTACCATCCTATGTACGGGAATCAATATTATTAATACCCTCTCCTTATAGATTGGTAATATGACGAAGGGTTATTATTGTTTTTCATCATAAGAACTATCACAATTATGAACATAAACATACCAATAATCATAAAAATGGTTTGTGGTCCAAACAATGATGGTGGCGGTGGTGGCGGTGGTGGTGGTATTTGAGACTGTGTTTGTCCACCAATAGGTCCTAATAAACCTCCCAACAAACCACCACCAATATTACCTACACCACTAACCAATCTGTCAGTTGTCCCGGAACCGCCGATCGCATTTGCGGCCATACCTACAGGGCTTATATCAGCAATAGTATTAAAGATTCCTCCAATAAACGGTTCTCTTAAAGAATTTTCCATACTTAATTATATATTGACATTTATTTTTTTTTAAAATGTTGTTTCTATATCCATTACTATAGGTTTTGTCATTTTAGTTGTATTATTATATGTTACACCGATATCATACGAAACAGGTATTTTAAATGATCCTATAATACCAGACCCCATCGACTGAATACCTGCGACCAATATTTTTTTATTATAAATCATAAAATACGTCACAGTAACAATATCCCCTGATGTTACATCCAACGATTGGTCGATAGTAATAGTTGTGTCTGTTTTTGATAATACACGCATATAACCATTGTCATTAATATTAACAAAATGTCCTACTTTAATATATATAATAGATGTATCAAGCATAGTTATTACGTTAGTATTTGTGTCTGTAACAGTAACTATACCAATAACAGTATCTTTATTAATATGTGAACTCCATGTATCTCCAATATGAGATTTATTGGTGTGTAGTTGAACATCGAACATATTAACATCTACCCCAAAATCAATGGGTATAGTTTTTACCTCGTTAGGACCTACATATGCATATACGTTATGTAAATAATATGAGTCTTGATCATTAACGTCAGAATGTGTTTGTTCTATACTGACCCGTGTGGTTGTAACATCAAGTAAAGATGTTTGATTTGTGTCAATAGTATGTGTATTATTATTAAAACATGATACAGGTTCGGTTTCAGACCACCCATTTACAGTAATTGCTTCATCATTACAATAAATCCTATATTTTTTAACTGTTGACATAGTTATATAATTATATTATATATCTTTAAAGAATTAAAATAAACGATCAAAGAATAAGTATTAGAATTTAAAAGTGAAAAAATAGTTATACATATATAAAATAGAATAACTATTTCACATTATGACATTTACGCCCATTGTTAGTAACAAAGTATCTGTTGTTAATTCTACAAATATAAATTTAACTGCATCGTCAGAATTTATAGGAACTTCAGAAGACGTTTCTAAATTTTTAAATGTAACAGTATCTATTAAGTCGGACGTAGATTCTGCATCATTAGGTGTACAGTATGAATTTTCGTCCGACAATGTCAACTGGGATATTGTCAATGCGTTCACATATTTAAGTGCAACCCCATACGTATGTCGTACAGTAGGCATTTGTGCCAAATACTTTCGTATAAGGTATACTAATGGGGGTGGTAGTCAATCAACGTTTAGACTACAAACTAAATTTGTTTTATCTCAAAATGAATCGGAGGAAAAAAAATCACAAGATAATGCACTTGTGGATGGGTTTTCCAGATTACGTATTTCCAACCCTTATACACTGTTAACCAATTCTCACATTAAAGGAAAAAATTTGTATACTATTTATGAAGAAATTTCAGGGGCTTCTACAAGCACATATCTTCCTGATGAATCTTCTGTATTAATGGTCACCACAGGATCAGGTTCCGCTCAGAGACGTTCACGATCTAGAGCGATCTATCAGCCTGGTAAAAGTTTACTTATATATATGACAGGTGTACTTAATAACGGGTCGAATGCTGCAACTGTTACATCAAAAATAGGTTACTACGACAACGATAGTGGGTATTATTTTCAATTCAATAATGGTATTATTAGTATTGTCGAAAGGACTAGTGTAAGTGGTAGTCTTGTAGAAACAGTTGTTAATCAAGGGTCATGGAATAAAAATAATATGGATGGCACCTCTAATAGTAATAAGATTATTAACCCCGCCACAACTCTGATATATTGGTTTAATATGGAATGGTTAGGTGTCGGTATAGTTGATTGTGGTGTTAGAATTGATAGAGAATTGATATTATGTCATAGATTCAGGCATTCAAACATATTATCATCAGTTTATATACGAACTGCATCGTTACCTCCTACATATGAAATAATATCCACGGGGGGGTCTGGGTCCTTGAAAATGATATGTCACACATGTATTAGTGAGGGTGGGTACAGACCTGTGGGTTCTGCATTCTCTGTAAATATGGGAGAATCCACGAAAAACATTAATGGTAGATCTCCATTATTAGCGTTACGTCTTAAAACAGGTAGAATATCTAATATAAATCTGAAGAATGTATCTGTGATGTCGACAACTGGGGCAAATTTCTTAGTTGAACTATGGAGATTCGTAGATACCACAAATTCTGTTGTATTGAATAATACAACATTTATAAGTGCTAACACTGAAAGTGATGTGGAATACAATACTGCTGCAACAAATATAGATGTGTCCGGTGGGTTATTAATGAGTTCACGTTATACATCAAATAACAATGACTCCCTTAGATTTGAAAAGTTTTCCGAATCTTCGACAGTTACAATAAACTATAATAGTATACCTGATTTATTTGTTGTATGTGTAACATCCGTGGGAAATAATGAAACATATATTGGTTCCGTAGATTGGTCCGAAACTATTTAATTAAATTTAACAAACATCAAGTTTCTTTATTTACATTATAACCCAGTTAGATGACCCATCACTATAAACAGTGATTGACGTGTGGTCAATGTCAATTGTTAAATCTTCAGTATTTTTATTAATTGTATCAAGCCCTGTCGTAGATACAAAAATGTTATTTATGCTTGATACCCCTTCTTCATCCACTATATGATATTTACGATAATTATTTGTGCCACCTATACTTGAAATTAAAGGTAATATAACAGTGACTACACCCGATGAACTATCACATCCAATTATTTCATCAGAAGCTAAAATCGTATAAGGTGAACTTATGTTTGTAATAGCTGATCTAACATATTGTGTACCCGTAGTTAGATCAACTTCGAGCCCCGCCACATCAGGTTTCCAAAATATACCGTCATTGTTATTTTTTTTATATAAACGCCCAACCGTGGTACCGGGATGCGAAGGTTCTGCAATTTCATCCAAATCTATATAACTAGATACATTAAGATCTCCAGTAATATCAGTATTTTGTAAAATATTAAATGACTGAGATCCTGTGGTTGAATCTAAAGTCAAATAATCTACGATACTGTCTGTGATTGTAAATGAATTAAGTATATTAGATGGAATTAATAATAAATTATCCCCAGTTGTACCTGATAAAGTAATACTAGAATTGTTAAGTGTAATTTCATTGACTGTAAGTAAATCTGTGTTTATAGATGTTGTTCCAGTAATAATATTAAATGTCACATTATCGGTTGTAGATAATGACTGATCTAATGCACCTAGAAATCCCCACTGTATATTAGAAATTACAACAGAATTAATGTTTTCCAATTGATTAACTTCCAGTGCGGTCAAACCTTCAATACCAATAGATATAAGAGAATCTATATAATTACCATCAGATACCATGTTTCTACCGTTAACAACACCTGTGGTAGTTAATGTCCCTGTTACATTTGTATTCTGTAATAGTTTTATATTTTGGGATGCAGTAGTTGAAACTAACTCTATGTATGATACACTAGAATCTACAATAGTATAAGCGTTTAAAATGTTGTTTGGTATATTAATAATATTAGTCCCGGTAGTACCTGAAAATGTTACAGAACTATTATCCAATACAATTTGATCAACTGTAAGAGATCCAAGTACTCCTGCACCTGTTGTGGTTATTGTAGATGAACCTGTATTAATATTGCCAAACCCAGACGTTATAGAACCAGAATTTAATATACCTGTCCCGGTTATTTGAGATTGATCAAATGTTAGTTCAACCTCATTATCTACGGGATCCAATGCAAGAGTTACATGTGGTGTCGTGGAGTTAATGGTGTTAAATTCTAGATTATTTCCCAATTTCTGTTTAAAAACACCGACACCTCCAACGCCAATATTTGAAGCTGTAGTTGCTGGTGTTGGTGTAGAAAACTGTGAGAATATAATGGCAGTAGTGTCTATTGTAATAATCCCTGAAGTAGTAACAGTCCAAGCGGATCCTGCAAACACCACACCATCGTTTATAAGAACATATGCACCAGTTCCAACTTTAGATGTTTCATCAAAATCAGTACTTCTTGTTAAAACCCATGGGTTAGACCCATCACCTACTTGTGTTAAATCATATACCCCGTTATGTGTATCCGACGTTGTACCAATACTTCGAACTAAAATGCGATCGTTTAATATTAAACTTGTAATACTATCAATACCTGTAATATTTATAGAACCATTGGCTGTTGCGGTTAACGTCGCTCCTACACCTGCACCTGATTGTGTATATGTTGGCAAGGCTATAGTAGTAGTAACTCTTGCCGAGTCTTTAACATCAAGTCCAGTTGCAACTGCGTCTACATATTGTTTAGTTGTAGCTGCTAATACGTTAATAGGATCAGCTTTTAATATAACTTCCCCTACACCGTTCGGTGTTAAATTAATATTACCATTAGTATTAGTTGAAATAATAGAATTGGCATCGATACGAATGTTATCAATATATATCTGGGTTGCCGTTATAATACCCGCATCTAAGGTAGATGTACCAATATTTATATTACCGAAATTTGATGTTATAGATCCAGAATCTATAACACCTGTACCTGTTATCTGTGTTTGATCAAAATCAATTTGCACCTCGTTATTAACTAAATCATCTGTTATAGATAATTGGGTAGAACTAACATTTATATTTTTAAATTCAAGATCTATATCTACTTTTTGTTTAAACAAACCTATACCTCCCACTCCTACATTAGAAACAGTATTATCTTCACCTGTAACTGGTGCAAATCTTACAAACTCTATACCAATACTGTCAACAGAAATAGGGTCTGCAGTAGAGATAACATAGGAAATATCTGAATTAATTACACCTGATGTAATTAATACATAAGATCCTGATATAACTTCGACATTCTCATCAAAATCACTGCTTCGTGTCATCACCCAGGGATTGGATATATCACCTACCTGTGTTAAATCATATACCCCGTTATGTAAATCGGAAAATGAACCTTCCGATTTAACGAGTATTCTATCATTTATTATTAAACTTGTAATACCATCAATACCCGAATTATTAATAGAACCATTGGTCGTTGCTGTTAACGTTGCTCCTACGCCTGAACCTGACTGTGTGTATGTAGGAAGTGCTACTGTAGTAGATACTCGTGCAGGCTGTTTAAATGTAAGACCTGCTATTTTAGCATCAACATACTGTTTTGTTGCCACGCCCAATATTGAGATTGGGTCTGCATTAATAAGTACTTCACCAACCCCGTTAGGTAAAATACTAATATTACTATTATTATTTACTGAAGATATTACATTATCTTCTATGTTTATATTCCCTGCTAACACAGTTGAAGCATATGTTTTATTACGAATAGACATTGCTGTCAACAATATTATATATTATATATGTAATCGTTTCGTTTAAAAAAAATAGAGATATTGTATGTTAATTTAATTTTACCATGTACTTTTATTGCTTATTATATATACATAAACATGACAAGATTTGTATATTTATCTAATTTTTCTTTTCAGGGTGTACCTGATAAACTGAATTTAAATGAAACTGGTGGGTATATAAAACAGATTATTTCACCTGAACTTGTAGAAGAGGTCGACATAAACTTACCTGGAGGTATTACAGTTGTGGATAACCACCCAGAGTGGGTTAGAAATTCAGATCTGAAAACCAATGATGAATGTGAGATAACAACAAGTTTTATAACGGAAGGTGCTGGGTATAGAAATGGATTAGGATACTATGTGTATGACACAGACTCCCCGCCAAACCGTTTTTCGGACATAGATGTAATATATATTATTTTCCCAAATGCATCTAGAGTTGGTGGGGGCGGTTTACTCTCTGCAGGGGATACAATGAAATTGGTTTATAAAGATATATCAACAGAAAAAATAAATGGGAATGAATTCATGACTTCGGGGGATTATACGTTTCCAGCGAAAAAAGGTATAGGTTTTGTATGTTTTGCGAATCAATGGAAAGGTAATGGTAGGTCGTGGGCATATCTTAATACAGGTCATAGAATGTATTCCACTGACCCCGCATTAAATCCTGAATATTCTAAAAAATTAAAACACCACGCTATAAATTATAAATCACATGTAGACGATACTCGCATTATTTTCGGTTTTGAGGATTTACGTAGAGATAAGTATTCTGACGATGATTTCAATGATTTAGTATACTTAGTAACATCAACACCCGGTTCAGCTATAGATAGTAATTGTATTAATTCTATCAAAAAACAACATTATAGTGGTCACATAATATGTGAGGATATATTTAAAAATATAGGAGATTTTGATTATAATGATCTAACTTTAAAATACAATATATTAGAAGAACTGGAAAATAAAAAAATAAAAAGTATTACCATGAAATTTTGTGGTAAGCATAGAGGTGCGTCGTATAACCATGAATTTGGTGTTATTTTTCCTAACATTAAATCTCAAATTAATTGTAAAATATTTAGAGAAACTCATGTTTATGAAAATAACATAATAAGTAAAGAATGTTTAACTAACACAATCATACATAAAGGAACTGATAAAATACCTATTATAGAAAATACAAAAGCATTTCTACCTGGGTTTTATACAAACACAACAAGCGGTGAAGGTAATGTGACGCCCTCATATGTTATTTTAAAAATTGTATTCCCTGTACCAATCGAGAGATCGGTACTAAATGGTGCTATAATGCCATATAGATTTTATCTGGATATTTACACTAAAAGTTATACTAATATAGATCATTCTATTTATTCTGATATAATGTACCCCTCTTCAACTAAACTAAAATCGTTAGGGGTTGATAATAAAAAGAAGATTTTAATTCTGGAGGGATGTGATAATTTTAAAATACCTTTAGAAAAAATTAAACTCCATAAGGCTTACCCTAAATTTATTACAAATTTAAAATACAATACATTTCAAAATTGGAGCTCTTATAAATATGCAAACAAAAAATTATTAAAAGATGAAATTGTGCATACAGAATCCTATCAATGGGATCAATACTTGATTAATAAATCCAATACATGTTACACATATGGGGATAATAAAGCAATATTATTATTACCAGTAAAATTTGACGATACATTATTTGAATTTAATGAAACAGGTGTTTTACCTGTTCTTCAAAAAAATAACTTCACTGAAGAAAACTTACTTAAATGGGAAAATATATCACAGTTAGGATTAACTGATTACTTGATAGATTTTGTCAAGAATTACGGACATATATATATTAGGAAAGGGGGTGATTACACTATAACAGTAAATGATTCAGAAGAATCATTTTATTTAGATATAAGTTCTAACAATCATTCACAACCAGTTCACTCATCAATAAGTGGTACTTCTGATGTATTAAATTTATTGTCTGGTGGAAACGAAATATTATATACTGTATGTGATATTTAAATTGTATACCAGACATTAGTTCCTAGACATTTTAATTGAATCTTTTGATGTTTTTTTGTTAAAACAAATGATAGTTTTTCATCCCCATCAAATGTATATCCTGAGATAGCATTAATGGTAACATTATTATTTCCTGATATATTGCCAACCACAATGAAAACTTCAGAGTAATCACTAACATCAGGTAGAGTAATGATAATAGATTTTGAAGAAGCATCAACCATAACATTTTTATCAACAGTGGTCAGATTATAATCATCAGAAACGGGTAAAGGTGATGTGGAATTTGACACCATTTCAGCCCATACCATATTACCAGTCCCATCATTCTGCAAAACAGAACCTGACGAACCTTGATTTGCAGGAAACACTATATCATATTTAGTAGAAGAATTGGATTTAAGTACCACGCCTGAACTTTCATCTCCGATAGTTAATTGGTCTGCAGTGTTTAACGTGGAAAGAGTGATATTATCTATATCCGACTTATAAGCTATATTAGGCCAGTCAATTGAAAGATCGTTTACTTTACCGTTTATAATAATGTCATCTGTTAATACTTCTGTATAAACGGACATTGTATATAGTATCAAATAATTTTAGTCAGAGAAGAAATTATAAATAATGATTCGAAATTTAAATTTCGAATAAATTCACAAATATCTGGAATTTGATTGTTGGGATGATATAAATTAATAACTAAATTTTTCTCCGTTACAGAATTTAACTGTGATACTTTCGTTACAATTTTGGAATTTACAAAGTATTTATCAACATTTTTAAAATTACTAAATACAGCAGTATTACCATTATCTTTAATAAAGTTGATATACTCACTTCTAGTTATTTTCTCAAAACTGTCATTATGATCTCTCAAAAATGGAGAAATCGCTTCTATCAATTTAATAAGTTGTTGTTTGTATTTATCATCCAAATCATTTTTGAAAATTGTAAAAATGTAGTCAGGCAACATTATCTTAAATCCCATTTTTATTAACTCCTTTACAACTTCTATACCAAACATTTTTAAAAAATCGTAATCTAAATATAATCTATTTTTATATGAGATGTCATCAACAGTTTTAATTTTGTTAATATTACACTCGTATATAATTTTAAGAATATCTGTAATAACCGAATCGCAATATGAAATATCCGGAATATGGTCAGGTTTGTCTATTTGATTAAATATCTTAGTAGACCACTCTTCAACATTATGATAATCATCAACTATATTCTCATCCAACAGAATTTCATAAGACCCAACATTTTTACTTGTAACTATATTAGCACCTAATATAATGCCTTCATGCATTGTATTAGGACATGCTTCATATAATGAAGGTATTATTAATACCTTGCTGTTATATATGTATTGTATAGCCTCATCATTGGGTTTACACAAATACATGTTATAAGTAACTTCTTTGGTGGATTGTAAATTTAGTATATTATAATTGTTACCAATAATACAGACATTTAGTTTTCTATTAGTTGATTTACAAACTTCTTCTATTTTTTTAAATATTTTCGATGATATGTATGACCCTTTAATATTTCTTTCAAAATTACTCACTATATATGCAACATCAAAAACCTTGTCACTGCGAACCAAATATTCTATATTATTCATGTATGATGTTACTAATACAGTTAAATATGTTGTAAATAGTTTGTTTATATTCGTAAAATCTGGATACATCCTCGTCATAATATCATAAGAGTTCTCTGAATTACAACATACATATTTTGTTTTTTTAAACACACCTACTTCTTCTTCATTATTATTGTTTAACAATTTCTTTAATAAATCCGGTTGTGCTTTTATATCATCGAAACAAATACTGTTATGTTTACTAACATAAGTTGTTATATGAGCACTCCCGCTAACCAAATATATTAAAGGGATGGATGGTAATATTTTTGAGATATACGTATTGGACCATATATTTTTAGCAAATGCTAATAGTATTTCACTTTCATCCAAAACACCTAAAGTTTTAAAAATTGTTTTCTTTACCTCCAATTCGTTTATATTTAACCTATTAAAACATAACGTTTTATCTAAGTTTTCTGGATTAAAATTAAAATTTTCTTGTGTATAAAATTTTTCGTGCACAAAAAACACACATACTACATTGGTGAATCCTACACATTTAAGAAATTTGTGTATGTTATAAGAATTAGTGGCTCCACCACCATACCCTGGATATTGAGTACTAAAAATTAAAATAGGTTTATTTTTTACCGAATTTAATAAATGTAAATTTATTGGGTTAGTTTTGATAGATTTTTTTATCTTTTGTTGTGATTTATTTTTGTTTTTACTGATCTTAAAAAGTTTGTATTCGGGGTTAGATAAGTCTTTAGGCACTTGTATTTTATGGTTATCAGATTTTTTTTTAATTTTATATTCATTTTTTATTTCATATTTATCTAACATTTTTTTTAATATTTCATTCTGATTTTCAATTATATTTAAAATTTTTTTTTCCATATTCAAATCGGGGTATATTTATAAACATATATATATTTATATGTATTTATATATTTATATATTTATATAAATTATGAAAGTTCTAGTCACTGGTTCAAGAGGATTTCTCGGGACTGAATGTGTTAAACTATTAAAAAACGAAAAGTATGAAGTGGTTGAATGTGATATTATATTAGGTCATAACATTTTAAAAAAAGAGACATTAGAACCATTATTTATGGGTGGCATTGATTGTTGTTTACATTTGGCAGCAGTTAGCAATCTGAACATTTTCGATAAAGATGAAAAAAACGGTGATGATATTAATGTTGTAGGTACAAAGATTTTAATGGACTTATGTGTTAAGTATAATATTAAAATGTATACAGCATCTACTTGTTGTTTATACGGAGATAATGGAGTACAAGTAGTTGATGAAAACTCTAAAATTAGTCCGACTGAAGCATATGCATCGTCTAAAATGGTATGTGAACGTATGTCTAAACAGTATAACAAAACATCCGGTAAAAACCAATTTGTATGTATGAGACTAGCTACATTTTACGGGGGTAAGTATGCTAGAGGGGACCTATGTATTAGCAGATTTATTAAAATTTTACATATGGGTGATAAAAATGGGAAAAAAGTAATTGAAATCCATGGTGATGGTAGTATGGCAAGAACGTATACACATGTGCTTGATATGGCCTCTGGTATAGTTACATTACTAACACATGGTTCGAATAAAGAATTACCATATGATGTGTATAATGTTACACGAGGGGAATCTTACACAGTATGGGACATAATCAGTGAAATATCAAAGAATATAGAATATGAATATGAGTTTGTTGTAAAAGTTGTAAAAAATAGGCCTCGACCATTCTCACAACAAACTATAAATTCTGATAGATTGAAAAATCTGGGTTGGGTGCCAAAATACACATGGGAAGAAGGTATTAAAGAGGCTATTAATTCGTTTAAAGTTAATGGTAATAAATGGGTTAAATAGACAGTTTAATGAATTAAATAGATTAACCTACTGTTATAGTTTTTGCCAAATTTCTTGGGCGATCAGTATCTGTTTGTTTTATTTTAGATAACCCTAAAGCTATATACTGAATTATAATGATAGAAACATATTGTGATATATTACCTAATGGTAATGGTATATGTTGTATATCGACAGTATCCTTTTCAGGTGTATTTGTAAATATAACTACTTTTCCCGACCTAGACGTAATTTCTTTTGCTGTAGATATATCTTTGTTATAATTTTTTGATATAATAAAAACAAGTGATTTATCTGTAATTAATGCTAGAGGTCCATGTTTTAGTTCCTTTATTGTATATGCGTATGCATTGATATAACATATTTCCTTTAACTTTAATGCACCTTCAAGACATAAGGGATAATCTGTTTCATTTCCTAATAATGTTATATTTTCGAATGTGTTATAATATTCACAGTTAATATGTGCTCTAGCTATTTTGACATAAATATTAGTTTTACTGAAATTTATTATATTATTAGAAAGTGTATCCATGAAGGCCATTGTGGATGTAAAACTTTTAGTAGATGCGACCGAAACTTCCCTATCTAAACACATATTAATATCTAAATGACTTAGTTTTGATATTGTGGATTCATATGAATTACAATATGAAACAATATAAATACCTTTATCTTTTAGTATTGGTAATAAATTTACAATATCCATAGTTTCACCTGATTGCGAAACTAATATTGCTATAGATTTCCCTTTTTTCGGAATGTAATATTGTTGGAAATCACATGCGTTTATACAAACAGTATTTATATCTAAACTCTTTGATATATTTATATACCCATATAACCCAGATATATATGATGAACCACACCCTATAATAATAAGATTATCATAAGTATGCAATAGTTGTTGAACAAATTGTATTTTTTTTAAGTCTTTATTAGTTTTACTACTTAGAGTGATTAATTGCTGTTCTATTTCTTGTTCGAAGAACGTTTTCGAGTTATTAATTAATTTATCATACAAACCTATTGGTTCATGTTTTATAAATGATTCATTGGTTTGTATGATATTTTTCACTGATTGATTATTTATCAAATACACACCATCCTTTAGTGTAGTATACATGGACCCTTCAGGCAGACCATATTTTTCAGAAATTAGTATAATATAATCATTAGTTTTACAAAGTATAATAGTATTAGTTTTTACAAACACATAGGTTTTACATGTAATTATATCTGTAATAATAAACGAAGTAGTACCTTTAAGTGTTTTATGTAAATTATTCAAAGATTCTTCCATTGATATTTTATCGTGGTGAATATTATAACTAATAATATTAACAATGACTTCTGTATCTGTATCTGATGAGAAATTAATATTCTCCTTTATTAATTTCCTCTTAAATGTCATGTAGTTTTCAAATATACCGTTATGAACTATACTAAATCTTTTCATATAACAAATATGTGGATGTGTATTCTCTATACAATTTACACCGTGGGTAGCCCATCGGGTATGACCTATTAATAATGAACATAATTGATCACTTGTATCATCCACATTTTCTAGTTCGTATATATTTTCTTTTTCTAATTTATTTATACTCTTTTTAATAACATATTTTCTAGAATTATCTTTTTCTATTAATACTAAGACAAATCCTACAGCATCATATCCTCTGTTTTGTATTTCTAATATGCCTTTGATAAAATTCTTAATCAATTTTTTAGAATACGTATGGGAACTGGGTATAATGCAATAAATACCACACATTTTATATACTGTATATTATATTATATTATATTATATTATATTATACTGTATAAAAAATGACAGAGTTGGTTTATGACAAACGATTATATAAATATATAAAAATGACAGCTATACCCAACGAGAATATGGCGTTTGTTGAATATATAAAAAACAGTTATGATTCATATATAAGATTAAATTATGACATTGATGAAAAAAATATGTATATAAAAATAGGTGTAAATGTTCATGAACGATATATATATGTTATAGATCATGCATCAGGGATGAATTCTGATGAATTGATGAATAATTTTAGTCAGGTTGGATCGCATACAGGGGGGTCCAATAATAATATTAACGCCCTATTTTCCAAAGGGGCAACAGATACTACAGCATTGGGTGATGTAACATATGTATCTATAAAAAACGGTAAATTATCGTCTTGTGAAATAACTCATTATGATGTATATAATAAATTAATAAATGATAAAGATGTTGATGATGAAGAAAGAATAAAATATGGGATACCTATTAATGGGACTTATTTAAAGTTATCATTATTGGATCAATATAACATTAAATCATATTCATTTAATAAACAAGTGGTTGAATATTTCTCTTTGAAAAATATAATAGAAAATCCTAACGTGTCAGTATTATTTGATTATATTGATATCAATAATAACTATATAGATAAAGATTTAAAACTGTGTTTGAATCCCATAGAAATAGAAACTGTTTTAATTAAAGATGAAAAGATAGAAATACCCGGATGGACTACAGATTCAGGGGAGAAAGTATATTCATATTTTAATCTTTATTTAGCTAAAGAAGATATAGATTCTTTAAGTACTGATTCTTCATATAAAAGATCTGGATGTTATATAAATTACAATGATATTATTATAGACAAGACATTGTTTCATAGAAGTTTAGAAACTGTTCCTATAGCTAAAAGGATTTTTGGAACTTTAAGATGTGATTTTATATACGAGTTATTATTAAGGTATGATAAAGGAGATTTGGATAGCAGAAATAATCTCCCCTTAATTGAACCTAATAGGTTAACAGGTCTTAATAGACATCATGATTTTGTGTCAGACCTTACTCGTGTCCCTAGGGAGCATACTAAATATATAATAGAAGATTTGGATGAAAAACAATCATCATTTAACGAAAATTCTACAGTTAAAATAAATGATTTATTTAATATTATAGGGGACTGGCATAGTGCTATTCTTTATGAAATGAAGGAATTTTTATATTCATACACTAGAACAAAAAATAAATCGAGTTATAATAAATTAATCAAATTAAGTGAAAATGTAAAAAGTTTGTCCACTGACAGTGAGTATAACTTTAAGAATGTAGAAAATATAATTAAAGCTGATAACGGGGATATTGATCCTTCATTTCCATCCCTATTTCTAACATTCATATATGATGATGTTAACCTATACCCCTATGTTTTATATAATGTTAATTCTAGAATTCAAATAGATCTTAATGTGACAGATTTTTTATTGTCATCATGTGTAAAATACGACCCTAGTAATAAAACATTTAAGATCACGAATATCGAATATTTAACTGTTAACTTAATACATTATATTTCAGAGGCATTATCCAGAGAAATATTTAAATTTATGGACGATAAATTAAACAGTGGGGAAGTGATTGAACGTAATTCTGATGACAGTTTTAATAAATTATTTAAACTCAGACCATCATTACATATGGCATTATATAATGTATTGGTTACCAAAAATAAAATAAATGATTTAATATCTAACGAAACTTAAATATTAATACATGACTGTACTGCATTAATAAATGTATCTACATAATATTTTTTATCAAACTGGTTTATAGCTCTATTTCTTCTATCTAACCCTTTTTGTTTATATATAGAATCCCAATTATTTAATATGTGTTCTATTTTTATTAATAAATCATCCCAATCATAATTAACATATTCAAAAAAATCGTCTTTATAAATATCAGGTGTTGTATTTACGTGGTTCATGTGGGGTTTTATTGTAATAGATCCACCTAATATAGATAATTGATCTAGAGCTACTCTTGAACCTAAACCATATGGACATACACAAATTTTAGATTTAATTACAGTCTCTCTATACTTTCTTCGATTATTTATATGATCTATTTTAATATTATACTTTTTATATAAACTACTATTTCTCAATTTATTTTGACCGGATGATCGATGCTTATATAATATATCATGATCTTCGTGGGGGTTACATACAAAAAATACGTCTATTGGTTTTTTAAGACTGGATTCATGTTGGGATGAAGCAAACTCCATAGCAGAGTTACATATAAACGAGTATTGATGTAAATTCCAGTTAACAGGTTTTATTTTTCCAATAGATTTTTCCGACAAGTGTATATTATTCTTTGGCGGACATTTTACAAAACATGTATTATAAAAGTTATTCAATATAGTATAATGTAATCTATTTTTTACATGATTTATATTATTCTGTTTACCGTCTGAACATGTATACTCTTTAAATATCCCTTTAACAATATCATAGTTAAGATATTGTTTATTATGTGATGTTAATGTACAGGAGTCATATCTTTCCAGTATTATTACAGGTAAACCTAAATTAATAATATAATCCTCACCATAGTTACATAATAACAAATCTATTTTTTTATCTTTTATAATTGTTTCAACATGTTTCTTCATGTCATCTTTATCATTAAATATAACATGAAAATGGATATTCTTATAATATTCTCCACATATATCGATCATATTTTTTAATCTATTGTCGCATGAATTATTTTTTTTAATATTTACTATATAAATTATATCCATAACTCTCTCTATATATATATAGTATAATATAAAATGTATTACATACATTTTATATGGTTAGGTAAAAACAGAATACCTAGAGAAATTATAAATACGTGGATACCAAAGGTTAATGATAATTATACCATCATAGTATGGAGAGATTTCCCTGACAAAAATGAGAAATATGATAAAGATATATTGAGTATTGGAGGGCTGTACAACCAATCTATTTTTGATGAGTCTAGTAAATATAATCAAAAATCGGATATTTTAAGATTAGAAATATTATATAAATATGGAGGAGTATACTTAGACTGTGATATTATAAAGACCCCAAACGATAAAGATATTGTAGAAACTCTTGAATCTTCATGTGATAAAAGACGTAGTTTATTTATAACATATGAGAAACAGGGATGTGTGTCCAATTCATTAATTTATGTAAAACATAAGAAACACAAGCTTATTAAATTTATTATAAACGGGTTGAACGGATGCAAAATAAAAGAAGATGATGGTACATATATTAGCGTGTGCCAATCTACAGGCCCTAAATATATTACAAAACGATTACAAGAATATAAATGGAATATGGAAAACATACTCCCATACCACTTTGTTAATTTTGGGATAGATTATTCAAAAACATTTGTTAACCCCGAATTTACAATAACTGAGAATATGAAAATGGTTACAAAAAATAAAGATTTAAGATATAACCCCGATTTTGATAAAATCATGGGAATACAATTATGGATGGGTGGGAAAAAAATAAATTATGACAATGTAACAGATGATATAGTTACCACAAGTTTAAACAATTATAATAAATATTTAGAAATGATAAAACAATTTTATAAATATTCAGATACAAATCCTGTATAGAATTCATTATTAGTTGTATTAGATTCTAAAAGCTGTGTTAATTTATTTTCTATGGACTGTAAAGATTCATATACATTATTACTTGTATCAGATGACTGATTTAACATACTTGATTGAATAACATCTGTAGACCCTTTATATGCAAATATTGTTTGTTTATGATTTTCACCTTTTATAGAATATATTTTTGTAATAACATTATAATATTTTAATATATTTGAATCTCTTCCCATGAAAGCATAGGGTATTTCTATCGAAGGTACATCCCCTTGTTCGTTTGACGTATATGATATATGTTTACGAACACTGAAAGTACCGACGTCATATGTTTGGGACAACACCGAATCTATTTCTATGATGTTGTCCGAAACAGAAACAACTGTTCTTAATTCTCCTAAATGGTCTGATTTATTACTATCAGAAACATAAATGGTATCCCCTTCAATAAAATGGATGAATTCTACATATTCTGATAAATCAATAGTTTTACCTGACATATGATTAACATGTATAGGTTGGTATAAATATGTTATGAGTATATTATTTAAAGGTTCGCCTAAATGGTTAACTATTTTGTCACTTGCACTATGTAAAACCTTTATAGGGGTAGATCCGGACACAATCATTGTGGTTAAATCTATAGAAGGGTCAACTAATACTATATTAGATCTATTATTTCTTTTAATATGTACAACCGATTGTTGAATACCAACATTATATAACTTTATAAATGGTGTATTCCCTGGTGGGTAAAATGATAAACCATAATGACAATTTATAGATTGAAACGCTCTTATAAATATGGGTGTAACCATCAGTTCAATACTATAACTATTTAACACTATAAACCCATCTATTGTACAATTTTTCGATAAAATATGATGGTATGCATTATTCGGTCCTATTAATCGTGTATTGAGTAATGTAACTTTAGAATTTTCTGTTAAATCCCAATCAGATCTTGATTCAGAATCCTGACACCACCATAAAGTATTAAAATCTAATGTCCCTGTACCGTTTACAACAGATTTATTACCACTTTGCCTGTAATTATCTTTCCCGTAAGACCCTGTTGTAACTATTTTTACTAAATTTGTAGAAATCGGTATACCTATACTATTATACATTACTCTATTAACTTTTAACGTACCATTATTTACATACAATTTCGATCCACTGTCTAAGTATAAAGAACAATCCTCCAAAAATAAACCCCCCGTTATTATCAAATTTTTATCAGTAATAATACCTGTTAGATTTTCTGAAAAATACCCACTATTAATTAGATCATACTTATCGAAGAATAAGTATGCCTTATCTTCATACCTGTCATTTAAATACACTTCAGATTTTAATGTTAAAATATTATTTTCTATGTTATGTGACTGTATCTCATAATGATTATTTCCGATTAATATTATTTTATTATTTAAATCACTCGATTCATTAATTAAATTGATTAATTTAAAATCCGATTGAGATATCGATACGTCAATCTCTTTTTTAAAATATATAGTCAGATCTTTACCAGAGACTTCCATTTTATATATATATATAAATATATTTATATATATTACATATATAATGTCAAAAACAACCAGTAGTATACAAACATATGATATACAATTTGAAGAGGGTGGAAAAATTTATGAAAAAAATAATCAATTGATATATGATACAGGTGTAATAAATGTGATACATTTGTCGAATACTTTTTATATTAAATTCAACCCCAAAAAATATTTGGTAGATGTGTTGTTGATGAAAGATATAAATAAATCTATAATTACGTCGAATAACATGTTAGACCCAGGCAATGTTGTAATTAATGAGAATGGTATTAATATAGACAGTGGTGAGTATCAGGTATATGGTTCAATATCATTTAGAGCCAAAGGGTCAGGTGATGTGTTATTATCACTATTAGATATGTTAGACGGTACTCTTACAAATATATCTTCTATGTGCGGTAAAACAGTTAAAGAAGGTGAAATTGTCACTTTACAAACTATGGGGGTTGCACCACATTCATCTCATACAATTTCAATGATTTTAAGAGCAAGTAAAGATATAAATATTCAAATAGTAGATTTTAATATTATTTTTACTAGATTATAAACCATTTATGTAAATCGTATATACCACAAAGTGATAATGTATTATTATAATATATATAAACGATATCTTTATCATTTATACTATACGGTGGGACTGTTTTTATTTCTAATGGTATTCTTTCTATCCCGGAATCATTATAAGTTTTTATTATAGTTAATAATTTATTTTTTTTTAATTCAGGGAGAGTAATACTTTTAAAATAATCATTTACTAATAATATCTCGTCAGACTCATTAAACTCAAAATTTTGTTCTGTTAAATAACTGATACTTTTTTCTGCTACATGTGTTGTATTATTGGTAGAAATGGGTAATATACTAATACTATCAGATTTATTTATTTCACTTTTTAGTATTGTTGTAGAATTTGAACCTGTAAGGAATTGGACTGAAAAACAAATGTTTGAATCCATAAAATCATCTAAAATAAAATTAGTATTCAATTTATTATTTACATAAATTTTAAGTTTATTTACATGTAACACAGCACGTACTATACTATTATTATGGGTCGTAATAATAGGTATAAAAACACCGTTTGTATGAATACCAAATTTTATAGACGAACTAAAATTTACTGAGAATTCAAACTCGGTATTATCACCTATACGAAATTGTGCATTGTGTGTGACTGTAATATGGGTATATGTGGATTTCGTATATTTTGCCGTTTTTTTACCATTTAACAAAACTATACCTGTTTGGTTCTCCCACATAATATATAATAAGTGATTTTTATTTATTATCGACACAGAAATTATAATACCTTTATACAGTTGGTTTATAATATACTGATTGTATCTATTGCGTTCATCATACCAGTCATGTCAAATTTATGGTCACCACGTATTTTTTTTATAAACTCATACATATGTGTTGTACCCATAGATTTATTACATGTTCCACATATAGCCTTTAAATTGTTCAAATGCAATTTACCACCGGATGCTTCAGATATTATATGTCCACATTCAAACCCGTCGTTTGCATGTAGTAAATTATCTTGGCATACATAACATACAGCCTCATATTGTTTCCCATAAGTACTCTCCCATACCTTTTTCCTTAATGGTTTAGGGATTGTTGCTTTAGGTTTATAAGGTTTCCCAATACAGGATTTTTTATGCATAGTTAGACCGGCTTTACTTTTACATATGCGACCGCATTCACATTTATGTGTCTTCTCTACAATTTGTATAATTGTGGATTCTAATGCGGGTGGAGGTATACTCGGTATAAGTATTGATATTGATGGGGAAGGTACTGCTTTTAATTTAGGTGAAAACGGTGACGAACCCGAATCACTGTTAACATGTATTGTATTACACGACTTAATATGTTCACGTTTAACGACTGCGGATTCAAATACAAAATTACACCTATAACAAGTTCTATTTTTTACACATATTTTTTCATGTTTTGTACGATGAGCGTCTGTTTTACTGAAATGTTTGCAAAACTTACATTTATATTCTCTTATTCCTTCATGTATATGCTTTTCATGACGTTTTTTTGAATCTATTCTAGCAAATGTTTTTTCACACTGTTCGCAATGAACTCTATTCTTATGTTTATTACCCATTAAACACTGATTTAGATGTTATAATTATAATATAGTTATAATTTAGATGGAAAAGAAAAAAGTGTGTGGAGTTTAACTTATGGGCCAGTATACGGAATTCATGAAATTAATTCATAGCTGTTATTTACACATTAAATTTATAATAAAATATATATTTTTAAAGATATGTTTTGATTGGCAATATATAGAATTTCTTATATTTGGTATAATCATATACACAATGGCGGATTTAATAACTAAATATAACACAGATACACTTGATTCAATATATTATGGTGTATGTATCCCTGTTCGTTCTGTTATAGTAGCTGCAACTGCTTTATACCCAAACCCTATGTTATGGGGTTCATATGGCGGACTTGCCATTATTGGTAATACACATCAAGTGGTAAATTACACCCCTGATTCAAAAGGAGCATTTGGTCAAAATGTTTGGTGGAATAATGTAAGGTATGTGTATATATTATTTATGATTATACTTATCATAGTTTCACTTGTTAGCCCTAAACACATGTGGGTAATACAACTAATAAGTTTAATTTTTGGTATTATTTACAGATCAACAAAGATAACATAAATTAGCATGGCTGGGATAAGAATAAATGTGAATAAATTAAAACACAAAAAAACTATTCTTCAGTTTTTCCTTTAATAAGACATGTAACATCTGGCATAATAAATGACATTATAAACCATAAAATTATCATCCCGTTTGCATAAGGCAATAGAGCAGATTGATTAACAGCAGATAGTACTACAGACAATATAATATTGAGAAACCAAAAGAAATACACAAAGTTTTTTTTCACCCATATTTGTACGTTATGAATAAATATATATTATCAGACAAAAAAAATGAAATTATTATCAGACAAAAAAAAATGAAATTATTATTAAATCATATTATTATTATTATTATTATTATGGATGAGTTTATACGCATATAACGTTGTATTTACGTCGAGTAACGCAACACAGCGGAACCGTCCGAAATCAGTAAGAAATTGATGGCCGATGCAATCACGATAAGATCAGCAGGGTCGTCAGACGAGACGGCTCCATCGGACCAATACCTCAAATAAAATTCTCGTGCACGGGACACGTTGACGTGTCCAGATGGCTGGTAGCTTCCAGGATACAAACAGAACGTAATCATATGAGCCCCAGGATCGGTAGGGGCAGAGACATTGTGTCCTCCAAACGTATAAGGGGTGTATGAATGGAAGAACGTGCCGGGCATTTCCTTGTAGATGTCAATACCATGGGCGGTAACACTGAGTTTTTCCACCGTAGCAGAATGACTGCGCACATCAACTTGAGCACATGATCCATCCTTGGTTGGATGCACAAAGTAAGTGGTATCGCTAGACGTGTCAGCCGCTTGAACAGCGTTGAAAACGGTAGTCGATGTAGCAGCAGCTACTGAGGCAGCAGATCCAGCAAGGGCGAACAGAGCGGCACCAGCAGCAGTGGTCTTACCTAACGCGTCATAAGCGGTAAGCTGGGCAGCTGCAGTGCCAGCAACATCAACTTGGTCAAGGAATTCAGAAACTTCGGTTTGGGAATTAGTATCAATAGCACAAGAAGCAACACCGTCAACATCCTGAGTGGTCTCAGTAGTGGTACCAAATCTGTGCCACGTTTGGAGGGCTTTGTTATCAAGAATATTTGTAGCATTGGTAACGTTAACCACAGGCCTAACGGCCACAAACATACATTCAATGGGCCACTTCATGTTGTTCAATAACACATTAGCATTATCATCCTTAACACGGGTAGTTTGCAATCGGTGCACACGGATAAGGGAGAATCCAATACGTTTAATAAAGATATCATGAACTTCGGGGTTGACAAATATGTTGTTGATGAACAAAGAGCATTCTGAAATGGACAGGGCCGGGACGGTACCACTATCACTACCATCAGCTAAAGGTGGGACCACCATTTCAACAAGGTCAGTAGAACTGGCCAAATCGATGCTCAAAAAGCGCTGACCGTAAGGGATAGAAACCGACGGGACTGCCAGCCTAGGATCCTTATTGAACCAAAACAACAACGGCATCATAACGACCAGTGCTTCATGAGTTCCCTTAGGGGTTTGGTAACCATTACACAGATCAACCTTGACACGAGAGGTGGGCTGAACAAGAGATGATTGCTGTAAATAAGCCTCTTGGGGAGTTTCCTGTCCAACAAGGCGAAGCCACGCGTCCATTTTATTGGGTTGCACATTAAATTGGCGATGCATAACGTTCACATTGGAATCATATTCATCCAACGGGTTTCCGTTAACATCAAACTTAACCTTTCGGAGAAGACGTTCTCCAGGGTAGTCACAGTAGCGGAACACATTCTGGTTAGGTGCAGCAGCTACGGAGGTATAAGTGGCCTGGTTGAATTTAACGTAAAGAGCCATGTCATTGAAAAAGTCACCAAACTGGGGGATAGAGAACCTCAGATTAGATCCGAGGGTGGCACCCCCGCTATCAGGGTTAACCTTATGGTATTCAAAACCAATGGCCGCAAAGGGTTTAAAATGAGCATTCATAAATAGAACATGCGTTCGTTCAATATCAAGAAGCGTAGGAGTGGTATCCTTAAGTCCAGCAGCGGCACGTGCTTGTTTAATAGATTTCAAACGGCGTTTGAGGAGTTCAGATGCCATAAGCATACGATCTTGTTTACCATCATTGGTAATCAAGGTGAAGATACCAGCGGTAGACATTGTTAATTATTTCAATGTATGATTATATAATACAGTAAATACTATTAGGGAATTTTAATAATTATTTATAAATGTGTCATTTTAATGGAAAACCCTTTAATTATGACACTTTTATACTATTAATTAATTAATAACTGATAAAATATCTAGGTCTATGTTTTAGATATTCTGCAAAAATTGAGTTTTATATGAATTATATTACATATGCAAGATTTTTCATCTAAAATAAACTTAAGATGCTGAAGTCGTCTAACAAACACACGTACCCATACAATGCCACGCCTGATGAGGTGTTAGGTATCAGTATGTTATATCTACTCAAGACTACATTTTGTATGATCCCTTTATCAGGGGAATATATACGAGCATGGTTTAGTTTATATAGGATCATAGGTATTGATATTAACGATATACGTACCAAGATTAAATGTATGGGAGGGCGTATTAAGAATAATATGTATCATAATTTTTCACAACACCTTTACAGGATAAATGAAACATTTATTTCACTGTTAAACCTTAAAGGTAAACTGGTTACAACGGCTATAGAAAATACCCCATATCACCCAAAAAAAACTTTGGATCAATTGACTGAAAAAATCCAGTTAACAGATCTGAAAAAATTCGAGTTTGAGAGTATATATGGTTTATTCGGGAGACCTAATCTTATATATGGTAGTATTGTGGACACATTAGGGTTATCCTTCGACTTTACTCCATTAAATAATTATAGTTCAACTATTACTGTTGTAAAAGAATCCAATAACAATTGGAAAAACTATAATTTAAGACAGAAAGCTCTTTATATACATAATATCAAAAAAAAATTTCGTAAAGTATCTACTATAAACGGTTTTACAGAGTATAAATCAAGATGTCCTAGAATGTCATGTACATGTAAAGAATGTTATTGTGTCCATGATTATAGGACAATATTACGCCAATGGTTGTATTACGGCAATAAGTTTAACTTATTAAAAAAAAATATTACTTCAACTATTGATGAAGAACCTATTGAATGTAAAAAGATACCACCAATAGTTGTTCCTACATGGTATATCCATGATAGTAATGAGTTATTGAATAAAATAGAAAACCGATCAATAGGGCCTGGCGATATAGACAATACTCAACCGGATACAAAATCATTATCTACTGATATATTTTTACAATTATTCACAGTACAATTATTATTAGCTAAAAAAATGTTTAATCGTCTGTCTCGTGTATCGAAATTACAAGAGTTTATGGACTTCAAACATAAGTACGTCTGTAAGTATAGAATCAGTATTACTATGTTTACTAAGTATTTAATTTATTATGAATGGTTACTGCATATTATTAAAGTTGAATATACCATGGAAACACGGAAATTTGCTCAGGAAATGAAACCATGGGTTCCATTAATTAAATGGTATATAAATCGCAAGATGTTATTCCCTGATTTTACATTCTATGACGAAAAAATTCATGAGACAGATATGTTAATCTGTGGTAGAAATACACAAATTATTGAAAATATCATCCATCTAAATGATTCATATAATTCATTAACATATGAAGAATCATCTATTGATTATATCAAATTCGTAGAATTTGAATAATTTTTTATGATAATATAAATGGACACAAATAAAGACATGCTTGTTACTGTATTGGGTGGTAATGTTAAACCATGTACTTATGATAATTTAAATGATAATAAATTGTATTTAAGCTCCAATTATAAATCTCTTTCAGCTGATGTAAATGACGGTTATGTATGTTTTTCAAATGGTATTAACATTAGCATAATATCATTTATCGAAGCTATAACTAAAGATACGTATATGATAGATGGGTTATATTTTAAACACCAAAACGATTTTATTAAAATAACTATGTATGATACTGAATTCTGGGTATCCAACATTTCTGTTAAAAATTTCATATCGAAAGAAATTTCTGATGATAACAACCATTGCCTTTTTAAGTCCAAGACTTTATGTTATTTAAAAACCAAAAACATAAATTGTATTAAAATCCACAGTAATTAATAATTTTTTTATATGAGGGTCATAATTGATAATAATTTAGAATACATATTTAATAGATATTAACATATTTAATAGATATTAACATACCTATTCTAGCGTATAATTAGTCCATATTGCCCACTATTTCCATTATTATAGAATTTTTCAATATCCGTTTTCCATCATATGTAGATGTATAAATACCGTTACTGGTGGATTGTAAAGCCATATCAGAGAGAAACACATTAATAATGGTATTATATACCCATCATTTATTTAGTAAAAAAATATTGAATATTTAGACTTCAATAAACCCATAAATCGACAATATGACCCCCGATGAACAAATTAAACAGTTGGAGCAGAGCCTCAAAGAAACAATCTGTTTCAATCACAAATGTTCTGACACACACTGTCTGAAATCCATGGTGCATATATTTGTACCAAGATTTCCAGGAAAATCGTGTCGGAATGGGGATGACTGTGACCAGCCTAATTGCTGGCACGCACATCCTGAAACGTGGAAACCCCCTGTTGATAAAATCATATATGAACTATGTGACAAGACATATTGCACCAACCCCATGTGTTGTATGATTCATCCTGAAATCGAACCCCGTGTTTATCATGAACATAACAACACATTCAGAAAACCATGTCGGTCAGGAAAACTGTGTCGTAATGCGGCCAGTCCTGACAATCCTTGTCGATTTGACCATGTTACCAAACAGACACCATGTGTACACGGTGTATCATGTTGGTTTAAAGACAGATGTCTTTACCAACACCCTATCGTTTCTAATGAAGAGACTCACATGAACCCCGAAATGTGTATGCTTGATGTGATGGATTTCCATCAACCTCATAGGCCGATGGTTCGCCCAGAACATCTACGTTTCCCGTCAAAATACCATCCCGTTGGTATTTATTTGCCTCACCCTGTGGCACCAAATACGAAATATACATGAAATGTATATTAAGTATATTGATGTCTGCATTGGATATTATTTTTTTATATACCGTTATTCTCCCACCATTTTATCGTATAAAGGAGAACTTGTTATCGTTAATCCACAGTATTGTACATTGTTATTTTTGTAATCCTTAGGTTCATAAATACCTAATTCTATAGCTTCTTTTAATATAACCCTAAAACTATCCCAAAAGGATTTATTATGACCATATTCTCTATCCAATAAATGACTTAATTCGTGTAAGTTTACAAATAATATTGTTTGAAAATCGTGGATTTTTTTTGTTTTAGGGTCACGTAAACATAATTTTATTAAATCACCTTTATTTAACACATACGATGTGTTAGTAGTTGTTCTAGGTGTATGTTCAGATAAAACATCTCCATTGTAATTTTCAGCCAAAAAACCCACACTGTCTTCATCTTTGGTATCATTATATTTTTTTTCCATATGATCAATAATTGTTTTATTAATCGAGTTTAATCTGGCTAATATATTAGATGCTGCCTGATGGTCATCAAAATGTTTTTTGACAGTGTAAGACTTTCCATCTACATCAGATACTGTCATTCTCTCTGGATGCGATTTGGTTATATAACAATTAACACATAGTAATATAATAATTACAATTATTAAACCTAACTTCATTGTATATACAAACAGATTTCTTTTTTCTATCAACAAATTGCTTTCTTTTTAAAAACTTTGTTCAGATAATTATATAAAAAGATTAAATAACAGAAAAGTCTTACATGAATAACATATTTATTGATAACCCTATTACTGTTAATGTTTTAGGTATTAACAGTTTTAAAGATGGATTTAAAAAGGATATTACGCGTCAAATCGTATGGATAAATACTAAAGATGAGAAAACATATAAGATATGGGAATCTCGAGACCATGAGAAACTGAAAAAGATGTATAAAAATAATAAAGGTTTAAAAAAAGGTGGAAATGAAGATGCCATGGACGAGGATGCCATGGACGAGGATGCCATGGACGAGGATGATATTGACGATATAGAATTTGATGATGACGAGATAGAAAATATGTTAAAAGAAGAAGTAAAAGATGATGATATAGATCAGATAAATGAAATATATCAAACGGATGAAACAAATATTCAAGGTTCTTATACGATAGTTAGTGATATATTTATTTTCCCTGAAGACAAAATATCCGATTTTAAGAAAAAGATATTTATACAAACGGGGATACCCCTATATCGACAACATGTATTTTACGAATATAAAGGAAAGGCATTCCCTTTAAGTTATAATATATCCCATGAATTCACAGAATCAATAGATATTCGTCAAATATATAAAAATTCAGGTTTTTATGAAGGACTCCCTGTAGACACAACATGGTATGCACGTAAAGAATATTTACAGGTACATGCTTTAGATGACTTCCACCTCATGGAACACATATATTATAAACATAATATTACTACATTTTACGTAGTAGATTTGAATATATTTATAAATCCCATAAGAGGTAATTTAGAAATATTATTAAAACAAAATTTGTATGCTATAGAATTGATATATTACTCATTCATTGTTAAATATTGGCCACAATTGACATTAAGCGTGTTTGGTGATTATATTAAAAATGAACATATAATACAAGAACGTTTTCCAGACTTGTCGCCTAGTATTACTTTAGTAAAAAATATTTATAAATTGGAAACTAATTTGATAGGAGGGAATTATGTTCCTGTTTTGGATAACAAAAAATGGGATATTCCTATATATTTCTCTATTACACATAGTGTAGTTTCCATCCCCGATCAATTCGTTTTACCTGGATCTATTATCTATTTACGAAATTTATTCGATATGTTTAATCTAAATGATGTTACTAATTATATTATATGTAATGATGAAATAGAAGGTAGATTTGTTACATTAATCAAAACCTATGGCATTATGGAAAATTTGCCCACATATAAAACACCCAATTCTATATTAATTAATATTAATATAGTTAATCATGGCAACATGCGACTTATAATTAATAAAAAGGGTGGATATAAAGTAGTCACCAAATTTAGAGAAGATCAATATTTTAACTTCGATATGATTTATACACAGATTGACACACATGTTAAACCCGTTATTGAAAAAATAAACAATTTCGGTAAATCCATAACAAATAATAAATTAGTCCAATTAAAAAACGACAATTCCGTGTTTACAGATATCAACCTGAGTGTGTTTTGGAAATTTAATATAGGACAAAGGAAATTCGAAAATGTAAAAAACATTTTACAAAAATATGTTGATTCTAATATCTTAATAAAAGCAGTATCAACATCAGATTCTTTGGATTATTATTTTGTAAAAGGTATGTTTAAATATGAACTGAATAAGTATAAAATAATGAATCCAGTACAAAATCAATACCAATATTTGTCAGATTCAACTACTAAATCTAAACATGATACATTGATAACTAAGAGAAAAAAATTAAATGTGACTCATAGGTTTTCGGATATTAAAGTAGAGGTGTTAGGAATTAAAGAACAAGAATATGTAACCCTGTACATGTACTTATTAAGATTTTTTGAATCTATCCCAAGAGATAAAGGAGAACATGGTGAAAAAAATCTTAAAAAACTTAAAAATCTAAAAGAAAGAGATCCAACACTATATGAACTTAAAAAAATATACAACTCCAACTTAAACTATTCTAAATTATGCCAACATCAAAAACAACCAGTTATGCATGGGGAACCTGGTAAAAACAGAACTAAATTTTGGAATTTTACTTCAAATGAACCTGCTTATTATGAATGTCCTGGTAAAAAATACCCCTATATCAATTTCATAACTAAAGCACACCCTAAGGGTTATTGTATACCGTGTTGTTATAAAGTACCTCTCTCAAACAACTTAAATGATAAAAAAAATAAGGTATTTTCATCATGTATGGATAATAAAACATACCAAGATGAGGATAAGGCAATGTCAAAATCTAGACATGTGTTATCATATGGAAAAGTTATAGACGTTGGACGTTTATCCAAATTACCTGAAAATACACTTGAGCCGTTATTTTATGACACTTTTTCAAAAAATAACCAATCAATAGATGATGAGTGTATCAAAGATAAACGTTATTATTTGTTTGGGGTACCTCAGCATATTAATAATGTATCATATGTAGGGTTTTTATTTAGTGTAAGTCATGCTTTAGGTAAGGACATAATTGATTTTGTTAGTTTATCAATAAATAAAATAAAAAAACATACAGGGTCATGGTCTTCATTGTTACATGGATCAATTATAAATTATTTTCCTACATTGGAATTGTTTGAACAAGAAATGGTTGATGTATTTATAGGAGATAAGATAAGTGTATTTCAACATTGGAACACCATATTTATTGAAATAACTCAAAGATACTGGGCTGTATCTGTTGTACATTTTTATGATAAAATTGTATCAGATTCGGTATCAGATATCACATTAAAAATACCAGAGTACATTCAGAGTGTTGACGAATTTAAATCCAATAATAATCACTTGATTGTTATAGAAAAAGATCGTACATTTTATCCAGTATATAGTATATACAAAGATGTGTTTTTCAAATCAGGGTCAGTAGATTCAAAATTATATAATCCAGATAGTCAAATTGTTAATGTTATAAATAATATTATATCATTCCATTTTAACCAACTTCAAGAATATCCTTCAATTAATCTATATTTACTTAAAAAGTTTACACTGAATTCTAAATATAATATTGATTCACTGTTAATCAATAACGCAAATAATTGTTATGGTGTATTATTAAAATATATACCAGATAAAAAAGTAGTACCTTTTTATTTATGTACGTCTAAAACAGATAAAGCTCTATGTTTAAATAATGAAGTATACAGTGATTTGGCGGAAACATTTAAAACACAGAATAAAAAAAATAAATCGATACCATTCTATGTTCCACTTGTTGAATCATACAATAAACCAGGAAAAACACCTGTTAAATTTGATCCGATCAATGTAAAACATATCCCTGAATGGAAACAATTAAATACATTTATTAATGAGTTAAACACTTATATCACTGAATACAGTAAGTATAAAATGAAAGATACATTTTATAAGGACAGATTGATATATCCTTTAATAATACCTAAACACTGGGTATTATATAATAGTGATGTGATAGGGTTTAAATCGTTAGATATGCAATTTAGGCATCAACCGATGAGCAAGAAAAAGGCACTATCTATAATAAATACTAAATTTATTCAAATGTTATACGACCCTATAGATATAAATAAAGTAATATTTAATAATACAAAACCTACCCAAGACAATAGATACAAATTAATTAATAAAAGTTTGTATAACCATTATCTATACCCTATTATAATATTAGAATTTATAAATGTCTTAAATAAACAAAGAAATAACTCTATACGCACACAAATAAAACATATTATAAATAAAATTACCGTGGTTGATTTACAAGTACCTGAATTACAAAAACTTCTAATGAATTATCCTACCGATTTAATTTTAATTAGAAGAATATTAAATTCCATATCATTTAATAAAAATACTAGTACTAATAATTTTATGTCTAAAAAACCGTTTGCTAAATCAAATGCTCTAGAACTAATAGATAAATCTGTTTTCCAATTTGATAGAAAAATGTTGGACGGGTTTAAAAGTATGAAGTATACACAACTATTAAAAGAGTTGAAAATTATATTTGAAAATCTAACTATAAATAAAGATCCCAATATTAATGATGATTTCCCTAATATGATTATGTCATGTGAATCAGATAACCCTTATTGTAAAAATAAAAAACTAATGATTGAAAAAAATAAATTGCATGACATATTAGAAATAATGGCAGCAGATATATTAAATCCATTCAAAAGTAAATATATATTCAGTCCTATTTTTATAAAAAATACTGTAGATAAATTTAATTTCATAGTGCGTGATAATGAATACATTACGATTACGATGTGATTTCTTTCTAATATAAATATAAATGATTATCTATATTTATATATAATCAATAATGTGTGACAAAAGCTCATCATCAAACGTTGATAGTTTAAATGATGACGATTCTGTAGATATTGACACGGTTGAAAGCGAGCCAGATGATATAACATCTGTAGTAACTAGTATAGGGCTGGGAACATTTAAAACTGCTATATTTTTATTATTGATATTTATAATTTTACATTCTGATGTATTTATTGATAGAATATTAACATCTTCAGATAATTTATATGTTGAAGGGAGGGAAGTTACCACGAAAGGCGTTTTGGTACAAGGTGTTTTATTATCTATTGGATATATTATCATTAATATATTAGTATCATGTCAATGTTTATGATAATTCATTAGAATTTTTTAATTGTTTGATCATGTCGTCAAGTACTGAATTTTCTATACTAAATTCATTATCATTATTTGAATCACTACTATCACCCTCATCCGTTACATCATTGTCTGTTCCGTCAGAGTCTGCATCATAGTTTTTCTCTTTCTCTTTCTCTTCATCTTCATCTTCATCATAAATTGCCTCTAATATTTTTTTATATTGGTACTTGTTAATATGGTCACATCTTTTACATATAAGGTGGAATGGGTCAAAACCAAAAAGTTGTAATATAATTGTAGATGTAATAATAAAAATAATAGATTCTACAAGGTCCATGTTTTACACTAATACTATTAACATCAAACATGTTTAAATAAAAAATAAAATATGGATGTAATTATTCTTCTCCATCAGATTCTGATGAACTATCATCTAATACGACGGGTGTGTAAAGAATATCATCAGCGTATTGTAAGTAAAATTGATTTAAGACATTATAATAATACCAAGCCTGTTCTTTTTGGTTTGCACCATCAATATTAACTTTCCCAGATTGAAACATTTTTACAGTTACTTGTTTATCCTTATTTATTAATGTCGGGGTTGAAAATTTAACAATTAGACCAGGGTATCTTTCACTATTGTATTTAATTTGGAATAATTTTTCAGTAAGTGGGTTTTTTGACTCCACCGATTCTATGAATTTTTGTTTTATCGTTGGTAAATGAACTAGAGTGTTCTCTATATTTATTTTAAATTTATAATTACGCATGGTTGCATGTATCTCAACCAACTGAATATCTTCCATTAAACATGCAGACAACCCCTTTTTAATAACATCAATAACTTTATACGCGTCAGTTAATTCTGGGCAAAGAATTCCTGGAATTTTAACAGTACCGTTTCTAAAAACCTTTACTTTATATATTTTATCAAAATTATTATTGAAAATTACCCAGAAAGACATTTGACTACTAAAAGACATGCCGTTCCCTTGTGTCTTTCTATTTTTTTTATTCTTCATCTTATCCTTGGGTTTTCTCCCTCTATTAGATGTTTTTTTAGGGGGTGGCGGAATTGTATGTTCTGTATTGTATGATACCCCATAATTACACTCCATTTTAATAATATTACCTCGGGGTTGCATTGCAAATATCAAATCTTCTTCATGGAAATCTACGTTAGACAATTTAGCTTGTACTTGTAAAGCACCCGGCGAAAATTCTGTAAATATGTATTTATCTATATTCTTTATAAATTCAGTATCGTATACAGCCGCCATCCTTATGCCTTTATATATGCATATAAGTTCAATGTTTAAATATAAAGGCATAGAGGTTTGAACAAGTATCCATATTAATATCTTGGATACGTATAATTATAATTATTGTCCGACGACTTAGACATTATTATAAATATTATAACAACTATAAATATTATAACAATTAATGCTATATACAAGTATTGCTGCTGCTGTTGCTGTTGTTGTTGCTGGGTTATTGCTTGCTGTTGAGACGCAGACATTCCACCGGATGAGCCACCGCCTAACACCGAATTCATAAGAGCATCACCTGCCAACATTTTAGCACCACCCATCAACATTGAAGCAAACACCATATTATATATTAATGATTATATTAATATCGAATATATTGGGGTTGTTGGTAGTTTGATACACCACTAGCCTTATATTGGACAAATAGTCCTGCCAATATAATAAAAATAAAAAAACCGATGACAATCCACACATAAAACATATTATCGCCGAACATGCCTTCACCCACACCACCAACAACGTTACCGAAAACAGACCCTACTTGACCAAGTACTGACCCCGTTGCCTGTGGTGCCGCTAACGCTACTCCTGCCAATGCAAATTTTGGGTTCCTTGATATAGTCCCAGCTACTCTGGGTAAAGCAGTCTTGGCTAACGAAAATAACCCCATAATATATAATATAAATTATAATTTTACAATGCTACATATTAATTTTAGTTAGATTCTTCAATGTCTCTAATTCTATCAATAGCAGAATTCATTTCATCGGATGTTATTAAATTATCACTGTACTGTGTTTTTTTCATTTTACTATAAAGGAATAAGCTTGGTAATAATTCTAACATAATACGTGTCCCATGACCCAAATTATAATCCTGCATAACCTCTGATACAAATGTTGAAGTGTCATATCGCATTCGTCGTAATTTAATATTAACAGTGGCACTCCACCCTCTCAAATCGGGCTGACGTCCCATATACCCCTTTTTTCCATCGAACATCCATTCAAGTGACTGGGATCCAGCCAAAATACATTCTTCGGCGAATGAACAATATCTATTGCGATCATTTTTGAGACGCAAAATCTTATGAACATTTTGAATATCATCCATAGACGAGCTATTATCCACTACAGGAACACGACCGACATCTATACCTTCATCTTTTAAATTCATTATAAGCATATCTATTTGTTCTAAAAGAATTGCCTTATCGTCTTCTTCCTTTTCCTTTTCCACAGAGAATTTTTGATCTTCAACACCATTAAGAACATGTTTTAATATTTTTTGTTTCTTTTGTTCTTCAGTTACCCGACCTAAATATGAATCAGGGTTTGGTTTGTATGACAAATTTTCAGCCATAGTATCAATGTCTTGAGAAGTGTATCTATCGATATTAGGACTATATTTGTATGGTTTCATTTTTTCATTTAAACCGTCACTTGCATCACTTTCGTCACTTGCATCACTTTCGTCACTATCGTCGTCATCATTATCATCCAATGAAACACCTAACGCCCCCCCTAATTCTTCTAATTGTTTTCTATATAAACCAATGTCATCTACATCATCCTCTTTAGATATATCACCGCCATTAATAATACCCTTTTCTATCTCATATAAATCTTTATCCCCATCGTAATTCATAAGTTTAGATAGTCCTGTAATATTTGTTACATCTTGAATATTATCCATATCAATCTTGTATTCTTATTTGTATAATAATTTTGTTTATATATTAGAAATGGGTGTATATTTAAATATATAATATACTAAATATAAACCATGGAAAGATTATTAAGCTTCGATTGTGCTAATAGAAGTCTGGCTGTATGTTATGCATCAATTAATAAGAATATTCACAGTATATTATTAGATTCAATAAAAAATAGTACCGACGATAAAAAATCATATTTAGATTATATTAATATACATTTCATTAAAGTGTATGATTTAACTAAAGGTAATAAATTAGACACAATACAAAGAGCAATAGTATTAAAAACCCAATTATCCGAAATAGATAATATTATTAGCACATATAATCATGATATAGAATATAAAAAGGTTTTGATAGAGTATCAAATGTCCGCCAATGATAAAAGTAGAAATGTTTCACAGCAATTAGTATATCATTATTGTGATAAAGCACAAACACATTTAGTGGGTCCCACATTAAAAAATACAATAGATTTAAGTAAAGACGGTTCACTGAGTTATGGTAGTTTTATAGGAAAATATGCTTCAAAATACACTGCTAATAAAAACCATTCTAAGGAAAATTTTAAACATTATCTTAAAATGACAGAAACTGAAGATATACTTAAAAATATAAAAAAGAAAAATTACGATGATATGGCTGACGCATTTACACAAATCCTAGGATTCACCAATATTTGGGTTGAAAAATAATACTTGATTTTATTTTGATATCGATTATAATCTAAAGATATAACACTAATACTAGTGGCTAGCATGGGTGACCGAGTGGTTAAGGTGACGGTTTTAAGCACCGTTGGACGTTTGTCCGCGCGGGTTCGATCCCCGTCCCATGTAGCTTTTTTTGACATTTTATTCTTCATGATTTAAATCCTCAGACAATAATTTATGTATTGAATTATGTCTGATGGCTGTTTCGTATGAAGAATTTAATTGTAATAAATTGTCACGATATTCCTTTATTGTTTTTTTACCACCGTATTGTATCATCTCAGTTTTAGGTGAAGATGGGACTATATGTGTTATAGTGTTACATGTAAATATTTTATACAATATTCTTAATAATGCCAACTTCTCCCAACGTTCGTCTGCATCATAGTGTAAATTAATATATTGAGCTGCACAACCCCAAAGACAAAAATTACCTTTAACGTCCATTTGTCCAGATCTTCCCATACTTAAAGGTATAAATATAGGTCTTGTCTGAAAACTACAGTCACATGACCAGCATTTTAAATTTGTTTTTTTAGGCCATGCGTCTAACGAAACAAAAGTTGTTGGGATTTCATCATATTGTGTGTTTTTCATTTCATAATATTCATGATTCGTTGCACTTTCTATCATAAGTTTCTGGTCAAACAAATCTTCAACACTATTACAATCATCTAAAAAACATCCACGAAGGAATAAAATATTCGGTGGTTCAAAATTATATATATCCATTATTATGGTATTTGTTTCTTGTTTTTAATTATAATTAAAAAAATAATATCAATTTCTTTTTTATAGATTATATACCTGTACTTCTTTATCTATATTAGGAAAACATGGATTTTGGTTTAGGTTGGGGGACAGATGAATTTATTCCTACAGATATCAGTGATTATGGTATGCACGACATCCATATGTCAGAGAAAAAAATACAACAACACGTTAAATACCCAGTACATACGTTCCCAGAGTCGTATATAAAACCAATATCTAAGAAAATGCCTACAATGTTACCTGAAGTTCATGATGTGAGTAAAAAAATATCAGTAGAAGGGTTTGTAGATCCATATATGGGAAGTATAACTGAAAAAACACTGATTATAATTTTACTAGTTATTTTAGTTGTTATGTGTACTGTTATATATCAAAGCATTAAGCAAACACAAGAATCTATCAAATTATTATTAACTATAATAGCAACACAGAATTATACAAAATAATATTATATATATATATATTTATATAACTGTTAGAAAATATGGATATGACAAAATTAGGTGTGTTAATAATAGTTGTTTGTGCAATTATTTTTATAGGGTCTATTGTTGGGATAGTAATGTTAAATGAAACCCTTCCACATCTTAATTCATTGTGGGCGTTTCTCATTGTAATATCGTTGATTATTGGGGGGGTATTTGGATTCTTTGTTAGAAATAGTAAAAAACAGGAATAATACAAGATATAATTATTTTTATTTAATTTATATAGAAGTTATGGGGTGTATTACATCGAAATGTAAATCAAAAAGTAAATCAAAAAGTAAATCAAAAAGTAAATCAAAAAGTAAATCAAAAAGTAAATCATGTAATAAGACAGTTATCTCTAAACATAAGATTGATGAAACATTCCATCTTAAAAAAACTATAACACCCTCATTATTGAATGAAATTTTAAATTGTGAAGAATTTAAGTCACATGAATGGGGGTTTGAGAATTTAGCCATAGAAGGTGCGGGAACCAATGGAACTGTGACTATAGGGGCATATAAAATTTTAGAACAAATTGGGATATTAAGAAACATTAAAAAATATATAGGTTCTTCTTCTGGATCAATATTTGCAGCATTTGCTTCTGTTAAAATGTCATCATCATATGTGGAAAAAATATTTATAGATTTTAATATGGATGATATTAAAGACGATTCTTTTGGTGTATTTAGAGATTTAGATAGGTTAACAAATAATTATGGGTATTATAAAGGAGATGTGTTAGAATCCTTTATTGAGAAATCATTAGAGGAACACACTGGTATTTCTAAAATTACTTTTTATCAAGTTCGGGAAAAATATGGAACGCTTCTTTATATTACAAGGGCAAATGTGACCAAATTACGAACCGAATATCTAAGTGTTTTTGAATGTCCTGATATGCCTATCAGTGAGGCTGTTAGACAATCGGGGAGTATACCTTTAGTATTTAAGGCTCCTATCACAGACACTGGTGATATAATAACAGATGGAATGTTAAGTTCCCCATATCCTATAGATTTTTTCGATGAAGAGGGTTCATATAATAAAAAAACATTAGGGTTAAAAATAATGGAATCTAATCTAGAAGTACGAACCTCGTATATTAGAAATAAGTTGGGATATAAAATCACAAACCTGATGGAATTTATTGAGGCGTTGATTACATTTCAGTCAATTATGATTGAACGCTTGTCTATTAAACCTGGGTATTGGGAACGAACAATTACATTAGGGTCACCAGGGCGTCGTGTTTCCGATTTCTATATTACCATCGAAGAAAAAATAAAGGAAATTCATTACGGAGCAATAGACACTGTTATAGCATTAACTCATTATATAGATGAAGGACACTTTTAATTAACATTTAAGTAGATTATTTTTTTCTATTGTAATAGACATACTATAGATTACCAATAAACGATACCGTTCTCACTGGTCATTGCAACTCACCAATCATTATTAGATCTGATACAGAACCGTGTGAAATTATATGTTCTATTTCTTCATCACCGTTTTCACAATATTCTAATAATTTTTTATTTTATATTATCGTTATCAAAAGATAAAGCCATAATATTTATAATATACTCTTAATATGTATATAAATAGAAAAAAATAAAGATCGTTAGACAATACAATTAATAACAGAGTCTAATAATTATTTTATATAATAATTATCATTAAAACAACAACATGATGACAAATCAAGTTTTATATATTGTTTATATGTACTATATTTCCTTACCCACATATTGTTACAATACACATTGTTCCCAGTAATATCGGTAAGATAATCAAGTATTTCTGTATGCCCCTTTCTCTTACAACAATCAAATATACATGGTATAGAACACTTTGTCAAATCAATTTTATCAATAAGATATTTAACTAAATCTAAATGACCATTTTTTGTAACTTGGTGGAAAATAGATATTTCTATCGGTATACATGTTTTAGTATAATAGTAATATATTAATTTTTTTACCATTTCACAATATCCTAATCCTGATGCGTTAATTATTAAATTATGTAATTTTATTCTGTTCAAATTTACTTTTGAACTGATTAATATAAAGTTAATAATTTCTATCATATTACAACGAACTGTTGAACAAAATCCTTCTTCTGTAATTTTTATACCAGAATTATATAAAAACTGTACAATTTCTAAATACCCTCTAATTGCATACGTATCAGCCTTATGTTTTAATGCTGTAGTATTACACCACTGGTTTATATCAATTTTTCGTCTTAATATATTATTATTTTTTATAAAATAAATGTCATAGTCATCTAGATAAGACAATATCTCATGAAAAACATCATTGAATAAACCTCTATTAGATATAGGTGATGGTTTTATTATACTCATGTTATATATAATAGAGGTTTATTCAACTTTTAATATATTTTCTAGTGTCTTCTACCATATCTTTATGTTTTAATGCATATTGAAGCATATGCTGTTCATCTACACGGGCTTCCAATTCATACCCATTATAATTAATTATACGTTTAGCCAGACCTCTAGGTAACTTAAGAAATTTGTCTTCGTCATCTCCGTAAAGCATGTTTACAATATTAGAACCTTTCTGTATAATTATATTTTGTATTTCCTTAGTTAATGTATTACGATCTTTTTCGGTAGTTAGGGTGTGCCATTTAAGACCAGACGAATTTATCCCTGTGATAGATTTACCTATAGGGTTTTTATATACCATCAATGTTTTATCTTTTTTATTAACCAAATAGATGGAATGATTCTCTGGTTTTTCGGGGTTAAAGTATATTTTGTCAATAAGAGCGTATGCTATTCTTTCATGATTATCTATATCCACCGGGGATAAAGTAATACCTTCTGTGTTAGGGTCTTTGTATGAATTTATGGTAATATTTTGTGTAATATTATTTGTATTAATTTGCGTGTTATTTGTATTAATTGTATTATTTGTATTATTTGTATTATTTGAATTGGCGGTAGTAGTTAAATCATGTATTTTTTGTTCCATAAATTCCACTTTTTTTAAAAGTGTATTTAACATAACCTTTTGTTCTAACTCTTCTTCTCTTTGAACCTTTTTAACTAAAATATCCATACCACCGTTCTTAATTTTACATGTTTTATAATGTCTATTCAATGTATAATTATGTTTATATGTTTTGTTACAGAATTTACACCTTAAAACAGCATTATCATTTTCAGGTATGTCTTGAATCAAACAAGGTGTTTTTCTGTTTTTATGTCTTTCATAATAAAATGGTTTGCTAAATGTTTTTCCACATGAGAAACAGTGCCTATCTTCATTAATATCCATTTTACAAATAAATGTTACAAAATGGTATGAGGTTACAAATCGGTATAATTTGTAACGTTACAAAATGGTATAAGTTACAATTTGGTATGATATATACACATATATTCATAATTTCTAAATTATAATACTATATATACATGTCCCATTTGGTATAAATTTTGTAACCTAGACTCTGTGTAATACATATTTTTATCATTTGAATCTTACTCTTAAAAACACTAATTTTTGGTATAATTTTTAAATAATGAGGGGGGGAACAGCAAAAATAAATTCTGAGAAAATTTAAAAAAAAAATATGAGATTATAAAATAAAAATTATTATGAAATAAATCTGAAGACAAAAAATATGAAATGCGATATCACTCCACCTATATTTACTTATATAACTGTTAATTTTTCCCAGTTTTTCACTCTGATTATATCCTTCTTCTTGTTCAAATTCATAACTGCATATATCAAAAGGTCTATCATACATTAATTCTGAATCAAGTGTCAGGTTAGTATAATTATTATCATAATCTAAACAGTGTTCACAACATAGTGTTGTACAGTAAGTATTATTGGTATTAACCCATATCTGACAATAAATGTTATACTTAACACCATACCCATTACATGTATTAATTAAATATGACATTATTATTCTCACACAGTCTATATTTAATTTCTTTCCATACGCATTGAGTAAACTGTTTATTAATACTATTTCATACCTCTCCTCTGACATTATACTCTTATATATTTTAATACTTTAATTAATGTCCTCTTGAATTAAATGTTGTGCGATATTTGTTCTCATATGTTTTAAATCCCCCGAATCTGTCTCAACATCCCATCGAACATAATATGTTACAGAAGATGTAGACATTGAAATTTTAACATTGAACTCCTTATCTTCTAATTCTTGAATAAGACGCCCATAAATAATAGTTTGAGCGGTTTTATTATCCATATTACCTATCGAAAAGTTTGTAGGCACACATAAATTAACAGATGTAAGGCCGTTTTTACTAGCATCAATAATTGACGCTTGGAATGTTTTTAATATAACATTTATCTTTTGCTCTAAAACCTGCGATGTAACACATGATTGTTGTACTTGTGATGCTGTTATGTTCATTATTTATTATTTATGATTTTTACTTTTATATATTTATTCGTAAAACATAAATTCATCCGTATATTATATAAGACATAACTTTGAAGTATGAGACTATCAGGTGTCTTATTGTTATTGGTAAGTTTGGCATTTATTATATTCTTTATAATTTATGAAAACATGGATCCGGTGTCGAACACAGTTTCAAAACCTTGGTGGGCTTTAGTACCAGGCATTATATTAGGTGTATCTGGTATAGCACTAGTACTACCTACGAAAAAACATAATAACCAGTGAGTTTATTTATTCGTATAGTGAGTACTGTTCTAGGCTAATAATTGCTAGGTATTTTGACTATTCTGTTGCAGTAAAAGTAAAACCCGAAGAAAATATATAAAACATTGTATGAATTTTTATAACTGACATTGTAATTGTATGAATTTTTATAACTGACATTGTAATTGTATGAATTTTTATAACTGACATTGTAATTGTATACAATATGGTTTTATTGATCATATTTTTTTATATTTAAAATTGAAACATGTATAACATATATACCATATAGTCAACATATAGTGTCTATATACGTCTATTCCTGCAATTATGACAAATTCATCATTGAAAGAAATGTTTCATGGAAAAGTGATATCATATACGGGGGAATCATCAATTAAGGATATATTATCCGGTATATCAAGAAATAATATGTTGGACCCTCAAAAGGTCAAAGATAATAATACCTTAATAAATGATAATAAAGAAATATTATTTTTACCAAATACAATTAAAGAATTTCATGAAGAATCATCTGGTAAATTAGTTTATCGATTACTTATGATAGGTATTTTATCGGACGGGAGAAAAACAGGTGTTATCCTTGAAGATATAATCCCATATTTTGAAATAAGGAAACCGAATAATCTTAGCGAATATGGTTTTCGTAAAAAGGTGAACGCTGTGGTAAAGGAGAAATGCAGAAATGCTTTCATTAAAGAAGTATATGCAAAGGGGTTCAATAAATATGAAGATAAAGAAACTTTATATTTAAGAGTTCATACATACACAAGTTGGGAACGTAAAAATTTAATGAAATATTTCATTGACATTCTTGCATATGAAACTACCACAGATGATATGACACACTATGAACGAGTTGTTTGTCGCAATGAAAATTTTTCAATGTGTACATGGAATACTATTAAATTTAAGTCATATAACGCAGAATCTATTTGCAATATTGATAAAATTTTCAGAGTCAAACTTAAAGATATGAACAAATATCAAGGTGATATTATGCAGAATGATGATCTTGCCTTTGATAAAACCTTAGTAAAAACATGGGATATTGAAGCCCACACTGATCGTGGAGAAATGCCTGATGCTGAAAACGACGACGATGAGGTATTCGCCATAGGACAATCATATCACTGGAAAAATAATGTTGAGTCTATATTAGATGTATGTCTAATTTCATGTCCATGTGATCCCAGACCTGATAAACTTACCATATATTGTAAGAACGAAAAGGATTTAATAAAGGCATCGTTTTTACTTGATAAGTATTTACGTCCTGATTTTATTATTGGTTTTAATGATGGTGATTTCGATTGGCCTTTCATACTTAAAAAGGCAGTTAAACTTGGATGTATTTTGGATATATATAATTCTTTATCAGTTTTTAAAGATTTCCGCAAAGAAAAACAGTCTAGACATCTTCAGATAGAATCTATCATCCAATGGGATTGCCGTAAACAAAAAATTAAATTAGATGCTGATTCAAACGCATTTTCTACTACTATGACATTACCTGGGATTATTAATATTGATGTTCGTACAATTTTTCGCAAACTACATAATACAGAAACTAAGTCGTCATTAAAATTTTACTTAGCATTGTATAATTTAGGTGGTAAGGAAGATATGTCTATCCCAAACATGTTTAAAATATTTAGAGAATCACAGAGAATCAGTAAAGATATATCCGATCTGTTATCTAGTGATAAACCTCCTAGTATGGATTCTGTAAATAAATTAAAACATTTATTAAATGAAAATAAAAAGAAAATGGCTGATGTCGCACATTATTGTTTGATTGATGCTAAACGATGTCAAGAATTGATTCACAAGGTTAATGTTATTTCTGATAAACGTGAAGTTTCTGATATCTCTCATACATCATTGTATGATGCTATTTATTACGCAGATGGTATGAAAGTACGTAATCTTGTAATTTCTAAAGCTCAGGAGAAGGGATTATTATTATCGACTAGACCCAAACCATTCATTGGTTCTGGTAAATATCCAGGGGCTTACGTGTTTCAACCAAAACAGGGTCCCGTTAAACCTAAACGTAGTATTACAGAACGTATAACATTTGCAAAAGAATTTAGTTCCCGAAAAAGGAAAATATATGATTCCAACGATGTATCAGTTGATATGCGTTGGAAAAATGTACCCGAATCTGATGTGAGTAAAATGGAATCGGCTATATATAAATCTTCAGAATGTAAAGACATAGAGACCCAACATGAATATATAATGGATAATGTTAAAGACTTTGAATATAATCATTCGAAAGAATTATTTTCGAAATTCTTAAAGGAACGCAATCGTTATCCTATATCGGGTCTGGACTTCAGTTCTCTGTACCCAAGCCTTATTATGACATACAATTTATCCCCTGAGTATATGGTGTTTAATGATGAAGATAAAAAGTTGGCTGAATCTAAAGGTTATACATTGTATAAAATTGAGTTCGAATTTAATAATCGTCCAATTATTGCGTGGTCAATTCGTCACGATACGATTGATGGTATAAACCTTCAACAAGGTAAGACCGAAAATAAATTCGGATTGTATCCATCTATTCTTAAATCCCTATTTGATAAAAGGTCTCAAATGAAAGTAGGGCTTAAAAAATTCGCAAAAAGGAAAGAGGAGATGGAAAAAGACGAATTACAAGGAACAATAGAATTTGCTCGAGTATGTTTTAATTATAATTATATTGACGCCAAACAGAAAGCTCTTAAAGTGTTCATGAACACTTTCTATGGTGAGACTGGCAATAAATTGAGTCCTTTCTTTGTACTAGCCATTGCTGGGGGCATTACATCTGCAGGTCAACGAAATATTAAAATGATCGCTAATTTGATGCAAAAAGATGGGTATACACTTTATTATGGTGATACTGATTCTTGTTATATAAGTTGCCCTGATAGATGTTTTGTCGACCTAGATAGAAGATATTATGGAGGGGAAATTAATAAAGAACAGTACTGCACACAATTAGTTACTGAAACCTTTAAACAAATTGAAATTGGTAAGAAATTAGCTAATGACACATTAAAAGCTGACAACAACACCACGTTCCTGAAAATGGCTTATGAAGAAGTTTTATTTCCTGCTATATTCTTATTACGAAAAATGTATGGTGGAGTCGAACATCAATCCATTGTGAATTTTAAACCACGAGGGAACGAATTGTTCACAAAGGGTTTAGCTATGTCGAAACGTGGTACATCTGATGTACTAAAAACAGTATGCATGGAAGTATTATTGGAAATATTAGATATCCATAATATTAAGGAGCTTATTACTATCATAAAAGATAAGATACATGAAGTTTATGACAGAAAATGGGATATGACAGATTTCATTAAAGATGCTGTGTATAAACCCAAGAAACAAAATATAGCAGTCCATACGTTTTATAAACGTATGGAAGAAAGGGATGATGTTAGATGTCCAGTACCTATAGCAGGGGAAAGATTTAATTATGTAATTGTGAAGAAATACCCATTCAAATATGATATTCAAGGTAGAAAATCAGCTCTAAGTGTAGGAGATAAAATGGAGTATTATTCGTATGCTAAAGAAAATAATTTGGAGATAGACCTACATTACTATATGGAGGGTGGTATTATTGGTCAATTTTCCCAACTTATTCTATATTATTCAGAATTTAAAGAACAGCCAACAGATAAAAGTGATGATGCTGTATCTATTGCTGTTAAAAAGTCTTTGAAAAACGCAAATAGATATATTACTAATATTTGTAAAACTATTGCAGAATTCCCTGACTGTCAAGGACCTGTTTTAAAGACATTGTATAGAATTGCTAATAAGAAATGTAGTGAGATAGATGGTAAATATAAAAAAATTAAATCTGTTTCCATAAACACAGTATCAGCTGTAGATATCTATCAAGCTATGAAAGAATCTATAAATAAGGATATTGAGAAGATCTCTAATGTATACGCTATACAATATGTGGATCTTATGATTAAAAAACATGGAAAAGATGTAGTATTCATGTTAAATAAATTGTTTAATGGAAAGGATGGTTTGATACATCTTAGACATATGTATCTTGTAAAGGCAGAGAATACAGTACGAACAACGTTGTATGATCATGCTAAATATTTTAAAAAAATGTTTGATATGAGGGAGTCGACTGTATCTGAATTAATTAAATCTATGAAACACGGTTTAGGTATTGATGATATAGAATATAGAGCATTTAAAAAGGCATTGCCCGACAAGTTACAAATAGAAAGTAATGACACCGTCAAAAAAATTATGGACGGGGATGAAGACATATGCAAAAACTATGATAACTTTCTAGAGGAATATAAACAATACTCTAATGAAATACAGTACCTGTATTCTACAATAAGAGCAGCTATGATATATAAAGCTAATGCAAATGCAATTATCTCGAGAGTGCAATACTTTATTGATATTAGACGTAATGACAATGCTAAACCCCCCGGGATAAACGACTGTGCAAACATTGATGATGCAAAAAAGTTTATTCGTGCCAGTCTAATTGATTTTTAATCCTATCATGTATAATTAATTGTTTTTATTTTTTATACAATGAAATTATAAATATTACAATATATAATTAAGTAAAAATGTTTCTCGTTGCGTTACTTATACTGGTAATATTTTTAACGAATTGTGATAACGCATGGATCCGTACAATTAAAAATAAGATCCCAGGCTTTGCAAAGGATATTGTGGATGATGCAGATAATACCACGGGTGCTGCAGTTAATACCACGTGTGCTGTAGTTGATGTCGCGGGTGCTGTAGTTGATGCCGCTGGTGATGGTATTGATGGTGCTATTAATGATGCTATTGGAGATTCTTCAGGTGTTGCACCAGATGATACGTATTCCCTTCAAGATGAATTGAGTGAGAATGCATTAGAACCGTTTTCTAATAACAGAGCCTCACCAAATACATGGGAACCATCTACGGTAGAATTTGATGGTTCAGGTACTGATGCCATATACCGCACATACGCTGAAGATCTTAAATCTAATGTGGATGCTGTTATCGTTGAATCACATCAAGAATATACTGAAGATGCGGCATATTTAGCATCTACAGGTGCATCTCATGCTTCTGCTCGTGACGATTTTATGCCTGCAGTTCAATTCCATGGATTGCCTCGTTCCGCACATTATATGAATCTTGGTGCAACAATGGGTGCTCGTACAGGGCAATCCGAAACACCTGATACTGTTATTGATCTCTCTATCCATAATAGTGCTGGATATGCGTTATAAATAATAATAATAAGATAAGGTAAGGTAATATGAATATTATTTTTTTACATAAATGTAATTCTAAAAAAAACATGTTAGTATATACTTATGAATAAGAATGTACTACTGGCTTCATGTGTTATATTAATCTTAATATTACTTAAATGTGAATTATCATACCCACTTGTTCTTGGAGTACCTGTATTATTATTGTATCTGAAAGATAACCCAATACAACAAATATCCGGAGGGAATAAACATGAATATGTAAATAAACATGATATCGAAATTTGGCATAATCCTAAATATTTTAATATCAAAGGATATGATAAGTATTATTGGATGGCACAAAAATTATTAAGAAACTCGAATAAACCTTACACAAAAAAATATAAAGAAAATTTACATTCACTTGTAGATTACTCCTTCAATAAAAAAAGGTGGGGGTTTACAGAGGACAAGGACCCTGAAAGTATAATACGATATAAATTCAGTGATACTATTTTCGATAAAATAAGTGGTTATATTAGTTCAGTGAAAATTCCCCAGTATTTAGATTATGGGTGTGGGAATGGATCAATTACACATGCACTTCATAAATTATTCAATACAAAATCATTTTGTATTGATATCGACGATTACCGTAAATACGATTCCAGTTCTTTTATTTACAATACAGACATCAACGCTATTGATAATCATATAACAAATGGAACCTTAGATATAATATCTGCGATACAATCATTACACCATGTAAATTTTAATAAAAATGATATTAATGATTATGAATTAACTTTAGATACAATATTAAAACAGATGTATTCAAAACTTAAAACCAATGGACTATTACTTATAAGGGAACATGATGTCAGATCTTTAAACGAGTTATATCCTGTATTAATGGAACATTTGTTATTCGAATTATTAGAATATAACGCAAAGGGTATGAATACGAAATCTATTTACCGATTTATTAATGATTTTATTGAGAATTATCATAAGGATCATTATGGATGGTATTTCTCACATAATTTTATACATAATAAATTAATAGAATTGGGGTTCAAAAAAATTCATTTCGAATATAAAAAAGGTAAAAATGTAAGTAGGATATACAACGCTTTGTATATTAAGAATTAATCGAATATGGATTTTATATATTTAATCTGTTTCCAATACATCTCCAATATAATGGTATATCACAAAATATGTGCTAGGTGATGCTTTCATATCACACTTTTCTGTATAAGATGAGTCATTTAACACAAACATTTTTTCTTCATTTTGTTCTTTGCGTAACCCATGAGACCAATAATGACCACCTTTCATATTACCCGATTGTTCTATTGTTGCAACTATTTTAAATTTTAAATATCCTGTTGTATTCGGAAAATACATATATTTAGGAAATTCGGCCATATATTTTTCTTGAAATTTAACAAACATAATTGTAATTATTTCAGGTATACGTGATAATTGATATACTGAGCAACATTTTTTTACACCACATAACTTACATGTATAATCTGGGTGAGAATTTACATATTGGTATAAATAATTATTGAGACTGTGGTGATTAGATTTATTCAATGTTTTCAAAGGATTGTAATTTTTTGACACTTCGAATTGAATAGAATTGTCGTAATTTTTGCAAACTTGTTTATCACAATTAATACACCATATTGTTGAAGTGTATGTATGTGTGAATAATTTATATAACCCTATGTCGTCTATAGCATCTAGAAATAAATGTAATCCTTCACCCGAGTCTTCTTGACCTCGGCCAAATTTTTTGTTTGGGTATTTTTCATGAGTTTTAAGTACTATGCTATTAAATAGATCTACTGGGTCTAATATATTATTAGATTTTTTTAGTAAATTATTAGTGACTTGTTTTAGTAAATTAATATATTCAATAGCTACAACATTTTTCTCAGTTATAAATCTTTTTTCATTATTTAAGAAAAATTTAGTTACACTAGTACATGATATTAAGGCCTGGATAAAACTATTAAGATGACATATAACCCCCGTATTTTTAAGCCCGAATGGAGGTAATACATAGGACATGTCATATTTGTCGATTAGAGAGGTCATATTTTATATATAAATATATTTATATTAACTTCTAAATTCATTTTTTAAAAAAAAAAGAAATACCCTTTAAGGGTATTCATATAAATATCTACCTCATGAATCGAGATGGGGTGGTGGTAGGTTTAACAATCTTTATCGACAACCCCTTCATAGCGGATCGGAGAGACTTGAAACGCTTACCATTGAGCCTAGGTTGCAACATGAAGGATCTCTTTTGTCCTACACGGTCTTCGATGTGATCGGTTTTCATCCACCTTCCTTCAGATTTGTTTCCGAATGTAATATCCGAAGATAAACTACATGAGATAGCTTTCCTCCAATCACTTGAATGTAGATCAATTTTTTGGTCCCCATGCATTCTGTAGGGGGTCAGATGTCCCATTTCTTCATCAGAATTCTCAGATTCCATAGGGATGTTATCCGGAATGGTCATTGTCCCCCTGTCATGAAATGGTCAGTTTGTTCTAAACTTTCTGAGAGATCGAGTTTCGGTACGTCGATTTCTTTACCATCATAACCTCGCATGATTCTGGATGGAGCAGACATGGGTCTGGGATTTGGTTTCTTAGGTGTAAGGGGGGCAGACTTGACACCTTCCTTAATCATTGGTGACCCAGGGGTCTCGAAATTCAATTTACGAGAGACATGGGAATCGGAGCGTGGTCGTGTTTTATACTCAGGCTTTCTAGGTGCCTTTGGTGTAAGAATTGCACGGTTAATCCTTGTAGGGGTAAACATCGAAAGAGTATATAGATCTGTATGTTATACGATAATAATTATAAATATATATTCAATATTTGAGATCGCCTCTAAGGTCAAAGTTTATTTGATACCCCCAAATCGAAGCTATTAATTAGACCAATTGTCGTCTAATTCAATAGATAATAAGGATAAATTGATACCTCGTATAACTTCACCTTTATTGTATTCAAAATTAGATCTAAATTCGTATTTCTGGGTCTTTGCTTGTATTTTAACCTTTTTTCCCACTAAGTCAGGAATTATACCTGAACATTGTTTATATTTAATTTTTATAATATTTCCGTCTAATGGGACCCTCCTTTTCCATAGATCGGATATTCTCTTGATTTTTTCGAAAGAATCATAATGTCCTGATATTTTTATTATATCCGATGTACATTCAG
>Ga0315324_10000038_pt1 | contig 53311 bp, 51 predicted proteins | sample M150021515metaG_FD_203919 | JGI IMG/M metagenome (GOLD analysis project Ga0315324, IMG submission 203919) | Ammonia-oxidizing marine archaeal communities from Monterey Bay, California, United States - M1 500m 21515 | ecosystem: Environmental > Aquatic > Marine > Intertidal zone | place: USA...
GTCGTGGCGACGTGCTCTTTAACGAACACGACGAGCCTGATGCTCTCTATGTCATAATTTCTGGCCGAATTGCCATCGCCAACAAATCGATCGATGGCCGCGAGTCGATGGTGGCTCTCATGGAGCCCGGCGATCTCTTCGGCGAGATGGGGCTCTTCGATCGCATCGGCCGCTCCGCGCAAGCGCGGGCACTGGAGCAGTCAGCTGTCATAAGGGTCCCCTACGGGCCGCTCGGCGACATCTACGGACGTCGCCCTCAGGAGATGTGGAGCGTGGTGAAGCTGTTGGCCCGCCGCCTTCGTTTGATGGATCAGGCCCTCGCTGATTCGGTCTTCCTCGATGTGACCGGCCGCACGGCCAAGCGCCTCCTTGAAATCGCCGGCGACGGCGACGAGTTCGTCCTGCCCATGACGCAGGAGGAGTTGGCCGGCATGGTCGGCGCGAGCCGCGAACGGGTCAACAAAGCCATCGCCTCGTTCGTGAAGCTCGGATGGATAGATCAAAACGACCGGCGCTACATGATCACCAACCGCGAGCAGCTGTCGATCCGTTCTCGCTGATCAACCGGCTCGTTCAGTCGACGAAACCGGCCAGCGCCATTGCGGCCGCCAGCGTCGGCGCTCGCAAGATCTCAAGCTCCGGGACGTCGACGGTTGCCGCCTTCGGCACGATTGCCCGCCTGAACCCCATGCGGGCTGACTCGGTGAGCCGCCGTTCGAGATGACCAACATGGCGCAGTTCTCCACCGAGGCCAACTTCTCCGATTGCGACAAGGTCATCGGGAAGAGGCTGGCCCGTGAGCGATGAAACGATCGCCAGCGCGAGCGCAGCGTCGGCTCCAGGATCTGTGACTCTCACACCGCCGACCGCGAGCGCATAGACATCATTGGCCATAACCGGGATGCCGCACCGTCGTTCGATTACGGCCAAAAGCATCGCCAGTCGGCCTTGGTCGATCCCCTGAGCGCTTCGGCGGGGGTTCGTGAGTTGGCTCTGCGCCACGAGTGCTTGCACCTCGATAAGTAGCGGCCGGTTTCCGTCAACGGTCGGCACGATCCCCGAACCAGAAACGCCGGTGACACGATCAGAGAGGAACAAGCCACTGGGGTCGTCGACAGGCGTAAGCCCGGACCCGTCCATCTGCAAGAGACCGACCTCGTTGGTTGGACCGAAGCGATGTTTGCTCGCCCGTAGCAGACGAAGGCCATGATGACGATCGCCCTCAAACTCGAGCACCGTGTCGACTACATGCTCGAGCACCCGTGGCCCGGCGAGCGTGCCTTCCTTGGTGACGTGGCCGACGAGTAGGACGCCCGTACCCGCCCGCTTGGCGTGCTGCACGAGTGTGTGGGCACACTCACGCACCTGCGCTACCGAGCCCGGCGCAGAGGCGAGGACGGGATCATGGAGCGTCTGCACGGAGTCGATCACGACGAGATCGGGCTTGATTTCCTCGAGATGGCCGACGATGTGAGGCAGGACGGTCTCGGCAACGAGCCACACATCCGGGTGAACCGCCGAGAGCCGATCAGCGCGGCCGCGAACCTGTGCCGCTGACTCCTCTCCCGATACATAAAGCCCCCGCAGCCCCGTCTTGGCCGCAGCCCCGAGAAGTTGGAGCACGAGGGTGGACTTGCCGATGCCTGGTTCGCCACCAACGAGCGTGACAGAGCCTGGCACGAGCCCGCCGCCGAGCACCCGGTCAACCTCGCTCAGCCCCGTCGACCGAGCAGCAGCATCCTCATGAGCGACCTCGTCCATCGGCTGGGGTGTCGAGGGTGGCGATAAGGGCGAAGAGATGGCCTCGCGAACATCGAGTTCCTCGACCATTGTGTTCCACTCGCCGCATCCAGCACAGCGGCCGGCCCACTTCGGTGCCGCCGACCCACATTCGGTGCAGCGATACACCGTTCTCGTCTTCGCCATGGCGGCACCCTACGCGACCCGTGTGACAGCCGAGATGCAGCAGGGCTCTGAGTGCGTGTTGGGAACTAGGTGGAGCGGCGGGCCCGTAGGAGGTCCTCAAAGCCGCGAACGATGGTGTGCTCGGTTTCTGGAGCTTCCTCGGCGCCAGTGACGAAGAAGCCAGTCGCCACGCCCAACTCTTTCGCCGCTTCGAGATGCTCAGGCTTGTTGGAGAGGTAGAAACAGTCGTAAAGATCGACCGACATCGTGCGCCGAGTGGCTTCAAAGAGCGCTGGCTCCGGCAGTGTCGAACCGACGTCACCGCTAACCATCCACGACGACACGACACCTTCAAGCGACGCCATGCGGCGCAGTCGGTCACCCCAGAGGCGCGGCTGATTGCCAACCGCAGCGACTGGCAAGCGGCTGCTCGCCATGCGGTCAAGGAACGGGTGCAGGCCAGGAACGAGCCGGAAGGACGAGAGGTAGCGCGTCTCGATCTCATCAGCCATCGGACCGAGTCCGACATTGCTCCAGAATTCTTCAGGCGAGATGCGGCCAAGAATGAGCTGTCGATGGTCACTGCGGATGACTTCTGGATCGATCTCAGGACGCTCGGCGGTGATCAGCGGGACCAACAGCCCTTCGAGCGGATCGGTCGGACGAACGATCACGCCGTGCACATCGACGATCAGCATCCGCAGCAGTCGGCGACGAGGACGGTTGGCCTCAGCCTCGCGGGTAGCAGCGCGCTTTTGACGCTGTCGGGCGTGTCGGCGACGTCGGCCCTTCGGTACCCTCCACGTCGCCAGCAAAAAGCTGCCGAGACGAGAGAGCAGCACCAACACGAGGAGGATGCCGGCGATGATCGCAACCAGTGCCCAAACGCGCGGAAGAACGTCGTACGTCGATGAGCGAGCATCGATTTCGGTGCTGGCATCGCCAAAGGCAAAGATCCAGGTAGCCGTCTCATCAGTTACGTCGCCAGACTCAGATGAGGCTCCGCTCGGCATGGTCACGTTGACCGTGAGGCCGAGCGACTCTTCGAACGACGTGCCGGCCGCCGTCTCGATACTCAGCAGGGTGCGACCCAGCGGCGTGCCGTCGAGTTGGCCAGCGAGCAGTTCGTCGCCAAGAAACTCCAACGACGGACCCGGATCGACCATGGCGCTAAAGGTGTAGTCCGTGGTCGCCGGTCGCAGGCCGATCTTGGAAAACTCGTGGACCTCAGTGATCTCCACATCGGAGAAGATGACCTCAGGACCAAGCAACTCAGCCAGCACGCTCTCGAGTTCGGTCGCCGACAGGAAGGGCTTCGATGCATGAAGTGTGATGCCGCCGTCTTCGACCGTGGGGCCATCGAGATCCCATCCAGCCGCAGACAGGTCATCGAACCGGAGCTCGGTTGGGTCACTTGTGACCAACGAGACTGCGGCGGCGTCAGCCACCATCGTGAGCGACACGGTGCCGGAGCCATCGTCGTCGATGATGACATCGACGGTGGAGTCGACGCGGCACGCGCAGAGCAGGACGACGAGAATCGTCCCCAAGACCAGCGCGCGCACCCGAAGCATCCAAAGAACGCTAGACCGAATTTTGCCATCTGCGGGTCCATGGACAAGAAACGCGAACCGACCGAACCCACTGCGCTCGCCGCGACAAGGACCCTGGTGCCGCCAGCCGCCAGCTGATTTCATGTCATGAGCGGTTCTTCGATGACCCGGGACATGGTCCTGCCCGGTCCTGGAACTGCAGTTCTACTCCCACTGCACTTCGCAGTATCGCCAAGCGCGGTGAGGGAGGCCCGCAGGCCGCCGCTCACAAACTCAGTACTCCGACTGGCGCACACTCGTCACGACATAGCGGACGAAGCTGCGCGAGTTCGCTGACTAGAAGGTGCTCTCGACGGCGTCTTCGAGCACAGGCTCTGGCTCGAAACCTTCGATCGAATGGAACACGACATGGAGTTCGCCTTCTTCTTCAGGGTTCGGCTCAACGTCGACGATGATGATCTCACCGGCGCGGAACTCCTTGTAAAGGAGCTTCTCCGACAACGGATCTTCAACAAGGCGCTGGATCGCACGCCGCAACGGACGAGCGCCAAGTGTGGGGTCGTATCCCTTTTCGGCAAGGTGATCCTTGGCGGCATCACTGATGTCAAGGCCCATGCCTTGGGCAGCAAGCTGGACAGCAGTGCGAGCAATCATGAGATCGACAATCTGGCGGACCTCGGGCTGCGAGAGCTCGTGGAACACGATCACATCGTCGATGCGGTTCAGGAACTCAGGACGGAAGTGCGCCTTCAGCGCCTCGTTGACCTTTTCCTTCATCCGCTCGTAGTTGACCGCTTCGTCAGATTTGGTGAAGCCGAGGTTGGCCTTGCGAAGATCTGCGGTGCCCAGGTTGGAGGTCATGATCAGCACGGTGTTGCGGAAGTCGACCGACCGGCCCTGCGAGTCGGTGAGGCGACCCTCTTCGAGGATCTGCAGCAGCGTGTTGAAGACGTCGGGGTGAGCCTTCTCGACCTCGTCGAACAGGACGACGGAGAACGGCTTGCGGCGCACCTTCTCGGTGAGCTGGCCGCCCTCTTCATAGCCGACGTAGCCGGGAGGTGAACCGACGAGGCGGCTGACCGTGTGCTTCTCCTGGTACTCCGACATGTCGAGACTGATCAACGCCGATTCGTCGCCGAACAGGAACTCCGCCAGCGTCTTGGCAAGCTCGGTCTTCCCAACCCCGGACGGGCCGAGGAAGATGAACGAGCCACTCGGGCGCTTCGGATCCTTGAGGCCAGCACGGGTACGACGAATCGCTTGGGAGACAGCCTTGATGGAGTCTTGCTGGCCGATGACCCGCTTGTGCAGCTCGTCTTCCATACGCAGGAGCTTCTGGGTCTCTTCTTCGGTGAGCTTGTAGACGGGAATACCGGTCCACAGCGAGAGAACCTCGGCGACGGCTTCTTCGTCGACCTCGTCAAAGAGATCGACGCCGGATGCCTTGGCATCACCTTCCATTGCTTCGCGACGAGCAAGAAGTTCCTTCTCGCGGTCACGTAGCAGACCGGCCTCTTCGAACTGCTGGCCTTCGACTGCATCCTTCTTCTGGCGGACGACGTCGGAGATCTCAGTCTCGAGTTCCTTGTGTTCTGGTGGGGTCGCCATGCGCTTGATGCGAAGACGCGAGCCAGCCTCATCGATGAGGTCGATGGCCTTGTCGGGGAGGTGACGATCCGCGATGTAACGGTCGGCCAGGTTGGCCGCGGCAATCAGCGCCTGATCGGTGATGGTGACCCGATGATGGGTCTCGTAGCGATCGCGCAGCCCCTTGAGAATCTCGATCGTGTGCGGAACCGAGGGCTCCTCGACAACAATTTTCTGGAAACGGCGCTCGAGAGCGGCGTCCTTTTCAAGATGCTTGCGATACTCGTCGAGCGTGGTGGCGCCGATGGTCTGGAGCTCACCACGAGCAAGCATCGGCTTCAAGATCGAAGCTGCGTCAATGGCACCTTCGGCCGCGCCGGCACCGACAAGCGTGTGGATCTCGTCGATGAAAAGAATGATGTCGCCGCGGGTCTTGATCTCCTTGAGCACTTTTTTGAGGCGCTCCTCGAAGTCGCCTCGGTAGCGCGAACCGGCGACAAGGGCACCGAGATCGAGCGTGTAGAGCTGCTTGCCCTCAAGGGTCTCAGGGACGACATCGTTCGCGATCGCCTGGGCGAGGCCTTCGACGATGGCGGTCTTGCCGACGCCGGGCTCACCGACCAGCACCGGGTTATTCTTGGTTCGACGGCTGAGAATCTGCATGACCCGCTCGGTCTCGCGAGACCTACCGATCACCGGATCGAGCGCCTTCTCGCGAGCGAGTTGGGTGAGGTTGCGACCGAACTGGTCAAGCACCAGCGAACCAGACGCGGAATCTCCACCGGACCCACCGGTGATGGCCCCGGCCTTCTCACCCGAACCACCCTCGCCACTGCTGCCTTCGCCGCCTGCGGCGCCGCCGGAGTAACCGGAGAGAAGCTGGATGACCTGCTGGCGCACACGACTCAGGTCGGCGCCGAGCTTGACCAGAACCTGCGCCGCTACGCCCTCGCCCTCGCGGATGAGGCCGAGCAGAATGTGCTCTGTGCCGATGTAGTTGTGCCCGAGCTGCAATGCCTCGCGGAGGCTGAGTTCAAGGACCTTCTTGGCACGGGGGGTGAAGGGGATGTGACCGCTGGGGGACGAACCGCCCTGACCAATGATCTCCTCAACCTGAGCGCGCACCGCTTCGAGGCTGATGCCAAGTGACTCCAGAGCCTTGGCGGCGACGCCCTCGCCCTCATGGATGAGGCCGAGCAGAATGTGCTCTGTGCCGATGTAGTTGTGGTTGAGCAGGCGCGCTTCTTCCTGCGCAAGCACCACCACTCGTCGAGCCCTATCGGTAAATCGCTCGAACATCGGTTTCCTCCCAAGTCGGGGACTGTCTGGCTGAGTGTACCGGCACCCTCAGCCCTGCGATCGTCGTAACGCATGGTGTTCACCATCTGTTCCAATGACCAGGGTTCCAGTCGGCAGGGATAGCCGTCTGGTAAAGGAACCACGTAGCGTAGAGATGTGGCCGCCCATCCGCTTTCGATCCTTCCTTCGATGGAAGCCGACCTTGACCGCACTGAGAACGAACTTTTGCGTGTTGTGGCAGCCGACGGCGACTTTCTCACCGAAATCGCCAGCCATCTGATCAAGGCAGGTGGAAAGCGGGTTCGACCTGGCTTTGCGATGGCTTCCGCAGCGGTCCTCGATTCGTCTGGGGCGGCAGCGTCGATCAATGTGATCCGCGGTGGATGTGCCGTCGAACTGGTCCACATCGGCTCGCTGTACCACGACGACGTGATGGACGACGCCACAACTCGGCGCTCGGTGGTTTCGGTGAACGCTCGGTGGGGCAACCTGCGGGCGATCCTGGCCGGCGATTATCTCCTCGGTCGGGCCTCGGAACTTGCAGCCGGACTCGGCACCGAAGTCGCAGGCCTGCTCGCCACGACCATCACCCGTTTGTGCGATGGTCAGATCCAGGAATTGCAGTCGCAGTTCGACCCCGACCGCTCGGCCGACGCCTATGAGCGATCGATTTCGGGGAAGACCGCCTCCCTGCTCGGAACTGCGTGCCGGATTGGTGCACTGGTCAACGATCTCCCTCGCCCTGTAGTCGAGTCGCTCACCGAGTTCGGACTCGCCTACGGCATGGCATTCCAGATCGTCGACGACATCCTCGATCTCGTCGCCAGCGATGAGCAGGCCGGAAAGCCCACCGGTAATGACCTGCTCGAAGGGATCTATACCCTCCCGGTCATTCATGCGCTTGATGATCCGGTCGTAGGCGACGAGCTTCGCAGCCTCTTGACGCCAGAGATCACCGATGCCCAGCGCGATCATGCCCGGGTACTGGTACGGCAAACGACTGGGGTCCAGGTCGCACTCGACGTCGCCCAGAGCTTCGCCAACAAAGCGGCCAGCACGCTGATGGACCTCCCGGACAGTCCGGGAGCGAAGGCGCTTCGGGCTGCCAGCGATGACCTCATCGCCCGCGCCCATGCCCCGCTCTAAGTTTGGCGATCCAACCAGTCATCGATGAGTTGGCGAGCGATCGACATCGGCGGCGGAATCATCGGTAAGTCGTCGGGCCCGAACCACTGAGCATCGATCACCTCTTCGCCATCGACTGTGATGTCACCCTCGACCCATTCGGCGACGAACCCCAACATCAGCGAGTTGGGGAAGGGCCACGGTTGACTACCAAAGTAGCGAATGTTGTCGACCCTCACCCCGACCTCCTCGAACACCTCACGGCGCACCGTGTCCTCGAGCGTTTCTCCCGGTTCAACGAACCCGGCGAGGGTGCTGTACATCGGGATGTCCCACCCGCGGTTGCGGCCGAGAAGACAACAACCGTCAGAACGTTCGATCAGAACAATCACCGCGGGCGACAATCGCGGGAAGACCATGGTGCCGTCCGTCGGACAGCGCATGGCGCGGGTGTCGCGAACAACCTCATTCGCTATTCCACAGCGTCCGCAGAACCGATGATCACGCTGCCACTCGAGCATTTGTGTGGCTCGCCCGGCGATGTTCCATTCGTCGTCGGAGAGCACGCCGTGCAATGACCGGAGGTCACCGACGCGGTGATCGTCGAGAGAACTCGACTCGAACTGGTCTTCAGCGAGCCGGGACGCCCAATAGTGAACGTTCCCGAGCCGGCCGAGAATGAGATCGCCCGGCTCGCGCCCCAGTATCGCCCCTGCTTCGACATCGGCGAGTGTCCGGGCCGAGCCGGCCGCCTCGACACGAACAATAACCCTCGACCCCGTCACCAGAATGTGGCGATGCTCGCCGACGGTCCGATCGGGGTTGGCGTGCAGTGGCTCGAACATCGACGCCAGCATTCCAGATGCTGAGCGGCCAAGCCCGTCACTACTGCGGGAACCGATCAGGTAACGAAGTAGCACTTCTCTGAACTCGTGCACGGTCGAGGAAGTCCAGGACCACTCGGTTGAAGTGCCGGGCGCCTTCCACCATGAAGCCGTGAGCTTGGCCGCGGATGACCACAAGCTCGCTACGCGGGATCCGAGCGGCGATCTCCTCGGCATCGGCGACCGGGGTGAGGATGTCCTGGCTGCCGGTGATCACCAGAGTTGGCGCGGTGACTTGGGCAAGCTCCTCTGTGGTCCCGGCATCGAAGTTCCTGATGGCATCGAGCTGAGCGATAAAGGCATCGGCCGGGGCCCGCACCAAGAATGGCCCAACCAAGGCGGCGATGGGATAGAGGCGCCGCACCGAGCGCGGACCAAAGAGCCATTCAAAGTTCTTGATGGCAAACGCTCGCATCCCTTGCGTGCGGATGAGGTCTTCCCACTCGTCGAAGAGTTCATAGCGCCAGCCGAGGTCGCAGGCAGTGCAGGCCAGCACGAGTGTGCGGACCCGATCCGAAAACCCAAGCGTGATGATCTGCGCCAGTGCACCACCCATGGATGCGCCGATGACGTGCGCCTGTTCGATGTCGAGGCGGTCGAGCACTTCGACCGCGTCGCGCGCCATCCGTTCCAGCGAATACGGGCCCAGAGGCTTGTCGCTACCGCCCGAGCCTCGATTGTCGACTGCGATGCAGCGATACGCCGAAAACGCTTGGCGCTGACGAATCCATCCGAGGTTGTCGGCCCCAAGGCCATGGATGAACAGCACAGCCTCACCGTCGGGGTCACCCCACTGGGTGAAGTGGATCACGATGCCATCGGACGTGGTGATGTAGCTCATGCCACGCTCCGATCGACCTCAAGACGCACAAAGGACTCCCAGTTGTAGAGATCCTCGATGCATTCGCGCGTAGAACGAGCGGCAACAAAGTCGAGTTCGCGTTTGGCAGCCTCGGTCGAGACTGCCTGTCCGTGGGTGAGCGATTCGATTGAGTGTTCCGAAAGTGGAGCTCCAAGCATCGCAGTCACCGCACGGGCGACGAGCCAACCCGGGCCCCATGTGGGCACGAACGGGCGTCGCCCAATCCGTGCAGCCTCAGATCCGCGAACCGTGCCTTCACCAGCAATATTGAATGCACCGCCAACACGGGCACAAACCGCCGCAACGAACGCTTCGTGGACATCGTCGATGTGAACGAGTTGGAGTTTGCCCTCGAAGAACAGCGGCCCCGTGGGCACAAACGGGAGGCGCAGGTACCGGCCCAGCGGACTCGGAATGTAGGGACCCACGATTGGGGCGAACCGCAGCGCAGTCACCGCAATATCGGGCCGCTGCTTGCTGAAGTCAACGGCAACGTCCTCGGCGTCGGCCATCATCTGCCCGAAGCGGGAATGCGGTTGGAGGTCCGTCCCCAAAACAGACGGGGGATTGGCCCCGACGTTTGACCTGCCGTAAACGTCGGTGCTGGAGCGCATCACGATCTGACGAAGACTGGGGCAACCCAGGGCGGCGCGAAAAACGGACCGGGTGGCGGCGCAAGTGCGAATCTCGGCATCGTGAGGGTTGGAGCGAGAGTGCGGCTCATAGATGCCGGCGTGGATAATGAACTCGGGATCGAAATCCACAAGCAGGCGCGTCCGCTCCTCAACGTCGGCGGGGTCAACCCGGTGGAAGATGGCGCGGCGGATTCGGCGGCGCGGGGGTTCCATATCGATGCCGAGCATCGACGTTTCGCGATCCTTGTCGAATCGAAGGGCGACACCGGTGCCGATGTCGCCGCCCATTCCAACAATGGCGATCCTCATGTGTCTTCGTCGACGCCTTCGCCCGCGGTCTGAGTTTGCTCGGGGCTGCCACTCGCTGCGGCCTCAGGCCGCAGCGTCGGGAACAGCACCACATCGCGGATCGTGGTGGTGTTGGTCAGCAACATCACTAGACGGTCGATACCGATACCCAAACCAGCGGTACCGGGTAGGCCGTATTCGAGCGCCCGGATGTAGTCCTCGTCGACCACCATCGCCTCCTCATCGCCAGCATCGCGATCGCCTTCCTGGGCTTCGAAGCGCTCACGCTGGATGACCGGGTCATTCAGCTCCGAGAAGCCGTTGCACAGCTCTCGGCCGGCCACGATTGCTTCGAAGCGTTCGGTGTAACCGGGCCGATCACGATGTTCACGCGAAAGCGGCGACACCTCGACCGGGTAGTCGGTCACAAAGACTGGACCCCATAGCTGGGACTCGCATGTCTTCTCATAGATCTCAAGGATGAGCTTGCCAGGGCCGTAGTGCGGCTTCGTCTCGACGCTGAACTTGTCGCACAAGGCACGCAGCTCGTCGATCGGTGTGTCGAGGCTGACATGCACACCGGCGTGTTCAACGATGAGCTCCTCCATCGTGGCTCGCCGCCACGGGGTGGTGAGGTCGACGTCACGACCGTCATACTCGATGACCGTGGTGCCATGAATGGCTACCGAGGCAGCCGCCACCATGTCCTCGGTGAGCGTCATCATGTCGTCATAGTCGGCATATGCCCAGTAGAGCTCGAGCATCGTGAACTCGGGGTTGTGCCGAGTCGACATGCCCTCGTTACGGAAGACCCTCGCCATCTCAAAGACGCGTTCCATACCGCCCACCACGAGACGCTTGAGATACAACTCGGGAGCGATGCGAAGGAACAGCTCGGTATCGAGCGCGTTGTGATGCGTGGTGAATGGACGAGCGAGGGCTCCGCCCGGGATGGGGTGCAGCGTCGGCGTCTCCACCTCAATGAAGTCACGCTCGTGGAGCCAGTGGCGAATTGCCGCCACGATCTGGGACCGCTGACGGAATGCCGTGCGGCTCTCCTCGGTGACCCACAGATCGACGTAACGCTGGCGATAGCGGGTGTCCGGGTCGGAAATGCCGTGCCACTTATCGGGAAACGGACGCTGGGTGTGGGCGAGAACCGTCCACGCATCAACGCGAACCGAAAGCTCACCGCGCCGGGTCATCATCACGACACCGGTGACAGCAATCCAGTCACCGATCGACAAGCCGGTGAACCCGTCAAAGTCAGGCGTCGACTTCGCCATTGCAAAGAGTTGGATGCGACCCGTGCTGTCCTGCAGCGAGCCGAACGCCACCTTGCCCTGGTCGCGGCGAAGCATGAGTCGGCCGGCGACGGTGACGACCACTTCTGTCTCGGTGCCTGCCTCCGTGTCGCCGTGGGCCTCGATAATTTCGGCGGTTGAGTGGGTGACGTCGTAGCGGTAAGGAACAGTCTCGGTCATCGTCTCTTTTTCGCCTTCTGGCAATGCGCTGTGCGACTCATCGTTGGTTTCGTTGATGCACGATCCGCAAACCGTGGAGGGTGAGGAAGGGCTCTATGTGCTTGATGGTTTCAGACACCGGCGAGATCAGGTGGGCAAGGCCGCCGGTTGCCACGACGTTGATGTCACCAAGTTCGTCGGCAAAGCGGCGAACCATGCCGTCGATCATGGCGGCAAAGCCGTAGACGGTGCCGGACTGGATCGATTCAACCGTTGATTTCCCGATGACGTTTCGAGGCTCGATGAGTTCCACTGCTCGAAGCGCTGCGGCACGGCCGAAAAGCGCATCGAGGCTGATTTCGATGCCTGGGGCGATCGCGCCGCCGAGGAACTCGCCGTCCTCAGAAATGACATCAAAGTTGTTGCCGGTGCCAAAATCGACGACCACGGTGGGGCCGCCATAGAGGTCGTAGGCGGCGATGGCGTTGGCGAGACGGTCGGCGCCAACCTCCTTCGGGTTGTCGTAAAGGATCGGCATTCCGGTCTTCACGCCGGGTTCGATCACGATCGGTTCGAACGACTGATAGCGCGTGATCATGTGGCGCAAGTTGACGAGAATGCGAGGCACGCCAGAACACACCGCCGCGCCCCGGAGATCATGGTCAAAGTCGACATCGACCGTGTCGAGAAGCGAACGCACAATCACCGAATACTCATCGCTGGTTCGCTCCGCGTCGGTCGAGAGACGCCAGTGGTCAATAAGACCAACAGAAGCGCCTCCGCCCGACGTGGAGTCAAGGTCGTAGAGACCCAGCACCGTCTGAGTGTTTCCGACGTCAATCGTGAGCAGCACGGGGGAGAACGCTACCGGCGCACCCGGCCGAATTCAGCCGAAGCCGCGGGAGTCCTGCTTCAGTGCGAGATCAACACTGACAGCCGACGCCACCACCAAGGTGCGAAGCGGCTCAGGCAGATCGGCATGGATCTGAAGCACATAGTTGTCAGCAGTGGTGAACATCGTCTTGGCGAAGCCCTCCCACGTCTTGGTGATGCGCGCCACTTCGGTGCCGGATAAATCCTGAAGGTTGAAGTTCCAGGCCCGCCAGTTCTCACCGCTCAGCGTCCCGATCGCCTGACCACCAGCTTCGAGCGAGAATCGGATCTTGCCGATTATGTTCTTTTGGATGATCGAGCCAACGTCGTTGCCGGCGCCGTCGGTGATGTGCACTTTCGACTTCGCAAACTTCGCCGGCCGTGTGACCGTCAGATGCACGTTGCCTTGCATGTCGACGAGTTGCAGCGAGTGCGTCATGAACTGATCGAAGCTCGAGACCAACCGAGCGGCCTTCTTCAGCTTGCTTTGGCCGACCTGACGGATCGCCCCGATCTGCGTGCCTGCCTCGTCGTACACCGCGTACTCCGTATTGATCTCGATCAGCTTGGCCTTCTGGTTGACCACCAGGACTCGCTGGTCCATCAACCCTCCAGCCATGGGGCCGCCGGACGCTATACCTGCCTTGCCTTGCACCTGGGCCTGGATCTTCTCCGCACTCATTCCCGTGGTCGGGAGAGGCGCGCTCTCGGTGATCGGGTCAGTACTTTGGCGGCCATGATCTGAGACCTGATCAGTCCACCTGGTGCCGTCCCAGTACCGATGTTGATGCCGCCCCGCTGGATCCGGGTACCACTCCGCTGGATGATCGCTCATCACAGGACCCGCGTTGCGACGAAAACCGGGATAGTGCGATCGGCTTCGGCGGCCTTGACCGCGTATTCGGTGTAGGGCGGGAATACAGCTTCACCGCGGGTGTACCACTCGGCTCGCTCATCACCTGTGACTTCACGAACCCGATAGTTCTCCGGCGCCGGGCCGTCCTGGATCGCGACATCCTGATCAGCAATGAGGTTGTAGTACCAGCCCGGATGACTCGGTGCACCACCTTTCGAAGCAACGATCGCGTACTCGCCCTCATGCTCGACCCTCATCAACGGCACCTTGCGGACCTTGCCGGTCTTGTGGCCCAACATCGTCACCACGATGATCGGGATCCCAGTCTCGCGAAGTGTGTTGGCCTCGGTGCCGCCGCTGGACTCATAAGCCTCGACCTGATCAGCAACCCAACCCCACGTGCTTGGTTCGTATTCGCTCATTGCTAGTGCTTCGCTTCCGCTCAGACCGGCCTGGCCGGTTCCTACTTTGGTTCTCAGACTCGTTCGATGATAATCGCCGGGGCCATACCGCCGCCGGCGCACATGGTGATTAGGCCGACCTGCTTGTCCTGACGTTCTAGCTCGTCGAGCACTGTGCCAATCAGAATCGCGCCGGTTGCCCCGATGGGATGACCCAATGCCATTGCGCCACCATTGACGTTGACCTTGCTGCGATCGAGTTTGAGATCGCGTTGGAACTTCTCAGCCACCACCGCAAATGCCTCATTGATCTCGAACAGGTCGATGTCGTCAAGCGTCATGCCCGCACGGGCAAGTACTTTGCGTGCTGCCGGCACCGGGGCGTTCAGCATCAAGGTCGGATCGTCACCCATATTGGCGCTGGCAACCACACGGGCACGGGGCTTCAGCCCATGAGCCTGCACATAGTCTTCGCTGCCCCAGAGGATCGCCGCGGCGCCGTCCACCACGCCCGACGAGTTGCCAGCGTGATGTACGTGCTCAATGTTGAGGTTGGGGAACTTCTGGAGAATCAGCTCACGGAACGTCTTGGCGTCGTCGCTGTGTCGGTAGTCGGCCACTGCCGGGAAGCTCGGCGAAAGCGCGGCAAGCGACTCCGCCGTTGTTCCCGGACGGGGGAACTCTTCGCGGTCTAGTGCGATCGATCCGTCCATGTTCAAAACCGGAATGAGCGACTTGTCAAAACGGCCTTCCTTGATGGCAACCTCGGCTCGAGCCTGTGACTCCGCAGCGAGTGCATCCAATGCGAGGCGCGGAATGCCTTCGAGCGTGGCAATGGCATCCGCACACACACCCTGATGGGACTGAGGATGGATCTCCTGAAGGTGAGCATTCCCGGCCCCCATCGCCATCATCCCCTTCTTCGGCAGCGACATCATCTCGGTACCGCCAGAGATCACGAGGTCTTCCATCCCAGCCATCACCGTCGCGGCAGCGATGTTGGCTGATGTAATGCCCGACCCACAGAAGCGATCGAGCGTCACGCCGCTAGCCCTGACGTCGTAACCGGCATCCAGGGCCGACATCCGGCCGAGGTCACCGGACTGCTCCATGACCTGAGAACTCGTACCCCAGACGACATCGTCAACGTCCGCTGTGTCGAATCCGTTGCGTTCCTGGATCGCTCGCAGCACGGTCGAGCCGAGATGTTGTGGATGAAGGTGAGCAAGCGCTCCCTTGCCCTGCTTGCCGACGCCACGTGGGGTGCGGCACGCGTCGATGATGTAGGCCTCAGACATGGAGTCTCCTCATGAAGAATTCTGGAGCCACCGTTCTAGTACTGATCAGCCGTTAAGCATATCCCAGCCCTCGATCACGTTGAAGTAAACGTTGTTGGCGGCAGCGTTCTCACCGTTCGCCGTCCAGTTCCATGCGTCAACGAACGAGTAGGCGCTAACTGGTTCTCCGTCATGGAACGTCCAACCGTCGGCCACTGTGATGGTCCACGTCAGGCCGTCATCGCTTGTCTCGATCGACTCTGCGACCACATTGCCCAAACTCCGACTGCGATGGTCGTACTCGACAAGATTACTGAACAAGACCTCCAGGACCTCGAGACCTTCGGACTCGTTTGCCACTGGTGGAGCGAGTCGTTGGGGCTCTGCGATGGCGGCGACAACATCGCCACCGACCATTTCAACCCAGTTCATGTGGCCGCGTATGTCCTTGAAGACGTTGTTCACGCTGAGATTCGAAACGTAGCGGTTAGCACCGGCATAGATCGGCACGATCCCCACATCGGCGCACAAGATGGCTTCAGCAGCAGCATCATCTCCGTTGGCGATGGCCTGGTCGAAGCGAGCGCTGCTGTAGCCGCTTGTGTTGGACAACGATCCCGAACCAAAGAGCGGCTCAAGGAAGCCAAGGGGCGACAGGTAACCGGGGCTCCACTCACCCTGAGACGGGCCAGTGACGACCTGATCGTCAAGCAGATCGAGATACACAGTCGACTGGCGGCTCTCGATCTGCACATTGGCAATGTCGAGAACGTCGTCGAGTTGTTCGACGAGTGCTGCGGCGATCGCCGCCTGCGTGTCGTTCGCGCCGTGCCACAAGACGATCGGTGTTTCCCCGAGAGCCTCAAGCCCGCCGTATAACTCAAAGGCCTCACGGGCTCCATCGGGATTGTGGACCCAGTTGGGGCACGCTGGGGCACCGAACTCCGAGAGCACCGGAGGCACCGCCCGATCGGCGGCCGTCACCGAACCAAAGAAAAACTCGTCGGCAATCGCCTGACGGTCGATGGCCATCGATAGGGCCTGACGTAACTCCAGCGGATACTGGCTCCAAAGGTACGACGGGAAGGCGTAGTAGTGGAACATCATCGCCGCGGACCGGCCGTACCCGGCACCAAAATCGTCGGCGACATAAGGCAACTGACTCGCCGGAATGCACTCCGACACATCAACGAACGCCGCCTGCGCGTGGAGGTAGCCGGTCGCGCAAACGTCGTCGTAGATGTTGAACGTCAGGCTGGTGAGACTCGCTGATGTCGGACCGGCATAGTTGGCGTTGGGCACGACACGAATCGAGGTGTTGTGGGCCCAAGTGCCGTCCATCATGAATGGACCGTTGCCTATGGGGGCGTCCTCAAAGGCTGCCGGGTCTTCAAAGAAGACCGTTGGGAGAGGGGCAAAACCCATGTAGGCGAGCCGTTCAGGGAAACCTGGATCGGGCTCGGTCAGGGTGACCGTGAATGTGCGACCGTCGACCACATTGAGACCGCTGAGGCGTGCATCGCTGTACGCCGATACAGCAGGCACTGGGGTCGAAGCGACCTCGTCGGTCGTCTCAGTGGGCGTGTCACCGCTCACGTCAACGTCAGGTGCCGAATCGGCACTGTCAACGTCTGCGGTGGGGGGATCGTCCGTTACCGGCGTGGTCTGACCCTCATCGTCGTCGCCGGCGGTGCCGCAGGCCGTCGTAACGAGCGTGAGGCTCAACAGAAGCGCCAACAGCCCTATGAGTCGTTTGCCCATCTTCTCCTCCGGAATACCGGCCGCCAGTCGACGGCTGTTCTGCCGAGACATGACAGTAGTGCCAGCGCACGCGAGGGTGAAGTCGTGGGCGCGGTCATACCACTCGACCGCCGAGCCATACCTGCTCCACGGTCAGGTCCGGAAGACTGTCGAGTTCGATGGTCAAGGGGTCGCCGTCAATGATGGCAAAGTCAGCCAGTTTGCCGACTTCGATCGAGCCGACAGCGTGTTCTCGGTGCAGGACGCGCGCTCCTTCGATCGTGTAACCGCGCAGGGCCGTCTCGCGATCGATCGCACACTCCGGTCCGACGATCCGTCCGCTCGTTGTCCGCCGGGTGATGGCGGCCCACATGGCGAGGAAGACGTCGGGCATGCTCACAGGCACGTCCGACGAGAGCACGACCGGGATGCCGGCTTCGGCGAACAGACCCGATGGGTACATCCGCTCGGCCATCTCGCCATAGTCACGAAACGCACCCTCGGCGTACAGGTGCACATGGGTGGGTTGAGGTACCGGCACGATACCGAGTTCGGCCATGGCGCCAATCTGTTCATCAGTCGGAAAACCACAATGTTCGATTCGGTGGCGCACATCGACCCTGGGCGATTGTGCCTGGGCTTCACGAATGGCATCGATCACCATGGCGATCGGGATCGGGCCTTGAGCGTGGGTGCCGGTTTGCAGTCCGAGCGTATGGGCCCGGATAACGAGGTCTTGGTACTCGTCGGCGTCGTGGTACAAGTAGCCGGCTCGGTGGTTCACAGCACAACCGCAGGGGACGTATGCGCTGCCGCTGGTGAGCGCGCCATCGGCATAGAGCTTCAACCCCCCGATTTGAAAGAGATCGTCGCCGATCGACGCCGACAAACCCAGCCCCTCCAGCAGATCGAGGTGGCTCGACAGCACCATGGCCGTGGCTCGCAACCGCATTCGGCCGTCGTCGCGCGCCCGGAGCCAGTTGGTGAGTTCGCGTTGGGTCACCTGGAGATCGCCGACTGAAGTGATCCCTGCAGTCGAGAGCATCGACTGGCCGAGGTCGAGCATTCGGTCGAGGTCTTCTGGCATCTCGGGGAGGTGCAGGTTCGGGCCGTGATTCGAGATCTTCACACCGCCGGGGCCGGTCAAAAGGTCGCAGGCCGCATCAAAAATCACACCGTTGGGTTCACCGGAGGCAGTGCGATCGATCCGCCCTCCCGATGGTGTTGGCGTCGACGCGTCGATTCCGGCTCGCCGCATGGATTCGTGATTCACCACGTATCCGTGACCGCTCGTGTGCATGATCTCGACAGGTCGATCACCGGCCGCGCGGTCGAGGTCATCAGCGGTGGGGTGGTTGTCATCGGTGCCGAGTCGGTGGTGGTCGTAGCCAAAGCCGCGAACCGGGCCCGGCGAGTCACTTGCCCGGTCGTGTTCGCGCAGCAGCTTGACGAGATCGTCGATGCTCCCCGCCCCGGTCAAGTCTGCCCACGACGCGCATTGGCCAAGCATCAGCGGATGGGTGTGGGCGTCGACGAACCCCGGCACCATCGTCGACCCGGCGAGATTGACGATGTCGAACGATCCGGTTGCGGCATGCTCGCAGTTCGCCCGGTCGCCCACCGCCACGATTCGATCGCCGCGGATCAGGACTGCCTCGACCGTGCCTGCGGGCCCGACCGTGTGAATCGTGCCACCAATGAAAAGTGTCATCTCCGCCATACTCACGACGACACTACGACGTGAGCGTCGGCAGGCCTTTTCGGAGCTCGGCCTTGGCGACCTTCTCGAGTGTCGATCGAGGCAATTCATCGACGATATAGACGGCCCGCGGGACCTTGAAGTCGGCCAGGTTCGCCGCGCAGGCCTCGATCACACCGGCAGAGACGTCCTCGCCCGCCACCCGCGGGATCACGAACACCACCGGCACCTCGTCGAGCATTGCGTGCGGTTGACCGACGACGGCACACTCGGCTACCAGCTTGGACTCCATGATCACGGCTTCGATCTCCGACGCCGCCACGTTCTCGGCCCCCACCTTCAACATGTCTTTGAGCCGGTCACTAAAGAACAGCGAACCGTCGTCACCCATGGTGATGAGGTCGCCGGTGTCGAACCAGCCGTCGTCGTCGAAGGCAGCAGCGGTCGCCTCAACGTTCCCGAAGTACTCCTTGAACAAGCTGACGCCGCGAACCCCTCGGATGTACAGCGAGCCCCGCTCCCCTGGCTTGACAGCTGTGCCGTCGTCACGTCGGACGCTGATCTCATACGACGGGGATGGACGTCCAATCGATAGCGGCGGACCGGGGTGTTCCATACTGCCCAGGATTCCCTGGGTGATGGTCTCGGTCATGCCCCACCATCCGATGGTGGTGATGCCGACGGCAGCCTCCACCTCCGGGAGTCGCACCGCCGGCCCCCAGAATCGGTAGGAGTGCTCGGCTGGCACCTCGTGCGTCATGATTGCCTTGACCGCAAAGCCGATGAGTGAGCACCAGGTCACCCGATGTCTCACCGACACCTCCCAGAATCGTGAGGCGGAGAATCGAGGTTGGACCACCATCGTCCCGCCCGACCACAATGTGCTGAGCATCGAGTAGGACTGGGCGTTGGTGTGAAACAACGGCAGGAATGCGAGCGTGACGTCGTCGCTGCGCAGGCGCATGTGAGCGACGTTTACTTCGGCGCCCCATATGGCATTGGCGTGTGTCCACAGCACGGCCTTGGGGCGTGAGGTGGTGCCGGACGTGAACTGGATCCCGAGATTGGCCATCGGGTCAGCCGCCCGTTCGGCAAGTTCGCCTTCCGGGCGAAGGAGATCGGCGAACGGCACGTGTTCGGGTAGCTCAGCCTCCGCGGACGGTTCGCCAGCGTCGGTTTCGGTAAGCGACAGAAACCGGATGTTCGGCGCGCTCTCACTGATGAGGGCGGCGAACTTCGGCGACGTGACAGCTGCGACCACACCAGCGTGGTCGGCGAAGTAGGTCATGTCGCGAGCCACAGACCGGGTGTTGGTCGAGACGGCCACCGCACCAGCTTCAGCGCAGGCAAACCAACTCAGCAGAAACTCAGGGGAGTTGTCGAGGTGCAGGAGCACGCGATCGCCGACCTGCACGCCGCGTTCTCGCAGACTTGCGCCAACGGCTCGCGCCTCATCGCGGAATCGACGGTAGGACCATGTCTCCGAGCTAGCGGTGAACGGTTCCCAGATCAGAAATGGCTTGTTCGGGCTCTTTTCGACCGCTGAGCGCAACAGCCAGGGCACGTCACGGCCGGACTCCATTGCAAGCTTTGCGGACCGTATCGACTCTGCCAGATTCATCACGATTGTCTGGACGATAGTTGGAGCGGCTCTAGTGAGAGAAGCTGTCAGTCGATGATCCGCACGGAGATCACTCGAGCGCCTCCAACGGGCCAACGTTGCGCACACCCTCAGCTCTGGCTGCCATTGCGACGTCGTAGCCCTCAGGCAACAAGTCCCCGCCGACGTCGGCAAGGGGCACGAGAACGAACGCTCGCTCAAACATCCGAGCGTGAGGCACGATCAGATCCGGCTCGTCGACAGTCTCCCCGTCGACCCACAAGACGTCGACATCAAGTGAACGCGGGCCCCAGTGCACGACCCGCACGCGCTCCGCCGCGGACTCCCGCTCTTGGCAGACGCCGAGCAGTTGCCGAGCAGAAAGATCAGTATCAAGACGCACCACGAGGTTGAGGAATGCACCCTGGTCAGGCCCACCAATCGGGTCCGTCTCATACGCATCAGACATCGCCACGACATCAGGAATCGACGCCGTCGCGTCTCGCAAGTACGCCACACGATCACCAATGTTCGAGCCAAGTCCGAGGAAGGCGCGGTGTGTCATTGAGATCTTGTCAGCCGAATCCCGCTCGATGCCAGGTCTTGAGCCACTGGAGGCCGCAGCTTACGGACCTCGACCGTGACCGACCGGATGCGCTCGTCCTCAAGAATCGTCGCCGCAACCCGGGCCGCCATCCGCTCAAAGAGCTGAAATGCTTCGCCCTCAGTGACTGCCTCGACGCGATCAAGGACCTTGCCGTAGTCGATGGTGTCAGCCAGGACGTCAGACTCGGTGGCGGCCACGTCGGCCGTCATCTCGATGTCGAACTCGTAGGGCTGCCGCCGATTCTGCTCCTCAGGTAACGCGCCACAAAGACACTGCAGGCGAAGGCCGGAGAGCATGATGGTCTCGACCGACACCGCTCAGTCGTCCCCGGAATTCTCAGACACCAGTGCCGCCTCGGCATCCTCGTCGTGATCTTCGCCGTCTTCTGATTCGTCGAGCACGGTCGGATCGTCGATAAACGCCCCGAACGGGACTGCGTCCGTCGACTCGCACTTTTCGACCATCGCCACGGTTTCACGGGCGGCCTGGCCGAGCTCACGTTCGAACAGCCGCTCGGTGATGTTGATCGTGGCTGGCCCGTCGGGGACCAGACCCATCCACAACAGATAGGCCGCCACGAGACCAAGGATGCGCTCCCCCACCTCTTCACGATGGACGACGACCTTCTCACCAGCGTTGACATGATCGCGGATTGACGACATCGCTCGGGTGAGGCTCAGGGGCCCGCCGGCCGGACCGCCATAGGGGACGTGATGGAACCGAACGGCCAATTCTTCATAGTTGTGCAGGTTTTGCGTGGAGCCACACAAGGACATCACAAAGTCGAAATCGTTCTGGCGAATCCAGATAATTTCCTCCTGGCGTCGCACTTTGCGATGGTTCGCGCCATACCCGCCAGGTCGCTCGCAGACCGCGAACTGATCCTTCACGATCCACGTGAAGTTCCTCGGCTGGATCCCTTGGGCCCATTTACCTCTCATGAAATCACCATTCGCACGGCATGGACCGTAGCCCTTACATCGTGCACTCGGACTAAGTCGGCGCCCATATGAACGCCCCACGTGGCCATTGTGACCGACCCTTCGAGCCGATCATCGGCGTTCACAACGTCGACGCCATCACTCAACGCGTGAAGATCGCCGATCGACTTCTTTCGGCTGACTGCAAGAACAGCCGGTGCAATCCGTGTGAACCGGTCAAAATTCGCCACCAGTTGAAGGTTGTGCGTGACGGTTTTACCGAAACCGACACCTGGATCGACCCACACGCGCTCAATCCCACTGGCCCGGGCCCGGTCGACGGCTGACTCGAGATAATCGGCGACCTCGGCGACCACATCGTCATACTGAGGATTATTCTGCATCGTCTTGCTCGGCCCACCTGCGTGCATGGCAATCCACCCAACCCCCGTCTCTGCAGCCACCTCTTCGAGGGACGCAGTGACATCGTTGATGATGGTGGCGCCAGCGAGAACCGCAGCGCGGGCCACCGCCGGTTTCTGCGTATCAACCGAAATCTCGATATCGGGCCAGCGGTCTCGGATTTGTTCGATCACCGGGACAACACGGCGATGTTCGATGGCCTCGTCGACGGGCGCTGCGCCAGGACGGGTGCTTTCACCACCGACGTCGATCACTTCAGCGCCATCGTTGATCATGCGAGCGGTGTGAGCGAGCGCAACACCGACGCCCTCCCATTGCCCTCCGTCAGAAAACGAATCGGGGGTCACGTTCAGCACTCCCATGACGCGCGGCAACGTCTAAACCTCGTCTTTCACGGGGTCACCCTAGTGGAGAGGGTTCAGCGTCGTTCGATGAAACGCATTGCCTCGGCACGGGTGGCGGCACTCTTGCGGAAGCTGCCAGTCACAGCCGAGGTGACCGTGGAAGCACCGGGCTTGCGAACGCCGCGCATCGACATGCAGAGATGCTCAGCCTCAATCACCACAAGCACACCGCGAGGGTCGAGCGTCTCCTCGATCGCATCGGCAATCTGGCGGGTGAGCCGTTCCTGTACCTGTGGGCGCTTGGCATAGCCGTCAACGAGACGAGCGAGCTTCGACAGACCGGTGACCTTGCCGTTCTGGTTCGGGATGTAGGCCACGTGAGCAACGCCGAGGAACGGGATCAAATGGTGCTCGCAGAGGCTGTAGAGCGGAATGTCGCGGACCATGACCATCTCGTCGTGGCCGGCATCGAAAACCTTGGTGAGATGCTCGGCTGGCTCCTCATGGAGCCCTGCACAAATCTCGGCGTACATCCGGGCCACCCGAGCCGGGGTTTCAACCAGGCCATTCCTGTCAACGTCCTCGCCAATCGCAGCAAGGATCTCGCGGACCGCCGCCTGGATCCGAGGCTGATCAACTTCAGAGGCATGGGCGCCTTCGAACTCATGGTCAGATGATGCGTTCATCGCCGCGAGGATACCGAGTCGCCGATCTCTACGCGGGGTCAAACACCATGATCGAGTCGAGTTCGCGATAGTGCTCGGCCACATCAAGCCCATAACCCACAACGAAGTCGGGGGGGATCGGAAAGCCGAAGAACTTCACGTCGCCGGTCTGTGCGCCCTCACGTACGAGCAGGGCACAGACCTCAAGGCTCGCCGGCTGACGATCACCGAGTAGCTGGCGCAGGTACCGAAGAGTGAGGCCGGAATCGACGATGTCTTCCACGAGGATGACGTCGCGACCAGTGATGTCGGTCTCGAGGTCTTTCACGATACGGACCACACCCGACGACTGGGTTGACTCTCCGTATGACGACACGGCCATGAAGTCGAACTCCACGGGGAGGTCAATCTCGCGAGCGAGGTCGGCCATGAAAACGTAGGCACCCTTGAGAACGCCGATCAGCAACGGTGGGCGACCTTGGTAGTCGAGGGTGATGGCCGCTCCGAGTTCACGGACTCGCTGAGCAAGCTCCTCGGCGTCGATTACGACGCGACCGATCGATCCCTCGGGTGCAGTCACCATTGGCTCGGACCCTATCGCTGGTTGTCGCGGTCGACGGGATCCAGCGATAAGCGACCGCCGCTTCGACTGACTCGGTGACCGCCCTCGATCTCGGTGGCGATGTGGGTGCCGTCAGCGACTCGGAGGACGCGGTTGATGGAGGCGGCATCGGGCGATGCGGAGTCGGGCAGTTCGCCTCGTAGCCAGGTTCGGAGGGCCTCGGATGCGACGGCTTTCGGTGCCGCAGCGAGTGCCCTGGCATCGGTCGGGTCGAGATGGGTCGCTCGTTCTTGGATGACCTCGAGCGCGTCCCCTACAAGATCTGCGTGACGATTGAGCAACGGGACCGGATCTCGGTCGAAGAGGTCGGCGATCAACGGGAGGAGTTCAGTCCGAACCCGCACCCGGGTGAAGCTCGGGTCGGAGTTGTGCTCGTCAACGACCGGCGCGATTCCGGCGTCGGCGCAGACCGCTTCGGTCTCAGCTCGGCGGAGTCGAAGGATCGGTCGTTTGACCATCGCCATGGGCGCGGCGACACCGGCTGGGCCGGCACCGCGGAGCAGATTAAACAGCACCGTCTCCGCCCTGTCGTCGGCGGTGTGACCTACGCAGATATCATCAGGAAGAGACTGGTAACGGGCTGCCCGAGCTCGAGCTTCCATATTTGCTCCTGACTCGACCGCGACCTGGCGCAGTTCGAAGGCGACGTCGAGGCGTGACGCGAGCGCTTCCACCATCTCTGCGTCCATCGATGACGTCAGACGAAGCCCGTGGTCAACATGCCAGATCGTGAACTCTCGCCCCGCCGCTCGGGCAAGCACAGCCATCGCCGTCGAGTCGGCGCCGCCGCTCACACCAAGCGCGATCAGTCCGTCAGGGAAGTCGCACCGATCAAGCAGCGCGGCGAGGTCCACCGAAACTCAGGCCACAGCGGCCGGGACAGCGACCCGGTCGATCCACAGCTGCGGATCGCGGATTTCGCCGATCGACGGCACGTTGGCCGAATCAGCCCAGGCGAAGTCGAGTGCCTCGACACCGCCGTGTGCCTCAACCGTCGAAATGAAGTGCTCGCCCTCGGCGTACTGCTTCATCTTCGCTTCGAGGCCAGCAAGCTTTTGGAACACCTTTGTGAACCCACTGGCAGTCTGGCGACGGTTTCGCAACACTTTGGCGAAACGCTCAGCCGATGGCACAAGGCCCTCGCCGGCGCGGTCCATGGTCACGTCGCCGTGACCCTCAAGCAGACTCATTAGACCGGAGACCTCATTGATGACCGCAAGCTGATCTTCCGACGCGAACAGGGCCATGATGCCGCCCTGATCCATTGGGTCTTCGCCCCGCTTACGGGCTTCCATGAGGCGCTGCGCGGCGGCGAGGAAACGCTTGGGGTCAGGGTCAACGCTGTCCATAGTCGACTCGACAAGTCCAAGGAAGTGCTCACGCATCCACGGCACGCCGGTGAACTGAGCGCGATGGGTGACCTCATGCAGCGCAAGCCAGAGGCGGAACTCCTGCGGCGGGAACGCATAACGCTTTTCGAGCGCTAACACGTTGGGGGCGACGTAGTAGACGATGTCCTGCTCGTCAGGGTTCTCGTCCTCAATGACGAGCAGGTCGTACTGGCCGAGCACACGGGTGCTCATCCATCCGAGCATGGCCCCGAGTTCGACGCCGGCAATCTTTGGACCGAGGGCCCCCGACTTGCCGTCCATCTTGTCGTCGAGCTTGTCCGTGATCGGTCGCAGTAGACGCTGGAACGATGCGACGTTGGCATCGACCCAACCTTCACGGTTGGTTACACGGCCGCGTGCGTTGCCATCGAGCGAACGCAAACCGGTGCACGCAGCAACCAGTTCCTCAGCTTGCGCCGTATATCGATCGAAGTCCGCTTCGAGTCCGTCACGGTAGCGAGCAGCCTTGTAGGGCTCGTTGCCCGCGACCTTGCTCGCGACCGTCCGGGCAATGTCCCAGTCGATGGCGCCGCTCATATCAGTCGCGCGGGTACCGCTTGTACGTGACCTTCTGGAGGTAGCCCACGACCGAGGCACCAGTCGCCAACAAGGCACCGATCACGAGAACCGGAGCGATCCAGAAGTGCCACACAACCGCGAAAATGCTCATGGCCGTTGAGTGTAGAGGGCTAAGGGCTACGAAGGAACGCTGGGGTCCGCGTCGTCGCAACGCGAGCGTTGTCCCCCCGCATTCCTCAGTCGTCCAACACCTTGCCGCGCATGCGGGCAACCACTATGACACCGTGAAACGAGCAGAAGTCCTGCTCGTTGTAGATGCTCAACTGCGTTTCGCAGTCGGGGTCTTCGCAGACACGGCCTTCGTCGTTGCGAGGAGTGTGGCGTTCGATACTGGTGAAGCGTTCGGCGTGGACCCTCATACCGTTCTAACGAAGTGAACGGCTGTTTTAGTTTCACATTTCGAGGAACCGTCATGGACTCGTCACAGTCCGATCGGCATCAGTCGCCGCGGGTCTCCCACTGAATTGCTTCGAACACCTTCATTCGCAGGGCTTGGGGGACTTCCTCTTGGCAGCGCAACGCCACGACCTGTTTCAGTTCGGCTTCGAACGTATAGCTCTCCATGCACGGTGAGCAGTATTCGATGTGAGCCTTGATGGTGGTGCGCCGTTCGACGGTCAACTGACCATCGAGATAGATGTACAGCTCCCGCAGAGCCTTCTGACACTCGTCATCACAATGCTCGGCACCCAGCGCGTCCGGGTTCTCGGCATCTGCATTTTCGGCATCTGAATTTCTCGTAACCATGTCACACACCATCACAATCGGCGCCGACGCAGGCCGGTTCGGGATCCGGCAGCAAGCGTCGAGCCTCGGCAAAATCATACAACCGCTTCTGTAGCTGCTTTCTTCCTCGATGGAGACGACTCATCACGGTGCCGATGGGAACGCCGAGAATCTCGGCGATCTCCTTGTAGGCAAATCCCTCAACATCAGCCAACAAAACCGGCAAGCGATAATGCTCGGCCAGCCCCTCCACGGCGTCCTTCACTTCAGCCTCACCGAAGAGATCCATCAGTTCGTCCTCGGCGCTGCGGCCAAGGGTCGAACCCGTGAGCCCCCCGATACGGCGGTAGATGTACAGATCTTCGACGTCGTCAATATCGGACTCGTCAGGACGCCGCTGCTTCTTGCGATACGCGTTGATGTAGCTATTGGTGAGGATGCGATACATCCACGCCTTCAGGTTCGTGCCGGCTTCGAAGCGCTCGTACGCGCGGTACGCCTTGAGGTAGGTCTCTTGGACGAGATCTTCCGCATCGGCAGGGTTGCGGGTCATCCGCAACGCGGCCGAGTAGAGCCCGCTCATTAGCGGCATCGTCTCGTCAACGAACGTGGCTTGATCGGCCACAAGACCTCCCCAGAGAGTGGAGCCCGAGAGGAGAATTGAACTCCTGACCTACGCTTTACGAGAGCGTCGCTCTACCAACTGAGCTACTCGGGCGGGACTGAGAAGGTACCAAATCCGGCGGTGAATCCCGACCCGGATCCGGCCGAATAACGCCTAGCTGGGGGGTAACTTCAGCAGAAGCGACTGCAACAGCAGCGCTTCGTTGGGATTGCGGATGAGAGCGTTTGATGTATCGCGCAGATGCTTGACCGCATCAAGTGGGCCCTGCCGTGAACCATCGCTGAGGACCATCTCCCGGTAGCGGGCGGCCAGGGTCGACAAACCGAAGCGCAGCTCCTCGGTGCGGAACTGTCGTTGCTCCCGCCGATGCCGGGCTTCCATGTCACGCCGGCCCGATCCTCGAGTACCAAGCGCCTCTTCGCGTTGTTCAAGCCCTTCGAGTTCGGCCTCGTGCTGTCGGACTTTCGCCTTACCGGCATCGTCGATCAAACCACGGACCTCTTCGACAAGAGCAGCCGCAGCTGAACCGGAGCCATCGAGACGATCAGGCACCGACCACCAGGCATCTCGACGCAACGACAGCTGCTCATCAGTGGCGAGGACCCGGGCCCGTTCAACGCTGCCGTTCGAGGCAGCGGCGACGACGACCGCCTGCATGGGCTCGGCCAATGCCTCGGCCACCAAGGCGGTTTCGATATCGGCAGCGGCCACTGAGCCAAAGTCAACCCGTGTGCAGCGACTGGCAATCGTGACGTGCTCCGGCGGCACGTCTTCGGCCAACAGCACGAAGATCGATGTGGCCGGCGGTTCCTCAATCGTCTTGAGCAAGGATGCGGCAGCTGCGGGTGTGGCCGTATGAAAACGATTAACGACCAAAACCTTGCGGTTGCCTTCCACCGGCGACCGACTGGCCTGCACAATCAACGGCTCGGCCTCCTCGTCACGGCGCAGCGAGTTTCCGACCGGGTCAAGCACGTGAACATCGGCATGCTCTTCCTTCTCAGCGAGACGGCGATGACGCTCGGCGCCTTCTGGATCAGCGGCTGCCAGCAACTCGCCAGCAAATACCGCCGCAGCACGACGCTTGCCGCTGCCGCTGGGGCCGACAAGAAGATACGCATGGACGGGTGTCTCGACGGCGGCCTGAAGACGGCGAACCGCCTCGTTTTGTCCGATGACTCGATCCCAGCTCACTGGTGCTGAGCCAACCAGCCATCGACGGCGACATCAACTCGCCCGGCAACCTCTTCGACCGTTCCTCCAGCATCGACCACAAGCCAGTGGTCGGGGGCAGCCGCCGCCATCTCGAGGTAACCCCGCCGGACTCGTTGATGAAACTCGGCCCCAGCCCCCTCGATACGGTCAATCTGGTCACCCAAACGTTCCCGAGCTACGGCAAGATCAACGTCGAGCAGCACGGTGAGATCGGGCTCGACGCCGTGCGTGGCGAATCGCATCATGTCGTCAAGAACCGCGAGATCGAGACCTCGCCCGTACCCCTGGTAGGCGAGGGTCGAAGCAGTGAACCGGTCAGAGATGATCGTCTCGTCCCGCGCCAAGGCGGGCCCGACAATCTCGGCCACATGTTGCGCCTTGTCGGCAACGACCAAGAGAGCCTCAGCCCGGTCGTCGAGCTCACGGTGTTCGGGATCGAGAAGGATACGGCGAATCGAGCCGCCGATGTCGGTGGCTCCGAACTGGAATGTGAGCGGCAGGCCGAGGCGGCTGGCCAGGCGACGGGCCTGCGTCGATTTCCCCGAAGCGTCAGCTCCTTCGAATGCGATCAGCCGTCCACTCATTGTGCTGACTCTTCCACGCCATCGGCTGATTCGCTGAGGAATGCGCCCGACCCAGCCCGCAAACTCCACGACGCGAGCACGCCGGCCGCGACGATGATCGTGGACGACAACCACAGCGTGAGTCGAACCCCAGGCACCTGAACGTGGAAATTACCAACGCCGATCTCGCCATCCCAAAGTTGGTTGGACAAGCCGTCGAGCAGCTCAGAAACGATCGGCGCGACCGCGAGAGCGATCAGCATGCAGAACCGCACGACCACAAGCAGAGCGGAGAACACTCGGCCGCGGAGATCGTCGTCGACGTTTTCGTGCAACAGCGTGAACCCAAGGACATAAATCGGGCCGGCTGCGAAGCCAACAATACCGACCACCGGGACAACCACGCCAAGCACAGATGCAGAGCCAGCGACGAACAGAGCCACGCCGGCAAGCACGAGCGCAAACGGGAAGACCTTTGCCCGATTGATCTTGTTCTGCAGCACTGATGCAGCAATAACGCCAACCGCCATGCCACAGCCAAGGGCGAAGAGTATGAGGTTGAAGTCGGCGGGTTCACCGGAGATCACCTCGTCGACAAAGATCGCTCCAAGCGGAACAAGCATGCCGCCACCGACGACGGCCGTCGCCAAGCCGATGTTCACCGCTCGAACGATCGGATTCACGGCGATAAAGCGCCAACCTTCGCGCAGCTCACGAAGCGCGCCGCCGAGATCCCAATTCCCGCGCTCCCCTGCGAGTCGCTCAGCTGGCGAACGACGGCGGTAAACGATAGTTGAGACGAGGAGCGCAGTGGCGAGGAACGACAGACCGTCGACATAGAACGCAAGGCCTTCTTCATTGAGTTGCCAGGTATCGACCCAACCCTCATCCGCGAAACGTTCAGAGAGCTTGGCCAGTAACGCAGCGAGGCCCGCGGCCACTGGGAACATGCCGTAGGCGGCCGCCACATTCAGTGAGTTCGCCGTGGTGAGTTTGTCCTTAGGGACCAAGCTGGGGACGATTGCTTCCTTGGCCGGAGACCACAGCATCGTGAAGATCTCAAGGATGAACGAAGCAATGATGAGCCCGTAGAGCGTGTCGACGAACGGCAAGCTGAACAACACCGCGGCGCGACCAACGTCGCAGACCAGCATCACCTTCTTGCGGTTGAGCCGATCGACGATGACACCGGCGGCGGTAGCGAGGAAGAATCCCGGTGCAATCCGTGCGCCCAAGACAAGGGCGATGGCCGTGCCCTCAGAGCCATCGCTGATGCGCTCGGCCAGCGAAATAATGGCGATCAGGCCGAGCCAGTCACCCGTGGCCGAGATGACCTGAGCGATCCAAAGCTTGAAGAATTCCCAGGACCCGAAGAGGCGTTCGATCTGTCCACTCGGTTTGGTGGCATCAAGCGCGTCGTTCAGACGATCTGCGCTATTAGTGCCCTGGTCGTTCACGACCTCAAACCATAGCGAAGAAGGCTAGTCACCCGTAGTCGTGGGCACGTCGTCGCCGTCAGAAGGTGCAGCAGCAACCTTCTTCACTGCCTTCTTTGCAGCCTTCTTCTTGGTCGCCTTCTTCTTTGCAGCCTTCTTCTTGGTCGCCTTCTTCTTTGCAGCCTTCTTCTTGCCCGCCTTCTTGGCCGGACCCTTGGCACGACGGTCGGCGAGCAGCTCAGCAGCGCGTTCGACGGTCAACTCCTCGACCGTGTCGCCCTTGCGCAATGAGGCGTTGTACTCGCCATCGGTGACGTAGGGGCCGAAGCGACCGTCCTTGACGATCATGTCCTTGCCGGTCTCCGGGTCCGGACCCATGTCCTTCAGTGGCGGTTTCGGCGCACCCTGACCTCGACGACGCTTGGGTTGTGCCAGCACAGCGAGGCATTCCTCGAGCGTGACAGTGAGCAACTGCTCCTCGGTGTCGAGGCTACGGCTGTCCTTGCCCTTGGCCAGGTACGGGCCATAGCGACCGTTCTGCACCGTGATGACTTCGCCATCAGCCGGATCGGCGCCGACCGTGCGAGGCAACGTCAAGAGCTGAAGCGCGTCATCCATGGTGATGCGCTCTAGCGACATCGTGGAAAACAGTGATGCCGACTTCGGCTTCTCTTCCTGCTCCTCAAACGTACCCACCTGAACGTAAGGACCGAAGCGACCGGCCTTGGCGTAGATGTCCATGCCGCTCTCGGGGTCAACCCCAAGGATGCGGCCTTCTTTCGGCATGGCAAGGAACTCAAGAGCCCTCTCCAGCGAGAGTTCATCAGGCGGGATGTCCTCGGGGATCGACGCAGTGGTGACGCTGCCAGCTTCGGGTTCATCGTCCTTGACGACACCTTTCTGCACGTACGGCCCATAGCGGCCAACTCGAGCGACGACTGGCTCGCCATCCTCGGCCATGCCCAATGGGATTGTGTTGACCGCGCGAGCGTCGATGTCAGCCAAGCGTGTGGACACCTTCTCCTGAAGACCAGGTTCGCCGCCCTCCTCACCAAAGTAAAATTTCGTAAGCCACGGCACGGCCTCTTCGGAGCCGCCTGCGATCTTGTCGAGGTCGTCCTCCATCCGAGCGGTGAAGGCGTAGTCGACGAGGTTGGGGAAGTGGCCTTCCATCACGTTCACCACGGAGAACGCGGTGAACGAGGGCACGAGCGCCGAACCCTTCTTCCACACATAGCCGCGGTCCTGGATGGTGCCGATGATCGATGCGTAGGTCGATGGGCGGCCAACGCCCAATTCCTCAAGACGCTTCACGAGGCTGGCCTCGGTGAACCGGCTCGGGGGTGAGGTCACGTGACCATCTGCTTCAAGCGAGACGTTGCGTGCGGCATCACCTTGCTCGAGCGGCGGAAGGCGACGCTCGTCGTCAGCCTGATCCTTGTTTACGTCCGCGTCGGTGTCTTCTTCATAAACCTCACGGAAACCGCGATGGGTGATCACGGTGCCGGTTGCGTTGAACACAACATCGGTGCCGGACTTCGAGTTGGCGCCGAGCCGCAGTTGAACGGTGTCACCAGTGCAGTCGGTCATCTGAGAGGCGACGGCGCGCTTCCAGATCAACTCATAGGCACGGGCCTCCGACTTGGGAACCTGCGTCGCAACCTCGTCAGGAAGCTGAAACGAGTCGCCCGCCGGGCGAATGGCCTCGTGTGCCTCTTGCGCGTTCTTGACCTTATTGGCGTAGTGGCGAGGAGCCTCGGGCAGGTTGTTGGCGCCATAACGCTCGCTGATCATCGAGCGAGCCGCGCTGACGGCGGTATCCGACATGGTGGTGCTGTCGGTTCGCATATAGGTGATGAAGCCCTTTTCGTAGAGCCCCTGTGCCGCGCGCATCGCCATAGCAGAACTCATGCCGAGCTTGCGGCCGGCTTCCTGCTGGAAGGTTGATGTGATGAACGGCGCGGCTGGGCGACGACGGTAGGGCTTTGACTCACGGGAGCGAACCGCGTACGGAACACCCTCGAGATCGTCGACCATGGCCGCGGCCTTGGCTTCATCGAGCACGGTGACGTCATCTCGAGACAACTGACCATCGTCATTGAAGTCACGGCCGCTGGCGAGACGAACCCCGTCGATCATGGCCAGGTTGGCCTTGAACTCGCGCTGATCTTCGCCAGCAACGGCAGCGAATGCACCAGCGATATCCCAGTACCCGGCGGCAATGAAGGCCATCCGTTCACGTTCACGCGAAACAACCACGCGGGTCGCCACAGACTGCACTCGGCCCGCCGATAGCTGCGGCATGACCTTCTTCCACAGCACCGGAGAAACCTCGTAGCCGTATAGGCGGTCGAGGATTCGGCGTGCTTCCTGCGCGTCGACCATCTTGCGGTCGAGCTCGCGAGGCGAATTGACTGCTGCTTGAATCGCATCCTTGGTGATCTCGTGAAACACCATGCGCTTGATCGGCACCTGCGGATTCAATACCTCAATGAGGTGCCAGGCGATCGCTTCGCCCTCACGATCCTCATCCGTTGCGAGATAGACCTCGTCTGCATCCTTCACCAGGCTCTTCAAGAGCTTGATGTGATCTTTCTTGTCCCGGTTCTCGACATAGAGGGGTTTGAAGTCGTTGTCGACATCGATCCCCGTGCGGGCCCACTTCTCACCCTTGTAGGCGGCAGGCACGTCCGCAGCGTTGCGCGGAAGGTCCCGGATATGACCGATCGATGACTCGACGGTGTATCCAGCGCCGAGATACTCAGCGATCTTTTTCGCCTTTGCTGGCGACTCGACAATTACTAGGGCGTTGGCCACGATGGTCGAACCAATCGGATAATGAGCGGACTTGTCATGCGTTCACGAGATCGGGGTCATCGATATCTATCTCGATGACCTCATTCGCACGCAGAAGAATGAGTGAGCCGACGATGGCTGCGATAAGCGACGCAGCAAGGATGCCAAGCTTTGCTTCGTCAATGGCGCCGGACCCCGCGGGGAACGCCAAGCCGGTAATAAACAGCGACACCGTGAAGCCGATGCCGGCAATGGCAGCGAGGCCCACCACATGGGTGAATGATGCCCCCCGAGGTAGGCGAGAAATGCCGGACTTCACCGCAACCCAGGTCGCGAAGGAGATACCGACGAGTTTGCCGACAACCAAACCGAACACGACGCCGAGCGTAACGTCGCTCGACAGCGCATTCGAGAGCGAGTCGCTCGATATCTCGATTCCGGCATTGGCAAGAGCAAATATCGGGATGATCAAGAAGCTGGAGAACGGATGGAGCATATTCTCCAGCCTCTCAGCGACCGAGACCTGCTCCTTAAGTTCGAAGTTCGCCCGACGCACGACGGTGGCGCTGGCCTGACCGGAGATGGCGGCACCGATGTGGACGTCGTCATTTGGCGTCTCGCCCCGCAGCGGAACCGCCGGGGTGAGCAGGCCGAGAACAACACCTGCGATGGTGGCGTGGATCCCGGACTCAAATACTGCAAGCCAGAGGAAGGAACCAACAAGCACGTACACAGGGATGTACCAAATGCGCATGAGGCGCATGAGGACAATCAGGATGGCGAGGCCAGCAGCGATAAGCAGCCAGTCAGTCGAAAGGTCTTCGGTGTAGAAGATCGCAATCACCACAATGGCACCGATGTCATCGACAATTGCGAGGGTGAGCAGGAAGACCTTCATTGCCCCGGGCACACGGTTTCCGAGCAGCGACACGACCCCCACCGCAAACGCAATATCAGTGGCCATCGGGATGCCCCAGCCATCCCCGCCCATACCGCCACTCGCAAACGCAACATAGATCAAGGCAGGAACGACCATGCCGCCAATCGCGGCAATGGCGGGCAGAGCGGCGGCTCGAGGGTCACGGAGTTCGCCCGCCACCAACTCACGCTTGATTTCCAGACCAACAACAAAGAAGAAGATCGCCATCAACGCATCGTTGATCCATGCCTCAAGAGGCTCGTCAAGATGGAGTAGATCGCCGACATGAAGAGAGATGTGCGTTTCGAGCAACTCGTGGTAGCTATGGCTCCACGGCGAGTTGGCCCAAACGAGCGCAACGACCGTTGCCACAATCAGCAGAAGGCCACCGGCCGCTTCGATTCGCAGGAAGTTGCTCACCGGTCGACCGACGCGGCGGGCCAAACGTCGGTTGCCGCCGAGCCAGGTCAGCGGAGAGGGTTCGAGGTGATCATGGGCCATGTCGATTTGAGACGCTAGCGGCGTCGCATCCCGAATCAGGTGGACTATGGCAGACGGCGACGCTTCGATGAGTAGACAACAAGGGTCACATCGGTGCCGTCCTCGCCGGAAGAAATCTCGCTTTCGTCGGCCAGCATTTGCATCAGATGCACGCCAAGCCCGGACTCATGCTCGAGACGATCCGGTGATTCCGGTTGGGGGAGATCGGGCACCGTGGCAGGGTCAAAACCCACACCTTCGTCGTGTACAACGACACTGATCTCATCATCGGCCAGGTTGCATTGGATGCGGATCCGATCAAACGAACCCGATAGCCCATGAGCCTCAATAGCGTTGGTCGTGGCCTCCGAGACAGCGATCCGAAGATCGTCGATTCGATCGTTCTCCAAATCTGGTTCAAGTTCCGCAGCCGCTGCGACAACAACACGAACGAGGGACACAAATTCGGTACGCGCTGGAATCTCGAGTACGAGTTGGCCAGGCCGAAACTCGATCTCAACTGGTTCCTGCTCCGCGGTGGCCATTTACCCAGTATCCATCAAACGGTCTCCAGCGCGTCAGCCAGCGACCGGTGGAGGGTGAAGACACGGTCGAGATCACAGACCTCCAACACGCGCCGCACCCGCGGTTCGGGCACAACCATCATGAGATCACCATCAAGAAGCCTGACCCGCTTGAGCGCACCGACAAGCACGCCAATGCCGAAGCTGTCGATGAAGTCGACGCCGCTGAGATCGAGCACGAGGCAGCACCTGCCGTCCTTGACCGCGTCCATGACTGCTTGCCGCACTTCGGGCGCGCCGACGACGTCAAGTTCCCCGGCCACGGTGAGCACGGTCCAGTCACCCTCGATGTGGGCTCGCACAATGATCTGCACACTGGTGACGGTATCGGACGACAAGCATGTGATTCGGTCACGCCCCTGTCGTAGCATCAGAGCATGGCGCTTACTGAGGCGCTTCCCGAGCCTCCTCCCTTTGAGCATCTGCTCACCGAACTGGCCAACGACGGTCGGATTGTTCACGTTGAGCACACCACGGCTCGCCCAGCGGCGATGGGGCTACTCGACCGACCCTTCCCGCCTGCTGTCGAGGCCGCCCTCGGCGTCGACTCGCTGTGGAGCCATCAGGCCGAAGCCATCAACCTCGTGCGAGCCGGCACGAATGTCGTCGTGGCAACAGGCACGGCCTCAGGCAAGTCCCGCTGCTTCCAACTGCCGATCGCTGAGGCGGTGCTCGACCCGCTACGGCCAGGCACCGCGATGGTCCTCTATCCCACCAAGGCACTGGCCCACGACCAGCTCCGGTCGTTCACAAAGCTCGGCATCGCGGAGCTGAAAGCCGGAGCCTATGACGGTGATGCATCGCCGCAAGAGAAGCTGTGGATCCGCGAGAACGCCAACGTGGTGCTCACCAATCCCGAAATGCTGCACGCCGGCATCCTCCCCCGCCATCAGAAGTGGGATGCCCTTCTGATGCGGCTTCGCTATGTGGTGATCGACGAACTGCACGTGTTGCGAGGCGTGTTTGGCACCCATGTTGCCCATGTGCTGCGGCGGCTTCGTCGGATCTGCCATCACTATGGATCTGACCCCACCTTCATATTCTGCTCGGCCACGATCGGCCAGCCCGAACGTCTGGCCGCCGCCTTGTGTGGCGCACCCGTGCACGCCGTCGCCAACGATGGCTCTCCCCGTGGACCGCGATCGTTCGCCTTGCTTGATCCGCCTGTGATCGATGACGAACGCGGCACTCGCTCGTCGGCCAACTCCGAGACCGCGTCGATCACTGCCTCTCTCGTGGAGACAGGGCATCGCACCATCACCTTCTGTCGGAGCCGCAAGGGGGTGGAGCTCGTGGCGGCCGACATCACCCGCCGCCTACCATCCCAACTCGATGGCAAAGTCGTGGCCTACCGGGCCGGCTACTTGGCCGACGAACGCCGCATGATCGAGGACAACCTCACCGCCGGTGAGCTCTCGGGCATCGTCGCCACCTCTGCTCTTGAGCTTGGAGTTGATGTCGGCGAACTCGATGCGTGCGTACTCAACGGCTTCCCCGGCACCATTGCCTCAATGTGGCAGCAGGCCGGTCGTGCCGGACGTCGCTCCAAGCCATCGGTCACCGTGCTTGTTGCAGGCCAGGACCAACTCGACCGCTACCTGATGCAACATCCCGACGAGGTCTTCAGCCGCCCAGCCGAGCCATCGGTGGTCAACACGGCCAACCCGTTCATTCTCGATCCCCATCTCGCGTGCGCGGCCTACGAACTGCCGCTCAGCTATGGCGACCTCCGCTGGTGGAGCCAAGAAGAACTGCACGACGGCGTCCGTAATCTTGTGCGCGACGATGCCCTCCGTTTGCAGCGGCGATGGCGAAACGGACGAGAAGAACCGTTCGCTCACTGGTGCAGTACCGGCTATCCAACCCGAGAAGTGAGCTTGCGGTCGGGGTCACGCGGCGAAATCAAGATCCTGCACCTCCACAACGATCGAGTCATCGGCACAGTCGACGAGAGCCGCGCCCTCACCTCTGTACATGCCGGAGCCGTCTACCTCCATCGCGGCCAAGCCTTCGACGTCGTCGAGCTTGATCTCGAAGAAGGCTGCGCTCATGTGGTTGAAGCCGATGGGTTGGAGTACACCCAGGCCCGATCCGACACCGAGATCCGAGTGCTCTCGGTCGATGACGTGCAGCGGGTCGGCCGCGCCACGCTCCACCTCGGCTCGGTCGAAGTGGCGACGCGGATCCACGGCTACCAGCGTCGCGACGTTCGCTCCCGCAAGATCCTCACCAACGAAAAACTCGCCCTCCCCGAGCAGCGACTCGTCACCCGGGCGTTCTGGTACGTGATCGACTCCGACCTCATCGATGAGACGATCGCGGCCGGCTTCGATCCGCCTGGAACACTCCACGCCGCGGAGCACGCGGCAATCGGAATGCTGCCGCTCTTCACCATCTGTGACCGCTGGGATGTGGGAGGCGTGTCGACTACTCAACACTCCGACACGAACGGCGCCACGATATTCATCTACGACGGTTCGCCCGGGGGTGCCGGCATCGCAGAGTTGGGTTGGGAAGCCGCCGCCGCGCATCTCCAGGCAACGCTCGAGGTCGTTGAGGCATGCGCTTGCGTCGAAGGCTGCCCGTCGTGCGTGCAGTCACCCAAATGCGGCAACGGCAACGAACCCCTCGACAAGGACGGGTCCGTCGACCTGATCCGACGCATTTTGGGACCAATTAGCCCCCAGTTTCAGGGGAACTAGAACGGTTCCCCATCATGGCGCGCAACCACCCCTCCATTCGGGGTTCCCCCTGAGCTACATCACACTGGGGACAGACCCGGGAGGCACTTATTCGAGTCGCATCGTGGCGGTGGCAGCGAGTTCAACGTCGCTGAGCATCGCACCGATGAGTGGCACGGCTGTGGGGTCGACGTAGTAGACGGAGACGACGGCAGCACCGTTCACCCGTGCCACCTCGACGCGTAGTCGATGAACCGGAAGGTCACCGGCCACCGCCACGGCCTGGCGGACCTCTTCATCAGTCGCTCCTACCGCCGCTGCCCGCGCCCCCTCGCGAGCTGCGTGGGTGACCAACACGCGAGCGTGTACGACAAGCCCTACTTGGATGATCGCCATGAGCAAGAGGACGAAGAACGGCAGGAGCAGGGCGAGTTCGACTGTTGCCTGACCCTCTTCTGATTCGGTCTCCGCCCCCTTGAACATGCTTACCCGACCCGACTCGCGACTGCGTCGAGGACACTGTCGAGCAGGTCCCCAACCGCGGAGGTTGTGCTGGCCCAGGCCAACACAAGCACGGCGAGCGCGGCCGCTCCGAGAATGACGAGCGCGTATTCGGCTGTTGCCTGACCGCCGTCTGCTCTGGTGGATGCGGGCATTGTTTTTGGTTGCTTCATGGGGTCCTCTCAGCGTGCGACGCACGCGGGTTACGCAGTGGGGGGAAGCGTCGGGACTAGCGCAGCTGAAGATCGCGGAGGGTGCCCACCAGCAGTGGGACCACCGTGAGAAGCGCGAACGCCGGGAGAATGCAGAACACCAGCGGAAAGAGCATCAGCACCGGGACGCGACGCACACGTTCCTCGGCTCGTGTGCGCCGGCGCCGACGCGCCTCATCGCTTGCACGATGCAAGGCTGGGGCGACCGGCGCCCCGTCGCGTTCAGCAGCGATCAACACCGAAAACACGTACTGGGTGCTCGGCCCAAGCTCGCGGGTAGCCCCACAAAGCGCGTCCGCCCATGGTTCGCCGCGCCCTGACCGCTCCAAGGCGCGGCCGATCACCTCGTCATACGGATGCGAGAGCCAGGACACGACTGCCTCGGCAGCCTGGCGAAGCGTTAGTCCTGCCGTGACACCGAGTGACAGGAGATCGATGAGTTCAGGCAGGTTGCGCGTGGTGGCATCGTCTCGATCTCGACGCTGACGACGACCGGCACGCGGGAGAGGAACGAGCACGGTTCGACGCGATGTCGAATGTGTGTTGCGGCCACGAGGCGCAGGATGGTTCGGCCCGACAACGGCAGCGCCGACGAGGACGCCAACAACCCACGCCAGGGCGCTCATTGGGCGACACCTGCGCCGATCCGATGCATCCATCGAACCCCGATCACATCCAAACTGAGGCCGAGCGCGAGGCAGACCAACCCAAACCTCGTTGTGACCAGAACCACCGCTGAGGCGGGGTCCACGGTCGCGGACACCGCGAGAAAGGCCAGTGGAGCGAAGCCGATCACCATCGAGGAGAGTCGAGCCTGCGAGGACAGCGCCTGAATCTCGGCCGTGAGGGCGGCACGATCACGAAGACTTGTCGCCGCCTGTTCGAGTGAGCTTGCCACCGCGGTGCCGGTCTCGTCCCCAAGGCGGAGAACGGCGCGCACCAGATCAGCGGCGGGATCATCGATTCGGCTGGCCCAAGCGTCGAGCGCTTCGCCGAGTCGGTCACCGGCGTTGATGCGCAACATCACGGGTCGCAGCGAGTGCGCCGCCGGCGAGTCGTGTTCCGTCGCATCAGCGAGCGCGCCACGAAGGTTGGTCCCGCCGCGAAGAGAACGGGCGATCATCTCGAGCACATCAGGAAGATCACCGACGAGGCCTCGATGGGCGCGGGCACGGATGTAGCTGCGCCTGCCAATCCATGTGGCGAGGTCCCACCTGCGGGCCGTTACCGGGGTGCTGAGTCCCCGGCTCGGCACGCGCATGTCGGGAAAGGCGAACACCGCAACGGTCACCATTACGACGGCCATCACCATGTCGTCGCGGTCAAAGCCTCGACTTCACCGGGACCTACCACTTGGGCGATCTGCGAGACTCGCCGCTTGCCATCGAACCCCCGCTCGACGTGGACGATGATGTCGAGCGCCGCGGCGATCTGGGTTCGAATCGCGTCGAGCGGGAGGCCGGTGCCCCCGAGGAGCGCCAGGGTTTCGAGTCGTCGAAGGACATCGATCGGCCCGTTCGCGTGCACGGTCGAGAGACACCCGCGATGGCCGGTGTTGAGCGCTTGAACGAGATCCAGCGCCTCATCGCCCCGTACCTCTCCAACTACCAAGCGGTCCGGCCTCATCCGCAACGCATTGCGGACAAGTGCTCGGATCGTCAGCTCGCCCACGCCCTCCGCCGATGCCGGCCGCGCTTCAAGTCTCACTACGTGTGGATGCGGAAATTGGAGCTCAGCGGCATCCTCGACGGTGATGATTCGCTCGCTGGGGTCAATCATGGCGGCGATCGCGTTGAGAAGCGTGGTCTTGCCAGCGCCCGTGCCCCCGCTCACCACCATGTTGGCGCCCTCCGCCACACAATCCCGGAGCTGACCGCAGATATCGGGACTAGCGAAGGCCTCAAGGGAGTGCGTCGCAAGCACGAACCGTCGAATGGTGACGCAAGGCCCGTCGAGGGCGATGGGAGGTATGACGACATTCACCCTGCTTCCATCGGGCAGCCGGCCATCGACCAGCGGCGACCGGTGATCGACCCGCCGGCCAATGGGAGCCACGATCCGTTCGATCAGGAGATCGATCTCGTGGCGTTCAAGTTTCAACGAGTGCTGAGCGAGTCGGCCATGACGCTCGACCCAGATGGCACCGGGACCATTGATCATGATCTCGCTGACTTCATCGTCGGCAAGGATCTCTTCAAGCGGGCCAAGGCCAGCGAGTCGGGCTTCGATCTTTCGCTTCGCATCCACACGTTGAGTAGACGTGAGCAATGGCGCAAGACGGGTGAGTTCCTGATGGATGTCGACCCCTTCCCCATCGTCGAGCACAAGCCGGTGAATCTGATCAACGAGCCCGGCAAGGTTTTCATCACCGAGGTAGCTCATAGAACGGAGAGATCGAGTTGGCGTAGTGCCCGGGGCCGTCTCGTGGCGAGCAGGCCGGCGTCAACGGCCCGAGCAACAGATGGGTCGAGTCCGACTCGGCACCACAACGGCACACCGAGGGACGTGACGACATCGCTGGCGGTCAGCGCACGACCCGGCTCATCAACGAGGACGAGGCGCGTGCCAGGCCCAAGCGCACCAACACGACGCAAGGCGAGATAGCAGGCTCGGGTGACCAGAACCGAAACGCCGATCCCATCCCACCACCGGACAGGCAGCACGCCGGCCTCTGGTCGTTGGGTCCCGGCATCGATGACCACCGAACGCGAGCCGGTACCGAGAATTCCCAGCAGCAGCCGAAGTTGATCATTTGATGCCGCCGCGGCCTTGCCGCGCGGCAGAAGCCTCAGGTGACTGGTGACCGGAACTTCCAATCCCGCCAGCGCGTCGACTGGCACGTCATCGCCAGCGGCGAGCCAGTCGGTGGCTCCCGGCCCTTCCGAGGTCACCCCCAGCACGTCGGGTTGATCGCCATCAAGGTCGACCAGCAACGTTTCTCGACCAGAGTCAGCCGACCTCAACGCAAGCGCGGCGGCGACAACCGACGTACCCGACCCGCCTTTCGCGGACCAACACACAACACATACAGGTGCAACAGACATCGACTCTTCTCCCGGAACAAACAGTTCGACGGGGAAGTCGACGACTCGACCTTACGGTCTACGCGGTACGTTGCCAACCGTGAGATCGCGGCAGCAGTGACGTCGATTGATGGAGTCCAAACCGAGGCGGCATTCTTCGACCTCGACAAGACGGTCATCGCCAAGGCCGCCATGCTCGCGTTCGGCCCGAAGCTACAGAAGGAAGGCATGCTCAACCGCTGGCTCGTCGCCCGCGCACTGTGGGGTCAGATCGTCTTTCGGTACCTCGGCGCTGACGAAGGCCGCATGGAGAAGATGCGGGAGACCGCGCTGAAGGTTTGTGTTGGCTGGGAAAAGGAACGCATTTCGTCACTCATCGACAATGCGCTCAGCGAGGTGATCGATCCCCTCATATACGCCGAGGCAGTCGAGCTGATCGAGTCACACCAAGACGCTGGTCGACGCGTTTACCTCGTGTCGGCGTCTCCTGAAGAGATCGTGAAGCCCCTTGCTCGGCACCTTGGTGTCGACCACGCCATCGCCACTCGGGCTCGTGTCGACAATGCCGGCCGATACACCGGCGAGGTCGAGTTCTACTCGGCCGGCGAGCACAAGGTCGAGGCGATTACCGCAGAAGCAGAAGCACACAACATCGATCTGGATCGCTCGTTCGCCTACTCAGATTCGGTGACCGATCTCCCAATGCTCGAATCAGTCGGCTACCCGGTGGCAGTCAACCCGGACAAGGCTTTGCTGAAAGAAGCCACCGATCGCGGTTGGGAGATCCGTGTCTTCGATCACCCTCGTCCGCTGAATGAAGAGCGAACGATCTCGGCGCCGGGACCGAAAACGGTTGGGTTGGGAGCCGTAGTCGCAGCTGCGACTGTCGGTGCGTCGCTGTGGTGGCGAAGCCGGAAGCTCAGACGTCGCGGATTTTTCGCGAGAGCACGATGAGTAGCGCACTCAAGACGGCCAGCAGGAAAACTTGGTTCTTCGACATCCCGAGACGCTAGCGACCTCAGAGAATGGGGCGTCGTCGCCTCGCGCCGATATCGTCCTCGGCGGAGGTGTCCGAGCGCCTGGTGGGCTCCCCCGCCTTCAAAGCGGGTGGGATGGGTGATCCCTGTCCGGCGGGTTCGATTCCCGTCCACCTCCGCCATTCTTCTAGCGTGTCGAAATGACACGAGCTCTTCAGCCAGACGTCGCCGCAGTTCTCAAACACATCGCCAGTCTCGAACTACCGCCGCTGGAAACCCTGTCTGCGGTGGACGCTCGGGCATTCACGGTTGCAGCGGCGGCGCAGCGGCCTCCCGGGCCTGACGTCGGCGAGATCAGTGATGGTGAGTTACCCGGGGCCAACAGTTTACTCAAGTACCGCCTATACCGGCCCGCGACTCCTGGCCCTCATCCCGTGACCGTCTACTTCCACGGTGGCGGCTTTGTCATCGGCAGTCACGTCTCCGACGACCCGATCTGTCGTCAACTCTGCATCGAATCCGATTCGATCATCGTCTCCGTTGACTACCGCCACGCGCCGGAGAATCGGTTCCCGGCTGCCCATGAGGACGGCTACGCGGCAGGCCAATGGATCTCCGCAAATCGGGAATCGCTTGGCGGCACGTCAGGGGCCGTCGTGCTCGCAGGCTGGAGTGCGGGCGGCAACATCGCCGCCGTAGTGGCCCAGCAAGCTCGGGACACAGGCAACTTTGACGTCGCAGGACAGGTACTGATCGCCCCCATGACGTCGCCAGGCGAACGACGCCCCTCCCACGCAGAGAACGCCGAGGGCTACACGCTCACCGCATCGCTTCTTGACTGGTTCATCGACGCGTATGTCGATCAAGCTGATCGTGACGATCCGCGAGTCGCGCCCCTCCGGGCTTCCAATCTGAGCGACATGGCACCCGCTCTGGTGGTTACGGCACATTTCGACCCGCTGCGCGATGAAGGCACCGCATACGCCGGTGCGCTCGCTGCTGCTGGCACGTCGGTCGAGCACTTGGCGTGCGACGGACACACCCACACATCGATTCTCGCCGTTGGGGTTGTGGAGTCAGCCGCCTTGGTTCGCACCCACATCGCCGACGCGATTCGAGCCTTTCACCAAACCTGAGCCGATGCCGGTGACACCATTGCCCAAACAACCGCCGGCACAGGCGTCGTCGGGAACCGCTGGGGTCTAAACGCTGAGGAGGTAGCGGGCGCCGGTGTCGCTGCTGGGGTGACGCAGCTTCGACATGGCGCGAGCCTCAATCTGGCGAATGCGCTCGCGAGTGAGGTTGAAGTGCTCTCCGACCTCTTCGAGGGTGCGGGGCTCACCACGGTCAAGACCAAAGCGAAGCTTCAGGATCTCGCGCTCACGTTCATCGAGTGGGCCGAGCAGCCGCGCAATCTCGTTGGGCAGCAGTGATGTGGCGGCCACCTCGAACGGTGAATCAGCGGAGCGATCCTCGACAACGTCGCCGAGTTCGGCGTCGCCATCTTCACGCAGCGGCTCGGAAAGTGAGAGCGGCTCGGCGGCGAACCGAAGGGCTTCGGTCACCTTGTCTTCTGGCATCTCTACTTCGATCGCCAGCTCCGAAAGCGTGGCGGCGCGGCCGTACTTCAGCTCGAGGCGAGCACGGGCCTTTTGGAGACGAGCAAGCGTGTCACCGGCATGCACCGGGAGACGGATCGTGCGGCCAGTGTTGGCGATACCGCGGGTGATCGCCTGACGAATCCACCAGGTGGCGTACGTCGAGAATTTGAAGCCCTTGCGCCAATCGAACTTCTCGACGGCGTGCATCAGACCAAGGTTGCCTTCTTGGATCAGATCGAGCAGAGGTAGACCTGAGGCCTGATACTTCTTGGCGATCGAAACGACAAGACGAAGATTCGACTGCACGAACGTGCGCTCAGCGCCCTCGCCTTTTTGCAACGTACGACGTAGTTCACGCTTGCGCGCCGGGGTCAACTCAACATCGACCTTCTCGAATTCTTCGCGCGCTTCCGCTCCAGCTTCAATGGCTTGGGCGAGGCGAACCTCGTCCTCCTTGGTGAGTAGCGGGTACTGGCCGATGTCGGTCAGGTACAGGCGTACGAGATCTTCTTCGTCCCGTTCGACTCGCTCCTTTGCCACGGAAGTCCCTCTCGTAGATGGCCCGTCCTCGGCACGATAGCGAGTGTTGACCGTCACACCACCGGTGTGACCATTCGGAATGTTTCGGCAACTTTTGCGACAGGCTTGAACACATTCGTCTCTGCCGATGCAAGGCCAATCATGAGGAACTCAACCGCTCTCTGCAAGGACCCATCTGCATGAGAGACACACCCGTTCAGGACTACGCTGCATTCCCTTGTCAACTGGCTGGTCAATGCGGCCGCAACGCCGACTGGGTCTGAGGTATCGGCGAGTTCCCTGAGGGCCTCAGCCAGAGCGGGTACGGCAGGGACAACGGCGCACTCATTGGCCAGAAGAACCGCGTCCGGCATGATTTCCGCGAACGCCGCTACGTGCAATCCCAGATGACGGCTCAGCGCGGCCAGCCACACTGCCTCAGTCGGATCATCGACGCGCTCGACCCATCCGCCCAGGAGTTCGAACAGCCGTCCGGTCACCCACTGCAGCGAGCCACATACTCGTGCATTGTCAGCCGCGTTCACCCCCGGTACCTGTTGACGATCGGCATCCGCCGGTCACGACCGAAGGCCTTCTTCGTAATTCGCGTGCCGACCGGAGTCTGGCGACGCTTGTACTCGGCAATGTCGACGAGATGGCAGACTCGCTGGATCATCTCCGGATCAGAACCCTCGATGCCGAGGAGACTGATCTCGGCCGCGGTTTGGTCGTCCTCGACATAGGCCCGCAGGATCGGATCGAGTACCTCATAGGGAGGTAGCGATTGATCGTCACGTTGCCCCGGCTTGAGCTCGGCAGACGGCGCTTTGGTGAGGGACCCCTCGGGGATCCACGGTTTGCCGGCCTGAGCGTTGCGCCAATGGCCGAGCTCGTAGACCCGCAGCTTCCAGACATCCTTGATTGCCGCGAATGCCCCGGCCGTGTCGCCATACAGCGTCGAGTAGCCGACGGCAGACTCGCTCTTGTTGCCCGGGGTCAGCACGAGCCAGTGGTGCTCGTTGGCAAGGGCCATCAAGATGACGCCGCGCAGCCGGCTCTGCAGATTCTGGTCGGTGAGGTCACCGATCTCGATCCCGCCGTCGGCCACATGCGGCACGAGCATCTCAGCGAACGCTGCATGGGCAGGCTCGATCGGGATGATGCGAGTGTCGATGTCCATGTTGGTACCGAGTTCCTCGGCATCGCTGATCGAGTGGTCGCTCGAGTAGCGCGAAGGCATGAGGATGCCGTGCACATTTTCGGCGCCGAGCGCGTCGACTGCGATGGCTGTGACCAGCGAGGAATCAACGCCGCCAGAAACACCAAGGCAAACCTGAGAGAACCCGGACTTGCGGACGTAGTCGCGCACGCCGAGCACGAGGGTCTCCCATTCCTCGGCAAGCGGACCAAGGGGCTCGGCCATCGGCCCTGGCACAAAGGTGCGGGGCGCGGCATGGGCCGGAGTCACAAATGTGACCGGGTAGCGATCGAGCGTGTCAGGTGCTGTGGGAAGCTCAACGTCGAACACATCGAGCGACTCAATGAACGACTCGCACCGAGCGGTGACCATCGGGCCATCCGCGGTCGGGCTCACGACGAAGGACCCACCATCGAAAACGAGCTCATCTTGGCCGCCTACAAGGTTGGCGTAGATGACGGGGACCGATGACTCCTTGACCCGTTCTTTGATCACCTCTTCACGAACCTGCTGCTTGCCGCCCCGGAACGGGGAGCCGTTGATGTTGATGACGACTCGAGCACCACCGCGCGCCAGTTGAGTAACGGGACCGTCGGGGATCCATGAGTCCTCGCACAGCGTCACGCCAATGGACACACCACCGACCTCGTAGAGCGCCAATGACTGATCACCGGGACGGAAGTGACGCAGCTCGTCGAAGACGTCGTAATTCGGCAGATGGCGCTTGTGATACGTCCCAAAGATCTTGCCTTCAGCACAAATCGCCACCGCATTCCACACACCGTTGAAGTAGTCGATGCCGCCAACGTCCTGTACGACACGATCAGCCGCGCCGCCGAAGTCGTCGCCGTCGGCAAAGCCAACGATCGCAACCGTACGACCCGTGCCCGCAGCGAACTTCTCGAGCGCAGCGCGGTTGTCCACAATGAACCCGGGCTTGAGGACAAGATCTTCCGGCGGGTAGCCCGTGAGCGTCATCTCGGGGAGAATCACCACATCAGCACCGAGCTCGGAGGCGTCGTTCACAACGGCAGAGGCCCGAGCAAGGTTGCCGTCGAGATCGCCCACTACCGCATTGAACTGCGCGATGGCGATGCGCAGGGTCTCGGCAGTCTCGGTCACGCGACCATCGTACGCGTCAGGAGCCGCACCCGACTGCGAGTACCTCCCAGGGGCCCAGATCATCGTTGATGTAGTCGTAGATCGTGGTCCACGAACCTTCGTAGTACCTACCGTTGACCGCGATCTCCATGCGGCCATCCCCGTTGAGGTCGGCAACGGCGGCGATGCGATAGGTGTCGAGTGCAACAATCCACGACTCATCGGCTGGTTCCTCCACGACATAGGAACCGAGGATCGCCGACTGCACTTCTCCCTCGACCAGTTTGCGCATGAAGGCGATCGAGTAATCGCCGGGGTTGGCCGGATTGAGCGACCCGCTGGTATTGCGCTCCGCTACCACGATGATCTCATCCACACCGTCACCTTCGAGATCGACGCGGATCACCTGCACCAATGGAGGATCGGGGTCGATCACCCCACGAAAACCCAGCAATTCCGATGCCGCCGCCTTGTAGGTGGCGCTGTCGTTGGGCAGAACCTCGACCGTGTGGGGGATGAGGTCCCAGTCCGCCGACACGGCGATCGGGAAGTCGTCAGGCCACTCGACGCCGAAATCCAGATCGATGCCGCTGTGGCCAACGCCTGGACCAGCACACCAGACACCAACTTCACCGCCGACGACCTGCGTCAACGGCTCGCCGACATGGACCAGCGTAAACACGTCACCCTCGGACAAAGGCACGGGCCCATCATCGGTCGTCATCCACTCCCCCGCCGAAGACCAGCCCGCCACACCGTTGATGGTAGTGATTACCCCAGTTGCGGGCGGCGGAGGCACCGTGGTGGTTGTCGTGATGGTGGTTGTCGTGATGGTGGTTGTCGTAGCGGGAGTAATCGCTGACGTGGTTGTGGATTCGGTGTCCGGTGCTTGGGTCGTTGTGATGGTTGATGTTGGTTCGGTGCCGTCTTGTTCTGGTAGGGCCTGTTCGTCGACTGTGCTTGCGTTGTCGGAGTCACCGCCGCATTGGGTCAAGAGCAAGCCGCTCAGCAACAAGACCACGATTACGAGCAGAACGATGATGACCAACTGTGATCGGTCTTTGTGAGACGGGTCGGCTGGTTCAGGTTGATCAGTTGGTTCCATATTCCTGGCACATTTCATGGGCACACGTAGAGTCCAGTTTGACACTACTCGTTACGAGGAATCTCCACATGCAGCCGCAACCAGCGAGATAGCCAGCACCAGAGCAAAACGACAAAGCACGCCTGGGGTCTGACCCCAGGCGTGCTTTGTTACTTCTATTTAGGTTCGCACTAGCCGAGAGCGCTGCAAATGGTGTTGGTCAGCAGCGCGGAGAGCACGTACGGGTCAGCGTTCGCGTTCGGGCGCCGATCCTCGATGTAGCCCTTGCCATCCTTGGCGACCTGCCACGGAATACGAATCGATGCGCCGCGGTCAGAGACGCCATAGCTGAACTGGTCGTAGCGCTGCGTCTCGTGGGCACCGGTTAGGCGGTCCTCGATACCAACGCCATACCCCTCGAGATGGCGCTCCGGCACACCCAGAGCACCCATGGCCTCACAGGCCGCAATGATCGGGTCGTAGCTTTCGCGCATGGCCTTGGTCGAGAAGTTCGTGTGCATGCCGGCGCCGTTCCAGTCACCCTTCATCGGCTTGGCCTCAATGCTCACCTCGACCTCGTGATCTTCGGCGAGACGGAAAAGCAAATAGCGGGCAACCCACAGGTGATCACCAACAGTGACAGTGTCGACCGGGCCGATCTGGAATTCCCATTGACCGGGCATGACCTCAGCGTTGGTCCCGGAGATGGCGAGGCCCGCATCGATGCACGCCTTGGTGTGTTCCTCAATGAGATCACGACCGTGGATCTTGAGCGCACCGACGCCGCAATAGTACGGACCCTGCGGCGCAGGGAAGCCGTTGTTCGGGAAGCCGGCAGGCCAGCCAGTGGCTGGGTTGATCAGCGTGTACTCCTGCTCAAGACCGAACCAAGGCTCCTGGTCGCCGTACTTCTCCAGAGCCTCGCGAGCCGCGGCTCGAGTATTGGTGGGATGCGGCGACAGGTCAGCGGTGAGAGCCGTCTCGCACAACACCAAGATGTCGTTTCCTCCACGGATCGGGTCAGGGCACTGAAAGACCGGCTGGAGCACGACGTCAGAGTTGTCGCCAGTGGCCTGGTTGGTGCTGGAGCCGTCAAAGCCCCAAATGCCGGGTTCGTCGCCGTCGGCGAGGATCTTGGTCTTGGAGCGGATCTCAGCCGTCGGCACAGAGCCGTCGATCCACAGGTACTCAGCCCGGTAAGCCATGGTGATTTCGTTCCTTGTTGTCGCCCGCTTCGCGGGATCAGTTGTCGCCCGCTCTGCGGGATCTTGGTTTCAGGTATTACGCGCCAGTTTGGCGGTTCCAGAGCCATCGTTCCAACACGGAATTTCAGAGCTGTTGCCCGATTGTGAACGGTGTGTGAACGGGCCCCACCTGACCCTTCCCACACGGCGCGACGCGCGGCACCCTGGGAATTGGCTGCCCGTCCGGGCAAGCTTGTTGGACGGCAATTGCTGATGGAGCCGAGATGTCACGTGAACAGGAATACGTGCTGCGAACCGTCGAGGAACGCGGCGTTCGACTGATCCGCCTGTGGTTCACCGATGTTCTCGGCAAGCTCAAGTCGGTCGCCATCTCGCCCGCCGAACTCGAAGCCGCCTTCACCGACGGCGTGCAGTTCGACGGCACCGCTATTGATGGCTTCTCCCGCATCCACGAATCCGACGTGCTCGCTCGCCCCGACGCCACCACGTTTGAACTCTTGCCCTGGGCGCAATCCGACGAACCGAGCGGCCGGATGTTCTGCAACATCGCCAACCTCGACGGATCACCGTTCGAGGGCGATCCACGGCAAATCCTTCGCCGCAACCTCGACAAGGCCCACGCCGCCGGCTATTCGTTCTTCGCTGCTCCCGAAGCCGAGTTCTTTTACTTCGCCTCCGGTGACTCTGCTAACGGCCCACCGCAACCCCTCGACCAGGCCGGGTACTTCGACCTCACCACCGGCGACGTGTCGAGCGATCTGCGCAAGCGCACGATCCACATGATCGAGGCGATGGGCATTCCCGTCGAATACTCGTTCCACGAGGACAGCCCCAGCCAGCACGAGATCGACCTTCGCTACACCGAAGCGCTCGACATGGCCGACAACGTCATGACGCTTCGGCTCGTGGTGAAGAAGACCGCGATGGAAAAGGGCGTCTACGCCACGTTCATGCCCAAGCCACTCAACGGCGTGCAGGGCTCAGGAATGCATACGCACTTGTCGCTGTTCGAGGGCGAGACCAATGTCTTCCACGATCCCGACGACGAATACCAGATGTCGACTACAGCCAAGCAATTCACCGCCGGCGTCCTGCGTCACGCCCGCGAGATCACCGCAGTCACGAACCAACTCGTCAACAGCTACAAGCGGTTCGCCGAAAAGTCCGAAGCGCCCCCCTACGTGTCCTGGGCGCGCAACAATCGCTCGGCTCTCATACGTGTGCCGGTGCGAAAGCAGGGCAAGGCCGAGTCGGCCCGAATCGAATACCGGGCACTCGACGGTGCCTGCAATCCCTACCTCGCCTACTCACTGCTGCTTGTCGCCGGGTTACGCGGCATCGAGGAGGGCTACGAGCTCCCGCCCGAGACAAACGTGAACCTCTTCGAGCTAACGGACCATGAGCGTCGAGAGATCGGTGTCGAGCCGCTGCCGCGCTCGCTCGACGAGGCGCTCGACCTGATGGAAGAGTCCAAGCTCGTCCGCGACACCCTCGGTGACCACGTCTTCGAGTGGTTCCTTCGCAACAAACGAGCCGAGTGGGCCGAGTTTTGCTCCCACGTCACCCCGTTCGAACTCGACCGATACCTCTCCACCTGGTGAGCTGATGGATCCTCTGCTCGTCCACCCCGACCCGGCCCCACCGGAGTTGGTCCAGGCGCTCGATATGGGTGGCTGGGCATGGAAGGGCGCGTGCGATATCGATGCCGCTCGGCGAGACGAGCCAGCCGACGGTTGGGTCGGCGCGATTGTTGTGGCCGGCTCCCAATCCGAGGAAGCATTCCGATTCTGCCGAGCTATCCGCTCCGGTGACGTCAACGTCGATTCCGTCTTGCTGCTGATCGGCGGTGGGCAGCTCGCCAGCCTCGACTTCCGCGAAGACCTTTTCGACGACTTCTGCCTCTACCCGTTCCATCCCGTGGAGCTAGAAGCACGTTTAAAGCACCAGTTCCGTCGGTCCGGTCGGGTCGCCCGAGCCGAGGTCATCGAATACGGCGCACTGGCGATGAACCTCGAGACGTATCAAGCGCTCATTGCCGGCAAGCCGCTTGACCTCACCTACATGGAGTATGAGCTACTCAAGTTCTTGGCGTCACACCCGGGCAAGGTATTCACCCGCGAGACCCTGCTCAGCCGAGTGTGGGGCTATGACTACTACGGCGGAGCCCGCACAGTCGACGTTCACGTACGTCGCCTACGCGCCAAACTCGGCGAAGAACACGCCAACCTCATCCAGACGGTGAGGTCCGTCGGCTACAGCTTCGGCGCCAGCCGCTGGGCCTGAGTTCGGACCCTGGGGTCAGCCCCCTGTCGGAGCGGACACTGACCGCTATTCGTAGGGGTTGGTGTTGGCGAGGGCGAGATACTCGTTGGCTTCACCGTCATCGGTGACGTTGTCGAGATCGCTGTTGCCGCCGACCAGGCTGCCGAGCACGCCAGCCAGTACACCCATGCTCATCAGCACGCCGACCGGCATGACGATGACGAGCGCCACGATCATGATGATGCCACCAATATCCATGACGCTAGTTAACCCCAAATTGCTGTCGAGTACCTATGTCTGAGGTGAGCAACAGGCAACAATTTCAGGCTAAACGGTGGCGACCGCCTCAATTTCTATCTGGGCACCGAGCGGAAGCTTGGCGACCGCGACAGCAGAGCGAGCGGGCCGATGGTCCCCGAACTCCTCCACATAGATGTCGTTCATCACGGCATAGTCGTCCATGTCGACAAGGAAGACGGTGGTCTTCACCACGTCGGCAAGCGACGCGTTGGCGGACGAAAGCACGCCACGCAGGTTCACAAACACCTGACGAAGTTGGGCCTCAAGCCCTCCTTCGACGATCGCCCCGTCGGCGATGCCGATCTGACCGGAGGTGAAAAGGAGATCGCCGCCGCGGACGATGGGCGTGTAAGGACCGACTGGCTTGCTCATGGATTTCACCCTAACGCCCGAGCACCCGTCAACCAGTGGGCCAATCCTGAGCGCAACCACTTGCCAGCCATGCGGCCGCGGCAACCGCAGCCATCACAGCATCGCTGCCATTGACCGGAGGCCCATCGTCAGACTCGATCGTGACAGTGATCAACGGCGTGTCAACGGCTCGCAGTATCCCAAACGATCGGACCGTGAGATCGTGAATAACCCCGTCTTTATCCACCCCGAGCGACTCGCTCGTGACCAGTCCGAGCCCCATGTGGGCAGCTCCGATGCAATAACTGCGCAAGATCGTCTCGTCGAGTGGCGCGCCGCAGCGGACACGGACGTCGACCGAGCCATCCTCGGTCACCGACGCAGTGGCGGACCCGCCGCCGGGCGCAGTGATCCACCCGACGTGTCCTCGAAGACCGGCCAACAACACCACCATCTCCAGCCATCCAGCGCCACGGATGGCAGCCGATGTCGGAGGCCCGGCGACCATGACCTCTTCGACCTCCAAGCCGGGTCCAACTGCCGCGATCACAGCGGCGATGTCGGTGGTACGGGCAACTCGAACGATGCCGCTCCCATCGGCACGCACCCCTGCAGCGATCGGTGGGCGCTTCGGCCCACGAGCAACGACGTCCTCGCGCGAGAAGAGCACGCGAACGGGTCGTCCATGTTCATCGGCCAACCGGCGCGCCACTTCAGCGACTTCGGAATCGACCTTGCCACCGAACGCCCCACCGTTCTCCAGCGGCGAAACCGGCTCATCTCCAGGGGCACACCAGGCCGCGTCAGTCTCGAGATAACCGGGTTCGGTCCAACTCGTTCGCAACGTACGCGCCCAGTCACCCTCCGGCATCTCGATCGGCGGAGAGAATTCAGCGGTGGTACGGCGGCCCTGGACCTTGCCCGCAAGACGCAGGGCTTCGGCCCGGGTGGGAGCGACCACCCACTCGCCGGTGGACGCGTCGAGAACGGCAGTCAAGGCATCAGCGGGAGCGGTGTCATCGGCGAACCCGCCTCGGCCAATCGCTACGTTCGGATCAGTTGACTGGGCCGACCCGCCTTCGAGTTCAGCTCGCTGGGAGGCTGCCTCGGATCGGACCACTCCGGTCGCTGTCGGGAAGGCCACCCAGGCATCAACAATCGGCTGCCATCCGGTGCAGCGGCACATGTGGGCGAGCAGCGAATCAGCAGCGGCATCACGGTCATCGTGGCTCGCACCCTTGGACCGGAGCCCTTCGAAGCGGCAGATGATGCCCGGCGTACAAAACCCACACTGGCTGCCACCGGTCTCGGCAAACGCATCGACCCAGCGATCAGCATCCGCCGTATCGATCCC
>Ga0315324_10000043_pt1 | contig 47197 bp, 42 predicted proteins | sample M150021515metaG_FD_203919 | JGI IMG/M metagenome (GOLD analysis project Ga0315324, IMG submission 203919) | Ammonia-oxidizing marine archaeal communities from Monterey Bay, California, United States - M1 500m 21515 | ecosystem: Environmental > Aquatic > Marine > Intertidal zone | place: USA...
ATGAGCGACACACGGGTATGAGCGACACGGACCAGACGCTGACTGTCAGCGAACTTGGCGATCTTGTCCGCCTCGCGCTCGAAGCCGCTATGCCCTACGGCGTCTGGGTCGAAGGTGAGATTCGCGGGATCAGCCGCAGCCGAAATGGCCACGTCTACTTCGACCTCGTGGAGCCGGCGGAGACCTCCGGCGAAGCGCCGCTCGCCACACTGCCCGTGGTGCTGTTTCGAGAGAGCCGTGACCGTGTCAACCGGGTGCTCAAGCGTCACGGCGATCCAATCCGAATGACTGACGGAGTACGGATACGGGTCCAAGGCGTCGTCGACTACTACTCGCCCCAGGGCCGTATGCAGCTGCGAATGTCGGCGATCGACCCGACCTTCACGCTTGGCGTGCTTGCCGCCGAGCGTGAAGCGCTTTTGCGTGAACTCTCAGACGCCGGCCTGCTACAAACCAATGCATCACACAAGATGGCTGCCGTCCCGCTGCGGGTCGGCCTGGTCACATCGCTCGGCAGTGCTGCCCATGCCGACATGATCACTGTGTTCGAACGCAGCGAACTGGCCTTCACCCTTGTGGAGGTCGACACGCCGGTGCAGGGATTCGGTGCCGAACGCCGGATTGCGGCTGCAATTCGAGCCGCCTGCGAGGCCTCCGTCGACGTCATCGTGCTGGCTCGTGGTGGCGGTTCGAAGACTGATCTCGCCGTCTTCGACCATGCCGACGTCGCACACGCCATCGCCAGTGCGCCTGTGCCAGTGTTCAGCGGCGTCGGCCATGACATTGATCGCTCGGTGGCCGACGAGGTCGCGCACACCGCGCACACCACACCCACCGCTGCCGCCCAAGCCGTGGTCACCGTCGTCGCGGACTGGCTTGGCCGCTTGGGCGAGCGGGAAGCAGCGGTCGTGCACCACAGTCGACGGGCCATCGCCGCAGCCGATCATCGGATCGATCTGCTTCGTCGAAGTATCTCCGGGTCTACCACTGCGGCCCTCGCACGCGCCGAGCACCGCCTGGCCGGGGACTCGGCTCGACTTGGGCGAAGCGCTCAGCGAGTCGATACTCGAGCGCTCGCCCAGCTCGATCGTGCGATGGCGCGGATCAACGTCGCTCAACGCCACGCGCTACGCGCCGCCAACCATCGTGTCGATGCTGCCGCCGCTCAGGTGCGGGCCCTCGATCCAGCGCTGGCTTTGGCCCGCGGGTGGTCCATCACCCGAAATGGCGACGGCCGTGTCGTGCGGTCTGTCGTCGACGTGGCGGCAGGCGACACGCTCACAACGCAGGTCGCCGATGGACGTGTCACGAGTACGATCAGCGAAGTGGAGTTGTCCAACAATGAGTGACTCAGAAGAAGTCGGGTACGCCGACGCCATGGTCGAACTCGAGGCGATCCTCGATGATCTCGAGGATGACGATCTCGACGTCGATGTGCTCGCCACCAAGGTCGAGCGAGCATCGACACTGATCCAGGTCTGCCGGGATCGAATCGGAGCAGCCCGAGTGCAGGTCGAGCGAGTCGTCGCCTCCTTGGAGAGCGAAGATCCCATCGACGAGGCCAAACCCGACGACGACAACGCCCTCGGCGTGTGAGCCAGGTCCCGGTTCAGCTCACCGAGATAGCGGCGCGCACCGATCACGCGCTCGCCGAGATCTTTGGCGACGAGCGCGCCCGTTGGGCGGCTCTCGACCCAGCCCTCGACATCCCTCTCGGAGATCTCGAAGACTTCGTTGCCGGCGGCGGCAAACGGCTTCGCCCCGCCTATGTGCACTGGGGTTTCGTCACCGGTGGCGGCGATCCCGAGAGCGACATTCAGCTGGCTGGCTGTTGTGCAGTCGAACTGCTTCAGGCATTTGCGCTGGTCCACGACGATGTGATGGACGGCTCCCCCACTCGCCGCGGCCATCCCACGGTCTGGGCCAAGTTCATCGAACGGCATCGAGACGGTGGCTGGCAGGGCGAGGATCGTCGCTTCGGTGAGGCAGCCGCCATTCTGGTCGGCGACATCGCGATCGTGATGGCAGACCGTCAGCTCACTGGTTCGACCGCCGCCGTTCGTGAAATCTGGGATGCGTTGCGTACCGAGCTCAACATGGGCCAGTACCTCGACGTGATCGGCACGGCCACCGGTGAGATCACCGCCGAGGGCGCCCGACTGATCATGAAACACAAGACGGCGGGCTACACGATCGTTCGACCGCTACAGATCGGGGCCGCTCTCGCTGGACGCCCCGAACTCGCCGACGCCCTCGCCGCTCACGGCATGCCGCTCGGCATTGCCTTCCAGCTGCGCGACGACATGCTCGGCGCATTCGGTGATTCCGAGAAGACCGGCAAGCCGGTCGGTGATGATCTCCGCGAAGGAAAGCCGACGGTGCTGCTCGCCAATGCCCGTACCACGGCATCGGCCATGCAGCTCGAGGTACTCGACCGTGTCGGCCAGCCCGATCTGAGTGACCACGACGTCAGTGCCATTCAACAGGTCATGGTCGACACCGGCTCGGTGGCGGCAAGTGAGCGGGAAACCAAGCAGCTGCTCGGCGACGCCATCAGCGCGATCGAATCGCTGCCCAACCACAACGGCAGCCAGGCCGCGCTCCGCGCCCTCGCCGACTTTGTGGTGGAGCGCGACACCTGACCCTGTCCCCAGCGCGCGTTCGTGCCCCTAGCCTGATCGGGTGTCTGATCCCCGCACCGAGGCCAAACGTCGCCGAACGTTCGCCATCATTTCGCACCCTGACGCGGGCAAGACCACGCTGACCGAAAAGTTCCTGCTCTACGGCGGCATGCTCACCGCTGGCGCCGGGGCGGTAAAGGCCAAGGGCGGGCGCCGCTCGGCCACATCCGACTGGATGGAGCTCGAACAGCAGCGCGGCATCTCGATTACCTCGACCGTTCTTCAGTTCCCATATCGGGGCATGGTGCTCAACCTGCTCGACACGCCTGGTCACCGCGACTTCTCCGAGGACACCTACCGGGTGTTGGCGGCAACCGATGCCGCGATCATGGTGCTCGATGGTTCTAAAGGCATTGAGAGCCAGACCCGGAAGCTGTTCGAAGTTTGTCGCGACCGGGAAATCCCGATCGTGACGTTCATCAATAAGTGGGACCGGCCCAGCCGCGATGCCCTGGAGCTGCTCGATGAGATCGAGGAGCAGCTGATTCTTGAACCCGTGCCGATGTCCTGGCCGGTCGGTGACGGCGAGCGCTTCCGTGGCCTCATCGATCGACAGACCGGCGACTTCGTTCGGTATACCCGCACCGCCCGTGGCGCGTCCGAAGCGCCCGAGGAGATCGTTGAACCGGCCCGAGCCGAAGCCGAAGAGGGCGACCTCTGGCTGGAAGCCAAAGAGGGCGTTGAACTGTTCGACGTGATGGAACGCACGTTCGATGCCAAACGTTTTGAGTCAGGCGAGCTGTCACCCGTCTTCTTTGGATCCGCGCTCACCAACTTCGGCGTTCGCATGATCCTCGATGCGATGGTCGATCTAGTGCCGTCGCCCTCCCCTCGAATGGACGAGAACGACCAACCTCGGCCCCTCGAAGATCCGTTCTCCGGCATCATCTTCAAGGTGCAGGCCAACATGGATAAAGCCCATCGCGACCGTGTGGCCTTCATGCGCGTGTGTTCCGGAAAGTTCGAACGCGGCATGGTTGTGACACACGGTCCGACCGGCAAGCCGTTTGCCACCAAATACGCCCACTCGGTCAGCGGCCAAGCCCGCGAGACGGTGGAAGAGGCGTATCCCGGCGACGTTGTCGGTCTCGTCAACGCCAACGATTTCCGCGTCGGTGACTCGATCTTTGTCGACAAGGCGGTGAAGTGGCCCGCCGTGCCAGCCTTCGCTCCGTCTCACTTCCGAGTCGCTCGCTCCACCGATACTTCCCGGTCCAAGCAGTTCCGTTCCGGCATCACCCAGCTCGACGAAGAGGGCGTGGTGCAGGTCTTGCGTGAACCCGATGTCGGCGATCAGGCTCCGATTCTCGCAGCCGTCGGTCCCCTCCAGTTCGAGGTCGTGCAGTATCGGCTCGAAAACGAGTTCGGCGCACCCGTCGAACTCAACGCATGCTCGTGGACCACGGCCCGCATCACCGATGAAGAATCACGCGAGAAGCTCCGTGGCATGTCGGGCGTCACCGTGGCGGCACGCTCCGATGGCGAACTTCTCGCGCTTTTCGAAAGCCCCTACTGGCTCCAGCGCCTCGAACTGGACCATCCTGAGCTCACGCTCGACAAACTGATCGCTGAGGGTTGATGCGAGTTCTCCGCATGCTGCTGGCGCTTGCCATCGGCGCCTCCACATTGATGCTCGGCACCGGCACGGCCGTTGCGTGCTCGTGTGCTCAGGTGAGCGAGGCCGAGTTGGTCGACGTTGTGGACGTGATTTTTCGCGGCACGGTCATCGACTACGAATACGTCGAGGATGCCGATGGCGACGGGTCCAGCAGCTCTCTCGACCCGGCCGCGTTTACCTTTGCCGTCGACGAGGTTTACAAGGGCAACGCCACTAAAACCCAACGGGTCCTCTCACCGGTCGCTGGCGCGAGTTGCGGGTTGGAGATCGCCAGCCAGGGCGAGTTCATCGTGTTCGCCCAGTCCGCGCTGTGGGACGGCCCCACCCTCGCGGAAGGTGAGCTTGCCGCCTATCTCTGCGACGGCACTCGACCGGCTTCGGCCGGGTTCGACACCGACCTCGAGCCGTTTCCCCCTGAGCCAAACCCCGCCAGAACAGCCGATCCAGCCGACTCCGATGGATCGGAACAAGAGCTTGTCGACCGCACTACTACCGATACCGGGATCGTGGCCGTGGTGGGCTTCTTCATGGTCTGCATCATCGCCGTCCTAGCGGCTCGCCAGTTCCGCCGCACTCGCGGTTAGGCCAAAGCCCGCTGCCGGTCTGACACAGCACGTGCCGCGCACCTAAACTTACGCTGTAGTGCCTTTCTTCTTAGGAGCAGATGCATGACCGACGTTCGTCCACCGGTAGCCGACTGGGCCACCGACTTCGACCATCAACACCCCGACTACGCAGCGAACGCCCCGGAGATTTGGGACGAGCTACGCGACGGGTGCCCCATTGCCCACACCGACCGATACGGCGGCGCGTGGTTCCCCACCCGGCACGAAGACATCGCCACGATCTCTAAAGACGTCGTGCACTTCTCATCCCAGGGGGTGGTGGTCACCGAAGAGCGGCCCGACATCCCCGCACCAATGGGTTACGCCCCACCGATCACCAGCGATCCCCCATTCCACTCCATCGCTCGCGGCATCATGCTGAAGTTCTTCTCTCCCAAAGCAATCGATGCGTGGGAACCCACCGTCCGCGAAACCTGCCGCCGTTTGATCGCAGACATCAAGGCAAAAATCGATGCCGGTGAGACCACCATCGACATCGCCTCGAACTACAGCCAGCACATCCCTGTCAGCGTCATGGCCGACATGCTCGGCCTTCCACGCCAAGACGGCGATGTCTTCCGTGGATTCATCCACAACATCATGGAACAAACGGGTGAGGAACCGCCTTACGAAGAGTCCATGGACTTCTACCTCGACACCCACGTGGCAAAGCGACGAAACAACCTCGGCGACGATCTGATCAGCTACCTCTGCCAAGCCGACATCGAAGGCATGCCACTGTTGGACGAGCATGTTCGCGGCACCATAGGCCTCCTGATCATTGCTGGAATCGACACGACATGGTCTGCGATCGGCGCTGGCCTCTGGCACATGGCCCAGTCGCCGAAAGACCGCGACCGCTGGACCAACGATCCGAGCGTTCAACCATTCGCGCTTGAGGAGATATTGCGCTTCTACGCGCCGGTCACGATGGCCCGCCTGATCGCCGAGGACATCGAACTCGGTGGCTGTCCAATGAAAGCCGGCGACTGGGCCCTCCTGCCGTTCCCCGCAGCCAACCGAGACCCGGAAGCCTTCGAGCGGGCTGACGAATTCGTGATCGACCGAGCGCGCAATCGCCACTCGGCCTTCGGCCTCGGTATCCATCGCTGCGTTGGCTCCAACCTTGCGCGCCTCGAAGTTCGCATCGCCATGGAAGAGTGGATGGACGCCTTCCCCAACTTCGAACTGGCCGATCCCGACGCTGTCACCTGGTCCACCGGCCAGGTCCGTGGCCCCCGCCAGTTACCCGTTCTTTTTCCGGGCTAAGCCCCGATCCTCTGTTTGACCTAAGGTTGCTACCGTGAAGATCAAGTACGACCGCTCCGCATGCCAAGGCCACAACCGCTGCTACATGCTCGCTCCCGAGTTGTTCGACACCGACGATGAGGGCTACGCGATCCTCCTCGTCGACGGCGACATCCCGAGTGAACTCGAAGAGAAAGCTCGACTCGCAGCCGACAACTGCCCCGAGTTCGCCATCGAAATCGAGGAGTAGGATCCGCCCGTGCGGATCCACAAGTTCAGCTCCACCGAAGCCTTTATCGCTATTGATCTAGAGGGCGCTGGGATGTCATCCGGGCCGGTGCGATGGGCTGGGAAAGTCCTGCAAGGCGGAGCCAAAGATCTTGCGCGTTCGCAGACGTACACCTATGCCGTACTGGGCATGGCCCGTGGGGGCGCCTCCGCCGGCATCTCCGCCGATGGTCCCGATCGCAGCGTTGCAATCGAAGCCTTCGTTGCTGAAGCAGGCGAACTCGTCGCCTCTGGCATGTACTTGCCCGATGCGGCAAAGGGCGTCGCTCACGATGATCTCGCCTCGCTCACTGCAGATGACCCGCGCGACACCGCTCGCATGGGCGCGTTCGCCAACCGCTGCGAGGGCCTCGGCGTCGCCGTGGTCGCGGAAAAGACGCTTGGCTCACTCGACGGCCGCAGTGTGGCCATCGAGGGCTTCGGAGCCGCCGGCCCGTCGCTCGCGACGGCACTGGCCGAGCGCGGTGCCAACATCACCGCGATCTCGACCGCCAGTGGCATGGTCCGCAGCGCTGCCGGATTCCCGGCCCCCGTGTTGGCGTCGTCATGGCGCACGCATGGGGCAGACCTGGTCAGCGACCTCGGCGCAGTCGAACACGCCAGCGCCATCTTTGGCTTGGGCGTCGACATCTTGTTCACCGGTTCGAAGGTGGGCATTGTCGATCATCTGATCGCCGCCCAACTCACCGACGTAACGGCCGTCGTTCCTTGTGGACGCCTGCCGCTCACCGCACGAGCTCTTGCAGTTTTACGTAGCGCCGGCGTGGCCGTACCGGCCGACTTTGTGGCACTGGCCGGTCCGACTCTCGCCCTATGGGGCGATGCCAACCGCACCGACGACCAGATCCTCGCCGGCATCGCCGAACATCTCGGTGATCTCAGCGTCGGCTACGCGTCGCACGAAGATGGTCCACTGCTTGCTGCCTGCTACGACGCTGAGCGGTTCCTGTCGATCTGGCAGGAATCACTCCCCTTCGGCCGTCCACTAGCGCCCTAGCCCTCCGCTTTCGCGACGCCCTCGACCCGCTTTACGGGACCAAGACGTCAAGAAGCGTGAAGGATCAGGGGCCGGTGAAGTTGTAGGTGTGGTCTTCCGCCCATGCCTCGGTGAGTGCCGGGTCGGCGTAGGAGTCCTGCTCGAGCGGAACGTCGTAACCGCCGTAGGCGCCGAGTTCGCTGCGACCGACAACCATCCAATGGACCTCGTCAGGGCCGTCGGCGAGACGGAGGGTTCGCTGGCTGTGGTACATCTGCGGCAGTGGCGTCCACTGGCTGACACCGGTGGCACCATGCATCTGGATGGCCTGATCAATGATCTGGCAGACACGTTCAGGGACGAGGGCCTTGACCCCCGAGATCCAGACGCGGGCTTCGGCGTTGCCAAGGGTGTCCATGGCTTTGGCGGCCCGAAGTACCATCATTCGCATCGACTCGATCTCGATACGGGCGCGAGCAATGATTTCCATGTTGCCGCCAAGGCGGGCCAGCGGGCGGCCGAAGCCTTCACGGGTAAGGCCACGCTTGACCATCAGGTCGAGCGCCTTCTCGGCGGCCCCGATCGAACGCATGCAGTGGTGGATGCGGCCCGGGCCGAGACGGAGCTGAGAGATCTCGAATCCCCGGCCTTCGCCCAGAAGGAGGTTGCTCGCCGGCACGTGAACATCGGTGAACTTGATGTGCATGTGACCGTGGGGGGCATCGTCGTTGCCGAAGACATGCATCGGGCCGAGGATCTCGACACCGGGGGTGTCGATGGGAACCAATATCTGTGACTGCTTGCGGTGAGGCGGGCCGTCGGGGCTGGTCTGCACCATCGTGATCAGGATCTTGCAGCGGGGGTCGCCCGCGCCGGAGATGTAGAACTTCTCGCCGTTGATGACGTACTCGTCGCCATCACGAACGGCCTGGGTGCGAATATTTTTGGCGTCAGACGACGGCAAGCCCGGCTCGGTCATGGCGTAGGCCGAGCGAATCTCGCCATTCAACAGCGGCTCGAGCCATTGCTTCTTCTGCTCGTCGGTACCGACCCGCTCGAGCACTTCCATGTTGCCGGTGTCGGGGGCCGAGCAGTTTAACGACTCAGAACCCAGCGGGTACTTGCCGAGTTCGGTGGCGAGATAGGCGTAGTCGAGGTTGGAGAGGCCTTGGCCGCTCTCGGGGAGGAAGAAGTTCCAGAGCCCGAGCTCTTTGGCCTTGTTCTTGGCGCCTTCCAACAGTTCGAGCTGCTCAGGCAAGTACTGCCAACGGTCGGGTCGGTTGGCCCCTAGTCGGTGAAACTCCTGCTGCATCGGGTCAACGACCGTTTCGAGGAAGTTGACGACCTTGTCGTAGAAAGGACGAGCTCCTTCTGACATCCGCAGATCGAAGTCGTCGGGCGAACTCTTGAGACCGGTGGGCATTGATCAACCTCCGTCGGGGACGGCTGACATCGTGCCACGCCAGCGATCACTTGGCACATACGAGCCAATGTGTCTTGTTGTTGGTGACCCGACCGGGTCACTCGTCGCTACCTCAACCGCAGCCGCCGAAATAGACGCCCCGGCGTTCAGAGGCTTCGTAGCCGAGGACGTCGATCTCGACCTTGATCTCGATGGGTTGCACACCATCCCAGTTGCCGGGCGCTCCAGGCGTCAATGCACGAGCGACGGTGACCACCGGATCAAACCATTCACTGGTGGCCGTCCAGGTGATCGGCGCACCGAAGTCTGCCGAGACCGCATCGCAGGAGATAGTTGATTCGATGTCGTCAGACGAGCGGGCGGAGCGGAATCGTTGTACCGCGAATCATCATCACATCAACAGTACTACGTGGGCTTCTGGAGAGTCCCCCGAATTTTCCGGAATGCGCCTATATGCCTCCCACGGTCCTGATTCAGTGATGATGTCGGCCCGCCCCTTGATCGTGGAAGACGGCCATCCCGCCGACATACTCCGGCGCTCCCACGGCGAACGGACACGACGCTTCCTCGCCGAAATCTTATTGCGGCTCGCTATCCTGTTGCCGTTACGGGGCTGTAGCTCAGTTGGCTAGAGCACCTGCTTTGCAAGCAGGATGTCGTGGGTTCGATTCCCATCAGCTCCACTGCAAATCTCAGGCTCCTGGCCCGGCGGAGAGCCTGAGCTGCCCGCCGCTGGCTCCAACCGGTGACCGGCAGCCCGGCCTCCTCCGATTCGACGCGGCCGCTTCGCAGGAGCGAGACTTGCCTTCTGACTTCATCGATCCCGCTCAACGCCCTCGACGCGGCCGCCCCAACGTCACGCTCGACCTTCCGTCTTCTCGCGGGCTGCATCGACGCCACGAACCGAGAGGCCGACATGCTCCGTCGTGCGCTCCTGACGCAGTGGGCCGACCGCGGTGAGCCCCACGATCTCGAACACCGACTGCAGTCGCTGGACCGCTCGGACCCAGATGGGGCTCAGGGGGTTGAAGCGCGGCTCGCAATCTGGTTCTCCTTCGTGGACCCCGGCGACGGTCGGCTTGTCTCCGAGAACGATCCTGTGCTGACCGGGCTCTCGAAAGAGCTACAGCATCGTCTGGCCGGCACCGCCACGAGGGGCTAGGTCTCGCTGTAGACCGCCGGTTCGGTCTCAGCGGGCCCGTTCCAGTGAACCAAACAGGCGATGAGGGTGATCAGGACGAGGAGTGCCGGTATCAACACCATGGCCCAGGGCATCGAGGCATCTTCGCCGTATCCCTTGGACTCAAGGTAGCTGACAGTTGAGATTTCGCCGATCACGAACGTGACGGTGGTGACGGCGCCGAACCGCGCTTGCGCTGCGCCGTGTGTGAGGAGTGTGACGAGCACGACAGCTACGCCGATCAACACGATCTTCAGTCCCCAAGCCACCTCCAGACCCGTTGCGATATCCAATTCGCGGCCCGCGGCTCCCGTCCACTGGTCAGTCGCAAAGTCTTCAGCGCCGAGGATGCTGGCGACGCCGCCGACGACCATCATGGCGCCGAGCACCAGCAACCAAACACGCGCGTTCAAGTACTTCATCATCCTCGTCAACTTTCCGGATGATCTCAGTGAACCACCCACGACAGACTACCCCTTAGCGCAAGTTGATCTTGGCCCATGAGATGTTCGATTTTCGTAGCACGGTGTGATTAAGTAGCGCGCGGGAAACGCAGATGAAAGTGACTCACATGAACGTTGATAACAGTCAAGTCACGGCTCGGCCGCTTCGGCATCGCCTCGCTTTGGTTTCGTTAGTCGTTGGCTTGTTGGGTGCCGTTATGGCTGCTTCGCCGGCCAACTCGGCCCCGTTAGTGACAGGGGAGACCGTCGTTGCTGGTGAAGACTTCGAGGTCGCTGGCGGTGACAGTGACCCGTCGGCTCCTTCCGCTACTTGGGCGGGTACCCCCGATGTGGCAACGAATCCCTTCGGTGAGACGCTGTTTGTTTGGGACGCGGTCTCGAACGACGAGACTGGGGCTTGGGATCAAACCTCCTACGGGAAGTTGGGGCGAATCGTGGGACAGGACGGTCAGATCGGCGATGAATTCATGATCAGTGCCGAATGCCCGAACCACGAATTCGGCTACGAGCCGGTTAGCGCTACCTGGAACTCGACCAACGAAGAATGGTTGGTGGTGTGGCCCCTTGATAACTCCACTGAGTTCGATCACCTGGATGCGTGCCCGATAGAAGGTGATGAAGCGTCGTACAACGAGCCGAGTGTGTTGGTCGGTCAGATTGTGGGGCGTGATGGTGGTATGCGCGGTACGAACTTTGTGATCTCGGAGACATTCGACGGCTCACCCTCGTCGGAAGACAACAGGTGGGATGACATCGAGCACATTCACGCACGGTGGAGTCCGGTCGCCTCGGCATACCTGGTCTCGTGGAAAGCAAACGTGCAAGGTGACACCGCTATCTCAGAGCGTGTATGGGCAACCGCGATCGATGCCGACGGTCTGAGCCTCACTGGAGGGCAGGCTGAAGATGTCAGTGGAGACTCAGGCACCGATAACGGTGTTTCTGTTGCGTACTCGGAGACGTCTGACGTCTTCATTACCGTCTTCGGGGTAGATGACAACTCCGGCTTGCCTGGTGCACGTCTGATGGAACTCGTTCGGAGTGCGTCAGGCGTGTCGATCAACTTCACCACCGATGTGTTCAATCTTCACGGGCTGGAAACCGATGGCGATGGCACTCGATCCGGGAGCGGTGCGCCCACAGTCGCGTGGGACTCATCGCGGGACGAGTTCGGAGTCCGTTGGCGTGCAGAGGACTTGGACGGAAACCGTAACCAGCAGTTGTTCAACGTCGTTGGCGCTGACGGCTCCTACTCCGATGCCGGCATCGTGAAGATCTTGAGCGCTGAAGAGTTCAACAATGGTGGACGGGTCGGGGTTGCCTACGACGACGTAGCAGACGAATGGGTGTTGGTGCTCACCGTTAAGCCCAACGATGGCTCCAGCAATGAAGACGACGAGCTCGGCATGGCACGCATTGATGCAGCTGCCCGATCTGACGTCACGCCTACGATTCTTGACATCGGTTCGAATTCGGTGGCTCGACCGAACATTGCTTATCTCGGCGATGGATGTTCGGTCTATACCTGGTGGGAGTTCGGTGAGGAGTGGGGTGCCGGCGACAACACTGAGGCTGTGTGGGCGCACATCGAGTGCTTCTTCACACCGCCGGGGTGCGATAGTACTGACGTGTTGGGGTCAACGGTCTTCACCGATGTGGCGACTGGCAGCTACAACGACGAGTCGATCGGGTGGATGCACACCGATGGCGTCACGACAGGAACCACGCTCACAACGTTTGACCCCGACCGGGCAGCGACCCGCGCCGAGGTCATCACCTTCCTGTGGCGCGACGAAGGGTCGCCTTCAAGCACACTGGGGTCCTCAATCTTCAGCGATGTGACCCCTGGCAGCTACCCCAACCAGGCGATCGGGTGGGCTTCGGAAACTGGCGTCACGACAGGAACCACGCTCACAACGTTTGACCCCGACCGGGCAGCGACCCGCGGAGAAGTTGCCGCCTTCTTCGGGCGACTCAACGGTTGCGAGTAGTGCAACAGTCCTCTACTCGTGTTACTCCCCTACCCGCTAGCGAACCGGCCAAACGCTGTTGCTCGTTGATCTGCCCGCAGATCACGTAGTTGAGATAGCTCCCCGGCACGATGACCATAAAGAGGTCATCGTGCCGGGGAATCACCCACCGCTAGGAACAACTCAAGACACAAGGGAACGAAGCATCTGTCTGGCCTCTGTCACGCGATGTTCTTTCAGGGACATACGGGGACACAAAACGTTGCGAAATATCAAGTCCCAATACGTACCAAGATCATCCGAATTACAGGCTTCTTGAGCTACTTCCCTTTGTTTGCAAGCCACTAATTCTGCTTTGCAAGCAGGATGTCGGGGATTCTGCTCCTCTCAGCTCCACTGAATATTGCGTTTCGACAGTCCGCCGCGTTCAGGCACTCATAAGGGGAAGTCAACGCTTTCGCCACGCTCGGGGTCAGGGGGAAGCAACACGTCGACGAAAAGTAACCGAGGTCGGAGAACTGAACCCGGGGTGCGCTGTTCTGCCCACTTCCTCAAAGCCCAATGCCTCAAACGTTCGATGGTTCTCCACGAGTTCGATCCTGGCCTCGAGTTCGAGCCACGTAAGACCGATCTCCCGGGCTCGGCGATCGGCTTGCTCGACAAGCCGCCAGCTGTACCCCTCGCCGCGCAACACAGACCGGACCGCCATCTTGCCCAGGTACAGCACATCGGTCCGAGGCGTCGCGACCATGCACGCGACTGGCGGAGAGCCAATGACCCACACCTCACCGGGCGGGCTCGCGAGCTCGTCAATGGTCAGACGAGACGTACTCGACCTCAGGTGACGACCGCAGTTGGATCGTGTCCTGTCCTGGGGTCTGCTCGGTTCGTCGCAGGCTCTCTCCGCTAGGTCACTACCGGGCTCGGATTCTTGCGAAATCCGGACATCTTTCGGCACAAGCAAACGGTCGGCTATTGCGACCGATTTAGTCGTTGGTGTCGTGGCGATGCTGGGGGTCGGTTGAGAGGATCGACTCGACGATCCGCTGCACGGACAGGGCATCGGCGAACGTGGCGATCGTGTTGGGTCGGCCATGAAGGAGGTTCTCGAGGTCGCCGAAGAATCGTGTGTTGTTCTCTTGTCGCGCGTCGGCGCCGTAGATCTCTTGGAGTTCCCAACCTCCGCCGGAAGTCACAGAGACCTCGACCCAGTTGTCCAACTTGATCGATCGTTCGGATCCCCAGATGATGAGCTCGACGGTGTCAGGGCCTACCCCCAGCGAGGTTCCGCTCATTGAGATTGGGACGCCTGCGCAGTCGAGGTTGGCCGAAAAGAGGGTCTCGCAGGCTGCGTCGTCTTCGGGATAGGCAACCGACGAGTCGGTCAGCTCGGCGGGGCCGAACAGCTTTTCGATCAGAAAGACGAAGTGCGATCCGACTTCGCGGACATATCCGCCCTCGGCTCGCTGACTCAGCCAGGTGGCCTCCTGCTGCCAACCCCGCGGCCAGGGCACGAAATGAAGTCGGAGATCAACTCCGACAATCTCACCGAGTGCTCCGCTCGCCAGTTCACTTTCGATGACATCAACGGATGAGGATGCGGCAAACGGGAAGTTGACCGCATTGATGATCTGACGCTCGGCGATCATGTGGACGAGTTGTTCGCTCTCGGCAATGTCGACGCCAAGAGGCTTCTCGCAGTACACGGCCTTGCCCGCGTCGGCGGCCATGACGGCGTACTCGACATGAGCGCCGGGTGGACAGGCGATGTAAACGATGTCGACCCCGTCGGCGCCTATCGCGGTTGCTGCGTCTTTGGCGATCAGCAGGCCGGGATAGTCGACGGCAGCCACTCCGCAAGCATGGTCGTTCGGATCCCACGCGGCCACGAGCCGAAACTTCTTGCTGGACGTGAGACTGCTCATCATGCGGGTGCCCATGATTCCGAGTCCGATGATTGCCACACCTAGTTCCACGTGATTCTCCTTCTGCGACGTCACCGCCCTGCGGGCGAGCGTAGTTGCGCCGACCGGCACCGAGCCGACCACGAACTTCTCGACTCGGCTGACCTCGCTGACCTACTCATCAATCAGGCCCATAGAGGCGGTCGGCCCTTCAGCCGTTGACAACCTGCCGGGGGGCCAAGTGGGAAGCCACATCGTCCCCGTGCGGAAGTCGCAGACTCCTTGAGCGGGGCAGGACGCGTGAGCGCGGGCCATCCGCTCGCCTTAGCCTGCCATACTTGAGTAGAGGTAACACATGACTTGTGCCGAGGGACGTGGGACGACCTGGCCCGGGGGTGGCCGGTGAGCGCTGTCTTGGTGTCGGTTGCCGGGCTGGCCGGGCTGGCCGGGCTAGTCCTCAGCGTCTGGCTGACGGCCAGGGCTTGGCACACTGAACGAGCCGCTGCGCTGGTGTTGTCCCCCGAAGAAACCCGAATCCGACGGGTAGCGCTAGTCGTGCAACGTGCATCGGGGGTATGCGCCGCAGGCCTGGTGACAAGCATCCTGGTGTTGGGTCTCGGGGGAAGATTAATGATGCGGGTCCTCGCCGCAACATCTCCCGATTCTGCTCAGGGACGCTTCACCGACGCTGAGTTCCGCGTGGGAGAGGTCACATTGGACGGGACTGTCTCGTTCGTGCTTTTCGTAGGCCTCATTGGCGGGATTTTGACGGTTGGGGCTTGGGTACTGCTGCGCCGCTGGTTACCGAATCGTTCCTGGATGGCCGGTCTGATCCTCACCGGCATCGGTGCCGGCCTTCTCGCCCGCCCGGTCGGTCTGATCGATCCCGACAACCGGGACTTTCTGATCCTGTCTCCGGTCTGGCTAGCGGTACTGATCGCCGGGCTGATCCTGCTGTTGCACGGCGTCACGTTTGCCGTGTTGGCCGATCGATGGGCCAATCGTTGGCCAACCATCGAGCGCACGTGGCGTGGGGTACTTGCAGCAGTACCCGCAGTCGTGGTGTTCGGATTCGGGGCGGCGCTCCTGATTCCGGCGGCGATCATGGCGGCCGAGATCTGCTATGTGGCATGGCGGCAACCCCGTTCGGCACGCACGCAGCGATGGCTCAGCCGCACCGACCTACCGGGCAGATGGATCCTCGCAGTCGCGGCGACGCTGGGAACGATCTGGGTCGGAATCTCAGCGGTCCAAGTCTTCACCCTCTGAGCAAACAGCGTTTCGAGCGACCCTCTGGCGTGTCTTCACCCGAGCCGATACATGTCCGACAGACCGACTACCGCGCCACTAGTCCTGCGACATGCTCACGGAAACTTCTGATTCCGAGACCGATGATTGCCACACCTAGTTCCACGTGATTCTCCTTCTGCGACGTCATCGCCCTGCGGGCGAGCGTAGTTGCGCCGACCGGCACCGAGCCGACCACGAACCTCCCGACTCGGCTGACCTACTCATGGATCAGGCACATATAGGCGGGCGGCCCTTCAGTCCTTGACTATCCGCCGGGGAGGTACCCGGCAGAAATTCGCTAGCGGTTCGGATGGTGTCCGAAGCCGAGCAGCACACCGGGTCGACCGGTTCAACCACCGCCGCCTCTTCTACGACCTCGGCCGCATACCGCCAGCAGAGTTCGAAGACCAGCACTACCATCGCAACAACACAGACCGACAGATCGAAACTCAAACGAACACGCCTGCGTAAAGCCCGGTGATCTTCAGTTCGAGTCCCCTCAACTTCAATAACGAGCATGTCTTGTCGAAATCCAGCCCTATCAGAGTGCTGAGCACCAGTAACTACCGCCTGAGCCGTGCCGGTGGGGATGCTACGGTCATCAACCCGTGACAACGCTCCAACCGCCACCATCTGTAGATGAGCCCAGAAATCAAGTCGGAGAGTCGTTCAACCGACGGAGTTTCCTCACCTTAGGGCTGGCTGGGTTGGCGACGATCCCGTTCGCAGGGTGCGCTGCGAACAATTCGACGCAGAGAAGGCCGAACGTCGTCGTATTCATGGCCGACGATATAGGACTAGGAGACATCGGGTTCTATCACGCCGACCGAACCGGCCACGATCCAGTAGTTCCGACGCCGAATATTGATCAGCTGATCCGCGACGGTATTCATTTCAGTAATGCGTATGCGCCAAGCTCCCTCTGTGCGCCAACTCGCTTCTCAATGCTTACAGGCAACTATCCGTACCGAAATAGTCGAGATAAACCTTTTGGGGTCTGGCTCCCGTGGAATGATCCAGGAATCGAGCCAAAAAACACTACCAGCGCCCGCATTGCTCAGAAAGGAGGATACGCCACAGCCTTCTTTGGAAAATGGGGATGTGGAGGAGAGTTGCGTAACGCAAAGACAGGTCAGCCGATGTCAGAGATAGATCTTGGAGAATTCGAGTTTGAAGACTTCGAATCGTTATACAAAGCGGCCAACTATCACGGCTTTGATTATGCGCTTGAACTGCCACGTGGAATACAAAGTGGGCCGTTTGCTTTTTTCGAAAATGGCAACTGGATGCCACTTGAAGACGGGTCTCGGTTTGGCCGCGTTGGTCCCGATCAACACCTAGTGGGGGCTTCTCTCCCTCCTCATAGTGAAGTTGGCGACTCCAACTGGAATCCAGCCACAGTTGGTCCTCTGCTGGCTGCAAAGGCCACGGAATACATCAGGTCGCATACGACCGACAATCCTTTGCAACCTTTTTTCATGTACTACTGCTCGCAAGGTATCCACGTACCTCACGTCCCATCAAAAACTTTTGGAGACAAGCCGATCGCTAAAACTACACCTAGCTCACACGGAGACATGCTGGCCGAGTTAGATGCTCAAGTCGGTGCGCTAATCGACTGTCTGAAGGAAACCCACAGCTATACAGATACTCTTTTCGTCTTCACTTCAGACAACGGTGGCTTAGGCAGTCGCTGGAATAGCCTTGCAGAATTTGGCCACGATGGGACAAATGGCCTCAGAGGAGCTAAGGGCGCAATTTATGAAGGTGGGGCGCGTGTCCCATTTTCCTGTACTTGGCCCACTGTCATCGCGTCTGGTTCGGAGTCGAACGAACTAGTAGTTGCGCACGACATAGTGGCAACGATCGCCGCTATAGCCGACCCCTCTTCTCCGACAGATCAGGTGATGGACTCGCTTGACCTCCTCCCAATTCTGTCCGGCAAATCAGTTAAAGAGAGTCATTCTGTAATTTTACAACAGTCCAACAAAGACAACTCCTACTATGCGATCCGCCGAGGGAAATGGAAACTTATATTCTCGGGATCAAAACGCGGCATCGATGAGGGTTTGCAACCAATCGCCCTCTTCGATCTTGCGAACAATCCCGGAGAGCACGAGTCGTTGAACAAGGTAGGCGACGCGGCATACCAAGATTTAGTTCTCGAATTGTCTAACTTGTATTTGGAATTGCGAGAGTCAGGTCGAGCTACGGTCGTTTCATAGTGACAGCCAGCGCGGCCTTAGTTTCGGATCGATCAGGGTCAACCCATCAACACTGTCATCGCTGCAACCACCGCCGCACTGCTTCACCTCGCCGAGCCACCAACCCTGCATCGACTGCATGCCGTAGGTTCCTTGCCCCAGGAAGGCAAACGTGTGAACAAATCATTGCTTCCGTGTGATCGACGGACCTTGACCTGAGGCATCAACTCCACCGAGTCAGGCGAAAGTGATTTCTACTAATCTCCCACTAACATCCATCTATACGATTTCAGGCGCGTTTACCTTTCGACGGGCGCGCGGCGCTCTGTCATACGGCGAAACTGCGCGACGGTGTACATACGGGTCGAACCTTGCGCACGGCGAAACTCCGGAATATTGCGACCACGGGCCGGAATCTCGAGTTCGAACCGGTGGCTGCCCAGAAGATGACACACCTCGTCGGCATACGAAGCACCACGTCACCCTCGAACACCGGGAACTCATCACCCGTCCAAGACGTGCAGCCTGGTCGGCGGAAGTACCCAATCGAGCGTGACTAACCCGACCGACTCGCCGACGTTCCTTAGTCCGCCCGACCCCAACCTTCGTAGGAACTCGACGCTGCGTCTTTGATCTGGCCGTCAAAGACTCGACTTCCGTCAAGTCCAGAGCAACATCACAGCTGACTCGCTCGCTGACATCGAGCCAGGCAGTATCTTCCCTCCCGTGCCTGATTTGATTCGAAAAGCTACATGAGAAGAGCTATGAACACCCTGTTGCGCAAGACGGCTGGCACCGTGCTTTTGCTTACGGGCCTCGCTGTTGGCGGCTTCGCTCTCTTGTTGGCAGGTTCCATGATCCCCGATGATTGGGTGCTGGACGAGTTGTCCGAAGCATTTGATGACGGGGTCCTCGGCGAGAAACGGCCCAGCGGTGCCACCGGGATTGCAGTTCCAACTGAGATCGATTGCACCACGCTCTCATATGGGAGCACCTCGCCCGCCTGGGTCGGTTTGTTCAAAGAGACTGCCGGCGCCTATACGTTTACAGGCTGCCAAGCGCTAAGAGAGCAACTAGAACGTCGCGAAGCAGGGCTGGGTTTCGATCCGGCGCGGAAGTACATGCGTTACTGGCATGGGTCTGCAGTCTTTGCTCCCGCCATTGTCGCGACAGGAGGTGTGACCGGTCTTCGGGCCGTTACCCAAGTGGCAGTTCTCGCCTCATTTGCTGTCGTAGGACTATTCGTGAGCCGTACTTCGGGACCAAGATCCGCTGTTGCATTCCTGTTGCCGGTTTTCCTCACAATTCCCGTCGAGACGGTGTCGAGAAGCATGCCTCACGGTTTCTCAACATCAGCTGCTCTGCTCGGCGCCGTTGTCGTCGCCTCAAAGGCTGGCCGAGGTGCGTCTTTGTCCCATCTGTGGTACTTCGCGGTCGCTGCCGGAGCGGTATTTGTCTACTTTGATCCATTGACTGCTGTACCCGGCTTTTGCGCACTCTGCATGGTCCTCGCGGGTCTAGCAAAAACGGCGCGTGGGGCCAGCAGATCTGAGGCGCTCCAAGTCATCTCCGCAGTAGGAGCAGGATGGGGCACCGGGTACGCAGGTATGTGGCTTGCGAAATGGTGCATCGCCTGTATCTTCTTCGGGTTCGACCGAGTGTGGAACAACGTTTACGGCCAGATCAACTTTCGGCTAGACGGTGAGCACAAAAAGGTGATTCAGGGATTTGGTCAAGCTTCGAAGGCCAATCTTGAGACCTTCCTCAGCCGACCCTTTGCGACGACAATACTTTTGGTTGGCCTACTGGTCGCAGCCGCGACGCTCCGACGTTCCACGCTTGACCTAGTGCTTACCCGTGTTGTCCTCGGAGTCCCGCTCTCACTCATCCCGTTCTGGTTGGAAGTACTTTCCAACCACTCGCAAATACACACTCACTTTGCTTACCGGTCGATCGCGGTAGGAGTCGGTTTGCTCGCGTTGTTGGTCACCGCAGACTTACAGCACTCGAACCGGGTACCCAAGCCTTCTCGCGTTTCGCTGAGAAAGCGGATCGCCAGGACATCACGCATCCAACCGACGTGAGACGCAATGTCACGCACGTCGGCCCAGACGTCGTCCGTTCAATCACCGTTTCCACGACCAAGGCACGCGAGTTGGCTGTCATCGGCTGAGACGCCCAAGCATCAAGCTCATTACCTAGCTCAGTTCACGGTCTCGAAGGAGTAGTCCCAGCGTGCGATGTCGGCTTGGAACCTATCGCCGACAAAGTCACGGCTTTCGTGGTTGTAGTACTCGCTGTAATGCAGACCCTCATAAGTCAGATTTCTGTGGGGGATCGCCGATGCGAGACGCCCGAGTCCCACCTCGTTGAGCACGTGCGCGATCTCGTCGCCGTAGCATTCGAACCGGCCCACGAAGTCGAGTTCAATTCCGGAGAGTATTTCGGCCTGTGGCCGGAAATGGATGTTCCGCAAGAGAGACGAATCAGGCAGCAGTCGAACGAACTCCACGAAGTCGCTCTTTGCCGCTTCGACTTCGTTCTCACTTGCTGTGTCACTCAACATTTTGAGAAACCGCGCCTTACCATCGCTTCCTGCGATCTTGTTTCGCCACGCCGACACAAGTCGGTCCCAAGGGTTCCGTACTATTGAGAACCGGAAGCAACCGTTCTCGAGCAGATCCGTGAGCTCGAGGTAGAGCGGATCCCAGCGGGTCCAATAGCGGTAGTCATCGATTTCCGCTTCGAGTAGGCGGTGGAGGCTTCGGGTTCCTGTCTTTGCAACACGGAACCATACAAAGTTGTAGTCGCGCGAAATCGAGACGTTCAGGCCACCAGGCTCGGGAGCGGGGCTCGTCATCTGCCGTAGTCGATAGGTGGTGTGAGAAGTCCTGTATCGACGAGGGACTGGCTGGACTCATAGCGAACAATGGGGATCGACGGGTCGAGGCCAGCGCTAGTCCACGACTCGAAGAAGTCGGCGGACGCCTGATAGCGCGCCCGACACGATGCGACTCGGTTGTTGGATGCCGTATCTTCGCGCAGTTCCTTGCGAAAATCGCCGGCAAGTTTGAAGTGCAAGAGCGCGACGCTCACGTCGGAGATCACGCCTGGGGTGACGGTATGGCTGCTACCTAGGAAGCGGATGTTACGGCCACCCCGGATCAGAGGCGTCTTTGTCTGGTTTTCGCCAACACCCGCAAGCCGCCTGATGCCACCAGCCGTGTAGTAGTAGGGGCACACCGGTTCGGGCGTGCGATTGTAGCACGGAGCGAAATGCGGGTAGTTGGAGATGAAGTCGGTCTCGAATCCGTCAGAGCTCAATGGGGGATCATCGAGGGCGAACATATCGACCATCTGTCCGGCGGCGAGCTCATGGCCTTTCCGCTGCATGTAGTTGGTGAGGTCACAGAGGCCGTGGTGCTCGATCCCAGGAAAGATGAGCGCTTCATCGACATCGACGTAGAGGACCCACCCATCTCGGCCGAACGAGCTAACCAGATCGTTGACCCAGACCATGCCCGACCGGCCGATTGCGTACGGCGTGACGGTGTGAAAGACATGAATGTCCGGTTGTGTGAGTAACCACTGAAGAGAACCGTCGGTTGAATCATTGTCGACGAAAAAAAACCGGTCGACGCCGAGCGCACGGTAGTAGTCGATGAACCACGGCAGCCGCCAGAGTTCGTTGCGTATCACCGTGAACAAACGGATCTCGGCTCGGTCCTGGTTGAGTGGGCGATCATCGACCCGGGACAGCTCGCCGGGCCGGCAGGGGCGCAGCGTCGGGTATGAGTTGTCGGCACAGTGTGCGTCCCAGATCTGCTTAGCTTTGGCGATATCGCCGTCACGGTGCGCTACCGCGGCGTCTACACGGCGGCGCAACCGGCGCTCGTCCCCTTCTGACCCACGTGTGAGAAGTTCACGCGTCTGCGCATCGCGGCCCAATGCAAAGGCAAGTTTAAGGGCCACTATGAACATGGCCTCGTTGGTCAACGCCTCCCGCACTAGCTCGTCGAGAAACTCGGCAGCACGGTCACTGACTGTCGGGTCGTCGTCTTTCATCATGCACATCAACAATTGACCACCAAATGTGCTGCGGTACTCGGTGTTTTCGGGCTGGACCGCCAGCAGTGCTTCCATGAACTCAAGCCCTTCAAGGCGGAGATTTTGGATGTTTAACCAGTCGAGTCGAAGTCTCCATGCGCTCTTTGGGTACTTGGACGCAAACTTTTCAATCTCGACTTCGGCAGAGTCAAACCGCCCAATCTTGAGGAGCAGGACAATGTAGCGGCGGTAATTGCCGCCGTCACTCGGGGCAGAGACACGAATCTCTCGGCGTAACGCAAGTGCTTCGTCCAGGCGATGGGCCGCCTCGTGCGTCTCAGCAGCCAAGGTGTTCGCTTGGCCAGGCGAGAGCGCAGTCGATCGCTCCACAAGCTCCATGGCCTCATCAAACCGGTCCCACGTGCAAAGCAGCCGACAACCAAGCCTGATCAGATCCGGCTGCTCGGGAAATACTGAAAGCCCCTCCAATGCAAGGTCAAGAGCCCTCACCTCATTCCCGCCTGCCCTCGCGGCCTCAATGTCGTCAATGATCCGTTGAACTTTCTCCTCTGTCACCTGAAGTCGAAGTCTCGACGCGCTCTTTGGGTACTTGGACGCAAACTTTTCAATCTCGACTTCGGCAGAGTCAAACCGCCCAATCTTGAGGAGCAGGACAATGTAGCGGCGGTAATTGCCGCCGTCACTCGGGTCAGAGACACGAATCTCTCGGCGTAACGCAAGTGCTTCGTCCAGGCGATGGGCCGCCTCGTGCGTCTCAGCAGCCAAGGTGTTCGCTTGACCAGGCGAGAGCGCAGTCGATCGCTCCACAAGCTCCATGGCCTCATCAAACCGGTCCCACGTGCAAAGCAGCCGACAACCAAGCCCGATCAGATCCGGCTGCTCGGGAAATACTGAAAGCCCCTCCAATGCAAGGTCAAGAGCCCTCACCTCATTCCCGCCTGCCCTCGCGGCCTCAATGTCGTCAATGATCCGTTGAACTTTCCCCTTCAGAAACATCCGCACCTAGCTAACCCAACCGCTGACGTCGATCCCTGACAGCCGAGCAAAGATCTCCATATCAGTCGAGTAGAAGTCCCGAAGGCGGTCGGCAATGGCGGGGTCGATGACGGATTCGTACTCTGCGACGTGGCTATAGCGGGGTTCGTATTCCCCTGGCTCGATCCGAAGGAACGATTCAATAGTCTTCATCTGTGCGTTAAGGTCCTCCGTTTTAAGCAATAAGAGATTGTCGGACGGAAAGTTCGACAACAAATTGAAACCTACGCGTCCATACTGTCCCCTTTCGAGCATGTGACTGCCCATTGTCGGGCGCGGCCGACCATCAAGCAAAGCCTCACACAATTTGTTAAAGGCTGGGACATCTCTGCGATTTCGTCGAAGCATATTCCAGTGTGAATAGGCCCGGTCAACGGGATCACGAAACAAGACGATGAGTTTGATAGCAGGGTTGTAGTTCGCAATCCGTGCCATGAAACTTGGGTTACCGGAGGGTTCGTGCAGGGTGTACTTCGGTGTTGATTCGGCGTAGAGCAACCGTTCGTCAAGTTCGCCGCCACCAATTCCCCACCCGTGCTGGTGGTATGCCCGATACGCGGCTTCGCTTGCCGTGAATCCACCCCTGTCGAAGAAATGAATTTCTTTCTTGTCAGACATGCAGATAGCCGGATGTTGGGCCAACAGGGCGTGCAGTGAACCCGTACCGCACTTCTGGACACCAGCGACCAAGAAGTCGATTCGCTTTTTCATCAGATGCCTCGCGGCCGCGAGTCGTGTTCGGGCGGTTGGACTCGATGGTAACTATGCGGGACCTCAAGGACTGCGTCGATTCGCTGCTCGTCGAACTCTGCTCCAAGAAACACGAAAAGATTCTGAAGTGCCGCACCCTTTTTCACTACGTCGGCATAGTCGATCTGGCAGCAGTTGGATCGGTCGACAGCGAACTCGGAAAACAGTGCTTCGAGCTCGGCGATCTCGGCAATAACCGTGCTGGGATCCTCGTCGGCCCACCAACCGCTCTTGGCAACCTCGCCCGGATCGCGCGTGTTGAACACGAATGCGGCATTCGGGAACAGTTCCTCGAGGAACGCGAGATAGTCGACGAGTTCGTCTTTGGGTGTCGAGCTTCCTTCCTCTAGCGAAAAGTCCATATACCGGACTTCCTTGAAACCCACAGCGGTTACAGCAGGATTATCAGCTTGGTCGCCGAGCAACCATTGTCGAGCCATCGGCCGAAGATCGTGGATGAGACGGCTGTAGGTCAATTCGGTGATTCCGAACCACGCAAAGGAGGGCGAAAAACCAGATCGTGAGTACCGTTGTAACCGGTCGACGTTGCGGAGCAAGCCGAAGAACTCATAGAAGATGTTGCCGTTCTCTCCTCGAATGAGTAGCCCGTTGATGCTATTGAGCACGCCCTGCAGAATCGTTGACCCGCTCCGCCCGTAGGAAACGATGAGAACATGGTCGAACCGGATCTTCGCGGCGGATCCGTCGGCGACGTTGGACACAACTTCCCAGTAGCGGCGCTGCTGCGGGGTCCGTTCCCAGTACGTTTCGATTTCACGGCGAGCCTCTTTGCGGCGATCTGCCTTGGTGAGGGCATCGATGATGTTCATGTCCCAGTTGGAGTTGTGCTTCTCGGGTGGTGCCGTGTCCCGAACCGCTTTCCAGAGTTCGGCTGCCTCGCTCCACTGTGAAGATCTCTGTGCACATCGGGCAAGACCAGCTAGCGCGTGGAAGTCTTGAGGGTGTGCCTCGGCAATGGACTGAAAAGTCGTCCGAGCCGCTTCGATATTCCCGTCGGCGAGCGCCTGCTCGCCTTCTTTTCGAAGAGCCGTTGCTGCAGAAGTGGGAATGTCTGTCATTGTTGATGACCAGGTCCAACGTTGCTGTGAGGGAACGGTTGGTCAGGTTGCGAGCAGTTGAGAAACCGGCAGAGATGTTCCCATCCATCGCCGGTCATCAGCGAAAATTCGAGAAGTGTTTTGGGCACGGTGTCGGCAAAATACGATCTAACTCTCTGGGTGTGGGCGGCGTGCGCCGATGCCCATGAGTCATGGTTGCTGTAGAGACTCCCATGAATCTCACCCACACGACCTCCGAACCCCTGTGCGTAAGCCGAACCGGCCAACTCTTTCAGGTCGGAGATTCCTACGAAATTTTCATAATGTGTGGAAACGGAACGAATCCAAGAATCGACCGGCCGCTGGGTCCATATGAACCGGGCAGCCGGATACCGGGCGTGTAGCGACTCAAAGTCCGCACTGATATTGATGTCTCCAAAAGCATCGAACAGGTCAAAGTCGAGTTCGTCAGGGAACGTTCCCGTTAGGTCATTCATCCAGTGAAGGCTGCGGTATCCGAGAACGCCGAGCGCGTCGTGTACAGATGATGTGCCGGTGCGGCTGAGCCCGATCACAAATATCTTCTCGGCACTGCGGTCGGGGAATTCGGGCGAACTCCATCGCGCAGCAAGACTGCTTAACGCGATTGCCGTGCGATTGTTCGGCCAGCGTCGCTCAATGTCCGTGGAGGCAGCGAGAAACCCGTCGCGGTCGCGTAGCGCAAGCAAAACGCGACAGCGGGCAACCACGAACAAATTCTCGGGTCCTCGCCCCTCGAACTGCTCGATCGCCAACGCAAGCCGGTGGAGACGGTCCACCGTCGCTTGCTCGTCACCGCCCCTTTGGGCGCACCTTATGAACAACGTCAGTAGGCTCCCCTTGAGTTTCATCTCTGGGTTCAACCGTTCGATGCAATCGTCAAAGACTCGTCCCGCCTCACCGACCTCGCCTCTTTGCTCGAGGACATTACCCAGCCGGAGTCGGCAATCGAGCCGATCCGGGGCCAGTCCGACCACCGCGTGGAGTGCGGTGATGACTCCTTCGCGACGCTTCTGTTGCGTGTACAGGCGGAGAAGTCGGATCCACGACGCCAGATCGGTCGAGTCCGATTCGAGAAGCCTCTCCAGCCCCTGGATCTCGTCAGTTTCTATTGTTGGTTTAAGCATCGTGGCGAGCACCGGTTTCAGTGATCTCAAAACAAGAAGACGCCGAACAGCGCATAGTACTTTCACACTGTCACGAGGCAACCGCAAATTTAGACGAGTCCATCCCGATGCCTTCGAGACCGACCAAGCATCGTTGCCCCGCGAAGCGCCACGATGCGCTCGGTAAGGCGAACCTGAGTGCATCAAACAGTCGGTGGATAGGTACACGCCGGCACAGCAAATCTCGCTATACGCCCCCGGTTCACTCAGAGACACAAAACGGTCAGAAGCATCAAGGCCCAATACGTAACAAAATCGTTGAAATTACAGGCTTCTTGAGCTACTTCCCTTTGTTTGCAAGCCACTAATTCTGCTTTGTAAGCAGGGCGTCAGGGGTTCGATTCGCGTCAGCTTGGCTGAGTCTCGAGCCGCGCCTTGAGGGCGCGAAGATTTCGCTTCCAAATCAGACGTAGTACAGGGCGAGCAAACACACCAGCGAGTGGACCCCCGACGTACCACGGGAAGGTCAAGTCCTCGGCCCACGAAAAACTGGTCCGCCCCGGTGAAATCTCAATAAGCGTGAACTCGCCGACACCTTCCACAAGACCGGCGTGGCACACACCCATCCGTCGGGCATCGTCCCACGCCGTGATCTCCATGATGTCGGTCAGGCGGAACGGCCCGACCTTCGTATCGCACTCAAACCGGGTGCCCAAGCCTTCTCGCGTGTCGCTGAGAAAGCGGATCGCCACAGCATCATGCATCCAACCAACATGGGACGCGATATCACGCACGTCGGCCCAGACTTCGTCCGGGGTGCGTTCGATCACCGTCTCCACGACTAGGGCACGCGAGTTGGTTGTCATCGTCTAACTCTCATTCAACGTTTGATCGCAACTCGGGCTGACACGATCGAAGGTTTCGGGGGATTTGAAAAACTAACATTCGTCGGCCGAGCCAGACCGACCATCGGGCCCACGCCGCGTCCAGTGGCCTGCGCTGACATCGACCTTAGCCACCACCATCTCGACAACCGATACCACCCCGACACGAAAGATGCGCGGCGTTGCCATGCATCCAGCCGACCATCTCGGCTCGTACAAAGAATCATGGGAAGGATTCGAGGGATCGCCGTAGCGCTCGCGTTGCTGGGAGTTGGCTGCGGAATTGAACCACCCGATGAGGTCATGCTCGAAACATACGCCTGGGCCCAGACCATCAACGATGCCCGGTGGAGCCAAGGAACGGACCATCAATGCCCAATGGTTGGAAACAGTTTTGTATGTTTCGAAGAGGCAAACCTTGTCGAAAATCCGACAGACGTTTTATTGATGAGCAACCCGGCTAACTGGCAACGGGTGCACGACGACATCTGGATCTTTATTCCCATCCAGTCAGCCCTCAGCGTTCCATGACGGCAGCCACGGCTCGCATGTGGTCCGGGCCAATGCCGCAACAACCACCGATCATCGTTGCCCCCGCGAACCGCCACGCAGGCTCGTATGCGGCGTACGCCTCTGGCGTGATGCTGTCATCAAACGTCAACTCGCCATCGACAAGGTTCGCCGCATGGGCATAGGCGCCAAGGGGCCCATCCCAGCGTTCACGGATCGTCCCCACACCGCGCTCGGTAAGGCGAACATCTGAGTGCATCAAACAGAACGCGTCGACCCGTCCGTAGCCCTTTGCCAACTCAACGGCTTCAGTAAGCGGGCCGCCCTCTCGCAGCTCAATCTCGGCGCTGAGCTTGCTGACGTCGTGGCCCTCCTCGGGGCCGATGGTCAAACCGACCCAAATCGGCAGATCAACACTTGACACCGCATCCAACGTTGCGGTCATGCGAGGGAGATCGACCATCATCTCAAGACTGATCAATTCCGCTCCAGCGTCGCCCATAATCTTCGCTTGCTCGACTGTATTTTTGTGAAGTATCTCAAGCGAGGGCCGGTCACCCGAGAAGCTCCAGTTGCTGATGCCACCAGCCACAACCACATGGTCTGCCGACGGCCCCGCCCGCTCACGGGCCTCGATCGCAAGTTCAACAGCACGGTGGTTGTACGCCTCAAAGTCCTCAGCGACACCGGCATCCTCCAACACGTTCTTTCCGGTTGCGAACGTATTCGACACGACCAGATCCGCACCAAGCGCCACATACTCGGCGTGGATCTGCCGGACAATGTCGGGACTGCTCAAAGCAGCGCCCCCGCTCCAGCCGTTAGGCAGTTCCGCCACGCCCCGGCGTATGCATTCTGACCCTGTGCCCCCGTCAATCAGGATTCGTTCACCGGCGCGAGCCCGCTCGATCAAACGTCCATATCGGTCCATGCAGCCTCCCAAACGATTGCAACAAACCTAGACACGAAAACTCGCCGGGTCTCACGTATTCGTCAAAGGTCGCCCGAATTCGAGAAACCCACTAATTTCTGTTCTCGGCGGTCAGATCTGCCACCCTTGACCATCTTCTCCGCGACGCGGGTAGCCGAAAGAGCGACATGTCGAAAATTTCACCCATTTGCTGCAGAATCAAGGCGAGGCGTGGACTCGCTCATCTTGGTTTGGTGCTCGCCGTTCTGAGCCTGGTAGCGAGTTCATGTGGAGGTAAGGAGAACGCGTCTCCCCCTGACGCAGACCCACCGGCGACCGAAGAAGCCGAAGGCAACGATGAGTCGGTCACGATCGACGAAGAAGCCGGCACTGATGCCAGCGGAACCGAGGAGTCGCCGGACCCCGATCCTGACGAGGAACCTGACACGGCCACCGCCCCCGAAGAGGAACCACCATTGGTCTGCCCCCCTGACGACGACAACGACTGGAGCACTTCATTTACCACATCGTCAGACTGGCCCTTCGCAAGTGCTGAAACCCTGCTCGCCAACGCCGCCATCGGCGCCCACGACGGCTACGACCGCTTCGTGCTCACCTTCGATGAACAAACAGAACCCTTGAGCTGGATGGTCCAGGTCGTCGACGGCCAACCGGTGCGGGGCGCATCTGGTCTCGACCTGGACATCGAGGGGTCAGAGTTCCTTCTTGTGGTAGTCGCGGGCGTGGCCGACTATCTCCTCGAAACCGAAGACCAGTACGCGGGGCCGAGGCAACTCGATGGCGTCGACGCCGGTACCTCGAATCTGGTGCAGGCGGTTCTCTCCGGCGACTTCGAGGCCCAGGTCGACTGGCACATCGGCTACGACCAGATCAACGCATTTCGTGTCTTCGCCCTTGAGAGTCCACCCCGCGTCGTCGTCGACATGTGCATCGAAGACACCGCCGCCGGCTAGGCGACGGTACTGACAGTCGGCGTGAGCGACAACGCAAATATTTTTGTCGTGGTCTCGTTCGCTTCGGGCTAACACCCGCAGCGTCACAGCTGACAACCTGGCCGGGTGAAACCCCCCGAACGTGATGCCAACGACGACCCGACCGCGTCACCAGCGACGGCCGTCGCCAAACCACGCGGACCGCTCCACGAGCCCAACTTTCGGCGCCTCTGGGCGAACTCGATCGCGTATTCCATCGTTGGCAACGCCCAACGTTTCGTATTCGGCTGGCTCGTCCTCGATGGCCTGAACCGGTCCGAAAGTGACCAGGGACTCGTGGTGTTCGCCCTGGGCATTCCCGCCATCTTTTTCACGCTTCACGCCGGCGTATGGGCAGACCGCCACGACCGACGCACAATTCTCATCGTGACCCAGTGCGCGGCGGGAGCGGTCATGGTCGGCACCGCCGTGCTCATCAGTTCGGGTCGAGCCACGATGGGTTGGGTCCTGGCCGCAGCACTCCTTGCTGGTGCGACGTCCACAATCGGGCAGCCGGTTCGGGCCGCCCTGATCCCCATCCTCGTGAAGCGCGAGCAGCTCTTCAGCGCCATAGCGGTCAACGCTCTCGCCATGACCGCATCCATGATTCTCGGTCCGGTCATCGCCAAGCTCGTCGGCGACCAGTTCGGATTCGATGGTGCATTCTGGTTCCAGGCAATCCTCCTCGGCATCGGCCTGCTCTTCCTCTTGCGACTTGAGGTTCCGCTTCACGGCGAGTTGCCTCCCAAACGGCCAATGGTCCACGAGACCATCGATGCGCTGCGGCATCTGCGCGAAGACCGCCACCTTCGCACCCTTTTTCTGCTTCTGTCCGTTGCCGGCGTGACCATCAACCCTGCTGTGCTGGTGACATTGCAGGCGTTCGTGAAGGACGAACTCGGGCGGCCATCGGGTGACGTCGCCCCCTTGCTCGCCGTGATGGGTGTCGGCATCGCAATCAGCTCGGCCTTCGTCATGCGTAAGGGGGACATGGCCAACAAGGGCGCCCTGTTTCAGCGGGCGATGATGACCGGCTCTGTCATGACAATTCTCATGGGCCGCACGAACGAGTACTGGCAGCTCTTCCCGTTGGTACTGGGCATGGGTCTGGCTGGCGGGTTCTACCTCAACATGAACCAGGGTCTGATTCAGGCCAACACTCCGCAACCGCTGATGGGCCGGGTCATGGGCCTCTACACGCTGGTCCAAGCAGGGCTTCTCCCCATCGGGGCATTACTACTTGGCCTCATCGCCAGCCAGATCGGCACCGGCAACGCCATCAGCGGCGCAGCGGCCGTGGGACTCTCGGTCGTGGTGACGACCTATGTTCGCAACACCGAGCTACGCCGTCTGGGCTGACCCCCGAAGGGCTCAGGGCCATCCAGAGCGCGAGCCGAACAGGGCAACCTTCGGCGCTACTTCGGCTTGGTGACGGTCCAGCCTCGACGGCGCACCTCAAGCACCAGCCACTTCGTGGGCGCAGTACGGATCGCCTTCTCGTGATCGGTGAGCTCGCTCACCGGTTTCTGGGGCTCCGGGTCCGGCTCTTCTTCGGCCGGGGCGACCGGCTCCCCCTGTGCGGCTGCGTGCTCCGCTGCCTGCAGTTGGTCGATCAGTTCGGCCGCTTCGTCCGCCGTGAACCGTCCGCCAGCCTGTCGTTGATTGAACCCCATCGGACCGCGGGCATCACGGAAATCAGCATGACCGAGGTTGACGAGCAATTCGAGGAGCTCCTTTACCTGGCGGCCCGTTGCCGCTGGTCCCGCACTTTGTCCAAAGGCCATAACCCAGTCTGGCTTGCCGGGCGACTAGTCGGCCGGATTCGCCTGATCACGGGGGGCGACGGTACGCGACCCCGGCCTGCGACCATCGTCCACATTCATGTAGAACGCCAGGGCCAGACCAAGCAGTGCCAGCGGCATCTGCCACGCAAGTGCCAACCGGATATCATCGAGCGCTTCGGCCAAAGCACCGACTACCGGTTGTGCCAAGGCTGTCATTACACCGGACACACCAAAAACGATGCCGGTTGCCGCTCCCGTGCGTTCCGCCGTCGCCAACTGGCTCGCTTGGGCGAGTGATACCGGAAACAGGCTGAACTCGAAGAAGGCAATACCGGCAACAGCGACCAGCGAAACAGGCCCTGAGCTAGCGGCAAAGACGCCCACCAACACGATCGTCGCCACCGCCGCGATCTGTAACACGCGGACGCCACCAATCCTGTCGTAGGCCCAGCCTCCCAGCGGCTGGGATACCGCGCCTCCCACCAGGATCACGGTGAGCAGCACACCGGCGCTCGTGTTGCTCCAGCCTTCGTCGACCAGCATCTTCACGAAGAACACGAGAAAACTGCGGCCGACCGTGCCAACGACACCAAAGGCCAGGGCCGCGATGAGCAAAGGCCGGGTCAGCGACCCGCGCAAGGTCGCAGACGGAGACGGCGCTGTCTCATCAAGACGGAAACGAACAACCACCGCGGCAACAAGCATGGGCAAAGCGACCGCAGCCATCGCCCACCGCCAGCCGAACCACGCAACCATCAAAACAACCGCGGCAGGAGCGGCAAAGTGGCCGATCGAGCCGCCCCATCCATGAATACCGAGAGACCGGCCCCTGCGTTCGGGGTACGCATTGACGATAAACGCCGTGGCCTGCGGATGGTATGTCGCTTGTCCAAGGCCGCAGAGAAGGCTCACGGCAACGATGAACCAGAAGGTCGGGGCTACTGACATGGCGAGAAAACCGCCAGCGCCGATCACGAAACCGGCAACCAGCACAAACCGACGGCGGCCAGCGCGATCGGCATAATTGCCCGCAACCGGTTGCAGCACACCCGTCAGTAAGACAAAGGCAAAGGAGAGCACCCCGAGGTCGGCATAGTCGAGGTCGAACTCCTCGGCCACCGCAGGAAGAAACGCAGGAAGTACCGTCGAGCCGAAGTCGTTGACGACATGGGCACCAACCAACACCGTCAGGACAGTTCTCGGACGCGGCAGCATTACACCGGATTCTGCCAGATACCTGGCATCGAATAGCGTTCTGACCGAACCGTTCGAAGGAGAGATGAATGATCGTCGAGTCACTGCTTCCGCTGGGCAAGCTTGACCCGGGGCTTCGAGAGCCCGAGACCCCGCTCGATATTCGACGCTTCGCCGAACTCGCTCAGACCGCAGAAGACGTGGGACTCGACGCGATCCTGGTCGAAGAGACCAAGGACGATCCGTTCCAGCTTCTCGCCCTCGGTGCAAGCACGACGTCCTCGATCCAGCTCGGAACATCAGTGGCCATGGCCTTCCCGCGCAGCCCGACAGCCACAGCGCTCTCAGCATGGTCGCTGTCAAAACTCTCGGACGGTCGCTTCATCCTTGGGCTCGGTTCTCAGGTCCGCGCCCACATCGAGCGGCGCTACGGACTTCCCTGGCACGCCCCCGCTCCATGGATGCGGGACTACATCAACGCCATGCGCGCCGTCTGGGGCTGCTGGCAGAACGGCACGAAGCTGGACTTCAGCAGCGACCACTACAACCTCAACGTGATGGTGCCGCTATTCAACCCCGGCCCGATCGAGCACCCGAACATCCCGATTCATATCGCCGCCATTGGTCCCAACATGGTTGCGCTCGCTGGCGAGATCGCCGACGGCGTTCGCCTTCACCCCGTTTGCACGCCGAGGTTCATCGACGAAGAAGTTCTTCCGAATCTGGCCCGCGGCGCCGCCCGCACAAACCGCGACGTCGACAAGGTAGAGGTCTGCATGAAGCCACTCATCGGCACAGCCGCTGATCAGGCCCGACTCGATGAGGTCACAGAGTCGGTCCGGGCCCGGGTCGCCTTCTACCTGTCGACACCCTCCTACCGTCGCACGTTCCGGCTTCACGGCTGGGAAGACATCGCCGAGCACGCCTCCGTCCTTTCACGCAACCAGCAATGGGAGGACCTCCCGAGTCTGGTCAGCGACGAAATGCTCCACACTGTGGCCACAATCGGGACCTTCGACGAGATCGCCGACAAGCTCAACGAGCGCTACGCCAACCGTGTCCACCGGATCGAATTTTCCATACCCGTGGGAACCCCCGACGATGCCGACCAACTACGGGACATCCTCGCCAAGCTCCGCTAGGGGGCCAACGAATATTCGATCCCAGCCTTGGTCCGCCCCTGCTCGATGAATAGACCAAGCGGACGCAGGCAGTAAGCCATCTGCTGAGCGACACCTCGACCTATTCCCGCACGACGTGCCAGATCGGCGGTAGTGAACACCGGCGGCAAACCATCCGGAACCAACTCGAGCAAGTCACGCCCGTCGTTGAAGCGGTGGCGGCCGAAAATCTCACGGAGCTGGCGATCCTCGGTGCGGAACCCACCCCTCCCCCGCCGAACCTTTGCATCCGCCACCTGAATCTTGGTGACCGCAACCAACACGACCTCCAAACTCAAGTTCGGATGATCGACAAGCGTGGGGATGCTGACCAGCTCCGCGAAAAGGTCATAGACCGAACCATGCTTTGGTGATTTGCGCTGCTTGACCCCAGGCTTTTGGAGGTAGCTCTCGACGGCAATGGGGTAGACGAGCAGTATCTGATTGCTCGGGAGCAAGTGGTCGAGCTTCTTGCCCATGGCGCCGAACGAACCGGTCTGAATCTCGATCAGTGAGTCGTCGCGAACGATGTCAATGACGAATCCGTCGAGCGGAACCTCGAAGCGATCACCCGGCTCTGCGTAGTCGGCCTTCAACGCAGCATGAAGCGAGCCTTCGTTGAGCGTGCCGATATGCGGGTCGCGGTCGATCTGGCGAGACTAGCCAGGTCCTGCTCAGCTAGAGAACGACACCAGGCTGCCACCGTCGAGGACGATGCAGTTGCCCGTCATCCACTGGGCGTCGGCGGCGAGAAACAACGCGGCCCGTCCCACATCGCTGGGCTCGCCGAGACGCTTCAAAGGCATGCGCTGGGCAAACTGGTCTCCCGCTTCGCCCTCCCAAAGCAGTCGAGCAAAGTCGGTCTTCACGACCGACGGTGCCAGCGAGTTGACGCGCACCCCGGGTCCGAGCTCAGCGGCCATCTGTTCGGTCATCTGCACGAGAGCGGCCTTGAGGATCGAATACAGCCCGAGCGCAGCCGAAGTCTTGAACGCTCCGACCGAAGCAATATTGATGACGCAACCACCATTGTCCTTCATCCAGGCGCGCCAAGCCGACTGGGTCCAAAGCAGGGGCCCGCGGAGGTTGACCTCGTAGGTCTTGTCGAACGCGCCGGCATCGGCATCGATGATCGGACCCGCGTGAGGGTTGGTGGCGGCGTTGTTGACGAGAATGTCGATCGACCCGAACCGTTCAATCGTTGCGTCCATGACTTCGACGCCGCCATCGATGCCCCCCGCGTGATGGGCCCGCCAGTCGACGTGTCCCCCACCGAGAGATGTCAGGTACTCGGCCGCCGCCTCACATTTGTCGGCTTTGCGCGACACGATCATCACGTTCGCCCCGGCAACCACAAATTCTTCAGCGATCGCCAGCCCGATCCCGGCCGAGCCGCCGGTAATGATCGCCGTCTTTTCATCCAAACGAAGTTCCATAGCCCCGAACGTAGCTGCCGAGTCCATCAGCCCACCAACGCTGACATGCCAAGTACCCTGAGACTTCGTTCAACCCAAGCAAGGATGGGATGCATGGCTGGTGGTCTCGTTGGTTTGCTGGACGATGTCGCTGCGTTGGCGAAGCTTGCGGCGGCCTCGATCGATGACGTTGGCGCCGCTGCCAGTCGCGCCAGCATGAAAGCCGCTGGGGTCGTGATCGACGACACCGCCGTAACGCCGACGTATGTGCAGGGTCTGGCTGCCAAACGGGAGCTGCCGATCATCAAAAGGATCGCCACCGGCTCGATCCGTAACAAGCTGCTGTTCATCCTTCCCGCGGCGCTGGTGCTGAGCGAGTTCGCACCAACTTTTGTCGAGATCATCCTGATCCTTGGTGGATCATTCCTTTGCTACGAGGGCGCCCACAAGATCGTGCACGCCATCAAGCACGACGATCACGATCACGACGTGCCGGCCGTAGTGAAAGGACCCGACGCCGAAGAAGCCACCGTTGCCGGCGCGATCCGCACCGACTTCATCCTCTCGGCGGAGATCATGGTGATCTCGCTCAAAGAAGTGATCGACGAGGGCTTTGTGGCCCGGGGAATCATCCTGGTCGTCGTCGCCGTATTCATCACCGTCGTCGTCTACGGCCTTGTCGCCCTCATCGTAAAGATGGACGACATCGGTCTTTCCATGGCCGAACGAGATTCGGCGTCAGCGCAAAAGGTCGGCCGAGGGCTCGTCACCGGTATGCCGAAGGTCTTGACCTGGCTCTCCATCGTCGGCACCGCCGCAATGCTGTGGGTCGGCGGCCACATCCTGTTCGTCGGCGCCGATGAACTCGGCTGGCACTGGCCCTACTCACTTGTGCACGACGCCGAGCGTGCGGTGCAAGACATCGCCAACATCGGCGGTGTGCTGAGCTGGCTGATCAACACCACAATCTCCGCCGTGATCGGCCTCGTCTGGGGCGTCATCCTCATCGGGATCGCAGCGCTGATGCCCGCTCGGGGCACGAGCGAACCCACCCACTAGGGGGAGGGGGCCAAATACTCGGCCGTTTGGGTGACCCGACATCCGATCGATGTCAGCTCGATTGAGAACTTCCAACGAGCGAAGGGCTCGTCACCGACCATTTCGCGACCGACACCGGTCGAACGGACCTCCCATGAGCGTGATGTCGGCGACGGCCGTCCACACAACCTCCGGCTCGGCCTTGATCTCCTTGACAACAATAGTTTCGACCATTGGAATCACTCCGATCAGGTTTGGGGGCGGTCACCAGCGATGGTGACGCGCTGCATGTGACGGCGAGCTGGGAAGAAGTCGGCGACGGCGTAGTGCTGGGTGCACCGGTTGTCCCAGATCGCGACGGAGCCCGGTTCCCATTTGAAACGCACCTGGAACTCGGGCGCTGAGATGTGGCCGAGGAGCATCTTGAGCAATCCCTCGCTCTGTTTGACGCCCATGTCCTTGATGTACTTCGTGAAGCCGCTGTTGACGAACAAAGCGGGGCGGCCTGTGACTGGATGTCGTCGCACGACCGGGTGTTCGACCGGCGGATGGTCCCGGTCGTATTGCTCAAGTCTGGCGTATCCGTCCTCCTGCTTGACGATGTTCCTGCGGAACCGCTCTGGGTAATGGTGCACTGCGACCAGGTCCCCGCACATGGTCTGGACCGATGACGGAAGCGCTTCGTAGGCGGCGTACATGGAGGCCCAGATCGTGTCGCCTCCCACTTCGGGGACTTCAATCGCGCGAAGGATGGCCCCCATCGGCGGTTCAGCATCCATGGTCACGTCGCTGTGCCATGCATCATTTTGCGGGCGGATCTGCTCGTTGGCCACCACGTCGATGATCTCGGGGTGTTCGGTGTTCGCGTCAGCAAGATTATGAATGTGGAGATCACCGAACTGGCGGCCGAAATCTACGTGCTCGGCGGCAGTCATGTCCTGGTCGCGAAAGAACAGAACGAGGTGCTTCATCAGGAGATCCTTGATCTCCTTGATCTCGGCATCGTCTGGTTGGCTCAAGTCGACACTGGAGATCTCGGCTCCGATGTGAACGGTGAGAGGACGAACAGAGATGGTCATGCGGGTCTCCCTTCGTTTGTGCTTGGCGGGGACCAGTAGGGGTCACGCAGGAGACGTTTCTTGAGCTTGCCGTGGCTCTCGCGGGGCAGGGAGTCAGTTACTTCGATCCGGGTCGGACGCTTGAACTGAGCCAGCTTCGACTTCAAGAACGCGGCGATGTCGTCGACGTCGACGCTCTCAATGTCTACAGACGGTGCTGGCTCGATGACGGCCATGATCTCCTGGCCCCAGTCGTCGTGAGGGATGCCGAAAACTGCGGCATCGAAGACGTCAGGGTGCTCGACCAGCACGCCTTCGATCTCAGCCGGATAGATGTTGGATCCTCTGCTGATGACAAGATCGACCCGTCGATCAGCAAGGAAGAGGTACCCGTCGTTGTCCAACCAGCCGATATCGCCGACGGTGAACCAACCGTCGGCGCGGACCATGGCGGCGGTCTTCTCGTCGTCGCCGTGGTAGGCGGGAGGGGCGCCACCACCTCGGCAGTAGATGGTGCCGACCTCGCCAGGCGGGAGCTCGGCCCCGCCGTCGTCGAGAATTCTGTACTCGACGCCTACAGCAGCGCGTCCAACCGTGCCTGGCCGGGCCAACCACTCCTGGCTGTCACAGATCGATGGGCCCATGCCTTCGGTGGATGCATAGGCCTCGTAGATCACCGGACCGAACCAGTCGATCATGGCCTGCTTGGCCCACGGCGGACACGGTGCAGCCGTATGGAGCACCCATTCGAGACTGCTCAGGTCCCGCTGCATTCGCTGATGTTCGGTGAGTTTCAGCAATCGGACGAACTGGGTGGGAACCATCACGGCGGTGATGATCTGGTGGCTTTCGATGAGCGCCAGGGTCTGTTCCGGGTCGAACCGGCGGCTCATGATTGTTGGCTTGCCCAGCCACAACGAAAGTTCGAGAAGCCCGAATCCCATCCCGTGGTAGACCGGCGTGGTCACCAACGAGGGCCCCTCAAGCGGCATCTGGAGCTGGCGGCCGCGCCGCTTGAGACGGCTCGGCTGGTGTGATACCAGGCCAGGATCGTGAAGTCGATTGACACCCTTGCTGCGGCCTGTCGTCCCGCCGGTGAACATCATGGACGTGCCACTTGGGCGCTCGGTCAACACTTCGTCGCTGACAGCGTCTCGCCATGCGTCGTAGGTGCTGCCGATCTCGAGCACCAACTCCACTCCAGCTTCGGCGGCAGCTTCCATACCGACTCCGGCGTGTTCGGGGTCGACGATCAGGAGGTCGGCCTGACTGTCGAGAAGGAGAGGAACGATCTCCGCCGCTGTGAGGTGCCAGTTCACCGGCACGAGTCGGCCGCCGGCGCGGGCATTGCCGATAAGGACCTCACCCCACTCCACACAGTTGTCGGCCAGCACTGCGACCGTTGCACACGGTCGGCAGCGGTCAAGCGCACGCGCTGTCTTTCTGGCACGGTGTTCGAGTAGGTCCCAGGTGATGATCTGATCGTCGATCTGAAGGGCTACGGCGGTGCGATCAGCAACCGGCAACACGTGAACCGGCTGCGCGTCGGCGAGCGCTGCTTCTGTCATCAGGTCTCCTCCGCCCGGGTCGGCCACTCGCCGGTGAGCAACTGCTCCATGAGCGTGTGGTGCAGCTCAGCTACGTCGGGATCTACCGGGCCCTCGACCGAGTTCGCAAAGTACTCAGAGAAGAGAACCCATCCGAGAACTGCCGAGCCGGCGATCACGACCCTGGTGGCCGCTGACGGTCCACCGTCGCGAGCCAGCTCCAACATCGCGGCAACCCCGGGATGCTCATCGACCAGCCACCCAGCGTCGTCAAGAACAAGTCGGGCCAATGTGGTCGCAAGCCGCTCGTAGTCATCGGCGATGAGTCGCATCGGTGAATGGCCATCGGCGAGTGCCTTTTCGAGGCTCGTTCCGAGACCGGACGTGGCCGCGGTGATCAGCTTCTCTTTGGAACCGAAGTGCCGGTATATCAATCCTTGGTTGACACCCGCCCGGTCGGCCACCTCACGAACCGAGAATGTCGGCCCCTTCTCCGCAAGCAGATCCTGGGTCGCCGCCGCCAAAGCTTCGGTGACCGCCGCACGACCCGCGGGCCGCTCTGCGTTTGTCGATGGCTGCGTTGGTATCTGTTTCACCGTGTGGTGGTCGGCTTCCTTGTTTCCCATTGACCGAACTGTAGACGATCGTCTACAGTTCGGTCAAGACTTGAAACGAAGGACAACACATGCAGGACGCGATTTCCGAGGCACCCATCGACGACTACGACCTGTTCTCGCAGGACTATGTCCGCGACCCCGCTGAGTACTGGCAGCGATTCCGAGACGAGTGTCATGTCGCACAGAGCTCTCTCTACGGCGGCTCCTTCATGCCTGTCCGCTACGACGAGGTGGTGGCGACCGCCAGAGACATCGAGACATTCACCTCGTCGAAGGGTGTCAGCATTGTTCAATCGACGCCGACGACCGACATGATTCAGGGTGGGTCCCCGCCGATCGAGGCAGACCCTCCAAAGCACACCTGGACCCGACGCCTGCTCCTCCCCGCAATGGCACCACAGTCGGTCATGGAGCACGAGCCGTACACGCGCGACCTGTGCCGGCGTCTCATCGCCAACTTCATCGACAAGGGCCGCACCGACGCCGCTACCGACTACGCGCAACAAATGCCCGTGCGCGTGATCGGAGCGATGCTCGGAATCGACGAAGGACGCAGCGACCAGCTCGTGACGTGGGTCCGCGCGATTCTTGAGTTCGCCAACGACGCTGAAGGCCGCGCGAACGCTGTGCGCGAGCTGCGCTGCTTCTTCGAAGAGGAAATCGCCAAACGACGAGCGAACCCGCATGAGGACCTGCTCACCAAACTGTTGGCCGCGGGCGAGCACGACGAGCGGGTCACCGAGGACATGGTCATCGGTCAGGCCATTCTGCTGCTCGTCGCTGGAGTCGACACGACTTGGAGCGCGATCAGCTCGGCGATGTACCACCTGGCCACCCACCCAGACGACCGGCGCCGCCTCGCCCAGGATCCCGATCTCTTGCCAACGGCGATCGAAGAGTTCCTCCGCTTCTACTCACCGCTCCAGATCGGCCGGATCGCCACCGATGACACCACTCTGGGGGGGTGTCCCATTCCGAAAGACAGTCGAGTTGTGCTCAACTTCGGGGCCGCGAACCGCGACCCTGACGCCTTCGAACACGCCGACACTTTCATCATCGACCGTGCGAGGAATCGCCACATTGCCTTCGGTGTCGGCATTCACCGTTGCGCCGGTTCGAATTTGGCCCGGATGGAGCTCACCGTTGCCCTCGAGGAATGGATGGCTGCCATTCCCGAGTTCGAGCTGAGCGACAAAGACGCCGTCGTATGGTCCACGGGAACCGTGCGGGGGCCCCGCTCTGTTCCGGTGGCGTTTCCCGTACAACGAGGTGTCACGTGAGCATCCCGCTACCAACCCGGCTCCTCGACGATCCAACCCCCGAACACTCAGCCTTCCGATCGATGTGTCGCGAATTCGCCGAGCGCGAGATGAGCCCACTCGTGGACGAGGCCGAGCGCACCGGCCGATATCCACTCGAGTTACGGCGAAAAGCGGCCAGAGCCGGCCTCACAGGACTCTCAGCGCCCGAAGAGTTCGGCGGCTCGGGCGCCGGAGCAACCTTCCAGGTCATCGCCATCGAAGAACTAAGTCGGATCTGCGCCGGACTGGCGACCGGACTCACTGGCGGACTCGGAGATCATCTGCTGTCCACGGTGGCCACCGACGAGCAGCGCGAGCGCTACCTGAGCCCGACACTCGCTGGCGAGGCCACCGGTGCGTTTGCGATGTCCGAGCCCGACGCGGGCTCCGACGTACTGAACATGAAGGCGCTCGCCGTGCGGCTTCCAGACGGTCGATGGCAGCTCAAGGCACAGAAGATGTACATCACCGCTGCGCCATTCTCGGACTACCTCTTCGTCGTCGCCTACACAGACCCGGAACGACGCCGCGACGGGGTCTCCATCTTCCTGGTCCCCTCCGATACGCCCGGCATCGAGATGCATGAGCTCGACAAACTCGGGCATCGCTCAATGGAGACTGCAGCGGTGTTCCTCGACTGCGAACTCCCTGCCGAAGCCCTGTTGGGCGAAGAAGGCGCAGGCATGCACCACATCGGCCGAACCCTGGAACTTGGCAGGCTCACCCATGCTGCCCGCTCGCTCGGCGTCGCTCGCGCCGCCTACGAGTACGCCGAAGAACACGCCAAGACCCGGGTCACGTTCGGCCAGGTGATTGCCTCCTACCAAGCGATCCAGTTCAAGCTGGCCCGAATGCGAATATCGCTGCGTTCCGCCGCCCTCCATGTGATGGATACCGCCCACAACCTCGAGGAAGGAAGAGACACGACCATGGATGCCTGTATGGCCAAGGTCATCGCCTCCGAGGCTGCCGTCTCCGTCTCGAGCGAAGCCATGCAGATCATGGGAGGCCTCGGATACATGAACGAGACACCGGTCAACCGCTGCCTACGCGATGCCTACCTCTACCCCATCAGCGAAGGAACCACCGAGATCCAACTCCGAACCATTGCCCGACTCGGCGGCCTCGCCGGATAGGGGGGTCCACGACGTAGCGTCACTCGGGGCGATCGACCATGCCGGAAGAGAGCGAAACTCCACGCACCTCCGGACCCGGAGGTGTGGAGTTCCGTACGTGTCGGAGGGGGGACTTGAACTCACCTCTCCCGACGCGCATCCAGCATCGCCCCGCGGTAATCAGCGTCCGACAGCGGCACCACCCCACTCCGCCGGGCCGCCACCGCCAGTCTGAGACTCCACTTGTCGCGTGTCTGGGCCCGGCCGGACGACTGGCGAACCTAAGGTGGCCGACATGGCTGGTACCCACTCCGGAACTGTCGTCGACGTGAACGGCATGTCGATGTACTACGAGGAGTGCGGGGAAGGCCCGCCCGTGGTCCTCATGCACGGCGGCATGGGCTCGTCGCTGAGGATGCGGCCGGCGGCGGAGATCCTGTCGAGTCGGTACCGGGTGATCACGCCAGACAGTCGAGCCCACGGACGGTCAAACAATCCATCTGGCGAGCTGAGTTACGCGGTCATGGCCGACGACATCGCGGCGCTGATCGAGACGCTCGATCTCGACCGACCCTTTGTTGGCGGCTGGAGTGATGGCGGCCAGGTCGCCCTCGAGATCGGCATGCGTTACCCCGACTTGTCACGTGGCCTCATCGTGGCCGGGGCCTACTACGCGCTTCCTGGCCAATTGGTCGACACGATCTGGGGCATGGGTTTCGAGGGCCAGGGCGTTCTCAACACCGAGGTGTTCGAAGGCTCGCTCGATGTGTACGGCGGCGGCGACTATCTCAAGGCACTTCACCCCCAGGGACCGGGCTACCACCAGACGCTCGCCATGCAGGTGACCCACCTCTGGCTCAACGATCACGACTATCAGCTCGATGATCTCGCAAAGATCACAGCGCCGACGCTGGTGCTACTCGGCGACCGTGACGAGCCAATTCCGGTCGAGCAGGCGCTCCACATGTACAACCACATCTCCGCCGCCGAGCTCGCAGTGGTTCCGGCGACAGGCCACGACCTGCCGTACACGAAGACCGAGTTGTTCACCCGAATCCTGCTCGCCTTCTTCGATCAACACGTCGACACGGTGGCCGGTCAGTCGTAGAGCTCCGGTGCGGCCCATTCGCTGACATCGAAGTCGTGTTCGATGAAGCCGTGGCGCAAGAGGAAGTCTTTCTGATTCTCCAGCGCATCGACCACCACGGCACTGAGGGACGGTTTGAGTGAGGTGAAGAGATCTTCGCCGTACGCCATCTCGACCCATTCCTCGGCATCACCGAGCTCGCGGGCGATAATCTGGAGCGCTCGGCTGCGGTTGTCCCCGGCCCAAGCAGCGGCTCGGCACACGGTTTCGACGTAACGACGAACGAGATCGGGTCGCTCACGAACGAGTTCGCCGCTTACTGTGAACGCCATCGGAGTGCCATTCGAGATGCGGACGTCTCGGTCATGGTGGCGGCCAAAATCGACAACCTGGACCGCTCCGAGCAGGGCATCCAACGCAGCACCGCCCGAACCGTTGACGCTGATGGCGTCGACCTCGCCTCGGATCAGCGCAAAGGTCTCAGCACGAAGAATCGCCTGCTGGAGGTGGGCGGGCCAGAGGGTCCCGCTCGGAGCTGCAACATCGCCCAGATACGTCTCAGCCTCGGGCAAGTCGACCAACTCGACGTCGGCAGATGTGAGTCCGGCAAGCTCCAGCGCCGTCAGCACCGCTCGAAGCGATTTGCCCCGCATGAAGTCGATCTGGTCGTTCACATGCTGGGACACACCGATGCGCCTACCAGCCAGATCAGCGGGCGACCGAATGCCGGACTCGGGGAGAGCCACGATGGCCTGATACTGATCGACCCACGTCACCCCAATGAGTCGGGTGTCGGCGCCACGGCTGCGACTCCAAATGGGCGGCGTGTTGCCACCTTCACGAAACGAGTTCGCCAGACTGTGATCGAAGTGCGACTCACGTACCTCGCGGCTCGTCGACTCGCTCAACGAACGGACATCGATTCCGTCCGGCGCAAACTCGTCCTCGAGCCAGCCAAGCTCGATCGCGATGCCGGACGCTGTCGGCATCGGACACCTCGTGTACCAAAGCGTGTCGACTTCCATATTGTCGAGCATCCCAGCTGCGGGACTCTTAGACCAGCGGACTTCACCCGTTGAACTGCCGCACCCCCTCCAGTTCACCCTGTGTCAGACACGCGTTTGACACCAAATCATCGGGTCGAAACTGAGACACGTGCCAGACACCTGTCTCAGTTCGCGACAATGAGGCGGTAGAGATCGACCATGAACCCGTCGAAGTCGGCCTGCTTCCAGTACTCCGAACCGATCTTGCGGGCCACATTGGCCGACGGTGCGTTCGCGGGGGACATCATCACGAGGATGTCACCCAACCAGACCTCGCCCGCATGTGCAGCGACCGCGGCTTCCCGGTCTTCCCATTGGACGCCATCCCCAATGTTATGGATCAGGTAGTAGACGAACTCCACCCCGTCAACGGCACTCCCCAGCCACCGCCACCTGGCGTCTCGATCTCGATGCAGTCCCCTGATTCGACTGTGGTGTGGTCCGTTCCACCAAGTTGGGTGATCGTGCCATCGGCGCGGATCACACGATTGATACCGGTTGAGCCGTTTCCTCCTCCGGCCATGCCGTAGGGCGGCACCCGACGATGCCCCGACAAGATGTTGACCTCCATCGCCTCATCGAACCGCACTCGCCGCACGACACCGTCGCCACCGCGATATCGGCCGTCGCCTCCCGAGCCGCGGCGCACATGGAAGGTCTCGAGCCGCACCGGGTACCGCCACTCGAGAACCTCTGGGTCGGTCAGCCGCGCGTTGGTCATGTGTGTGTGGACGGCACTGCAACCATCGGCGTTCGGGGTCGCTCCCGCTCCACCACAGATGGTCTCGTAGTTCTGGTGAACATCGTTGCCCCAGATGAAGTTGTTCATCGAACCCTGGGCGGCGCCCATCACCCCCAGGGCGCCGAATAGCGCATCGACCACCAGTTGGCTCGTTTCGACATTGCCGGCGATCACCGCGGCCGGGTAACTCGGGTTGATCATCGAATCCACGGGGAGCACCAGTTCGAGCGGCACCATGCATCCGGCGTTGAGCGGGATGTCGTCGTCGACCATGCAGCGGAAGACATACAGCACCGCAGCGTGGGCGATGGCCGACGGAGCATTGAAGTTCCCGGGATGGGTGCCACTCGTCCCCGTGAAGTCAATTCGCGCCGAGCGCGCTTCGTGGTCGACGGAGATCGCCACGCTGACCTGATGGCCATCATCCATCTCATAGGTGAACGAGGAGTCCGAGAGCGCGCCGATCACCCTCCGCACCGACTCCTCGGCGTTGTCTTTCACATGGCCCATGTAGGCATGTACGACGTCGAGTCCGTAGTAACCGATCACCCTCCGTAGCTCTGTCGTTCCCTTCTCACACGCTGCGACTTGAGCCTTCAGGTCAGCGATGTTCTGGGGCGGGTTCCGGGCCGGATACCGACCACCGCGCAGCAGCGCGTCGATCTCGTCATGAAGGAACCGGCCGTCGCGCACCAGCACCACATTGTCGAGAAGCACTCCCTCCTCATCAACAGTGGTGGAGTTCGCCGGGGCTGAGCCCGGAACCGACCCACCGACGTCAGCGTGGTGTCCGCGTGAGGCCACATAGAAGATGACTGCCTCTCCCACGTCATCGAAGACCGGTTTGATCACCGTGATGTCGGGCAGGTGCGTGCCGCCGTTGTATGGCGCGTTCATGACATAGACGGTGCCCGGCACCATGTCAGGGTTCTGTCGAATAATGGAACGGATCGACTCGCTCATCGACCCGAGATGCACCGGCATATGGGGCGCATTAGCGATGAGCTCGCCCTGCGGATCGAACACGGCACACGAGAAGTCGAGGCGCTCCTTGATGTTGACGGATGCGGCGGTGTTCTCCAGCACCACGCCCATCTGCTCGGCGACGTTCATGAACAGATTGTTGAAGATCTCCAGCTGAACGGGGTCTACCGATGTCCCCACCGCTGTCACCGATGGCAGCGCTTCGACTCGTTCCAGAACGAGATCGCCATTGGACGTCGCGGTGGCCGCCCAACCCGGCTCGACGACCGTCGTGGCGGTTGCTTCGATGAGGACCGCTGGCCCGCGCACAACCTCATCGACGGCGAGTGTGGCGCGCTCGATGAACGGTGTTGCGTGTTCCTGGCCCGCCATCATGGTGGCGTAGATCGCACGCGTCTCTGTGGCATCTGATGGCGGAGCGACGACGTCGAGAATTGCGTCCGACGCACCGATCGTCTCCATCTGCATCGCCTCGATGATCAGAGCCTTCTCGGGTGAGGTGAATCCGAACCGCGAGCGGTGGACACCCTCGAAGCCAGCGACGACGTCACCGAGAGCGCCGGCGTCGACCATCAGCGCTGTGTCCGATCCTGCATAACGCAAAGCCAGTCGGCAAACGACGGAGACGCGAGCATCGGCCACGCCCTGCTCGGCGATGACCGCTCGTCCTGCCGACTCCAACGATGACCACCGTGGACCGAGCTCTTCGAGCGACTCGACCGTTAGCTCCGCCTCGACCGCGCTTTCGTTCACATGGCGGACATCGGCGAGACCAATGCCGAGGGCGGACAACACACCAGCATGTGGGTGGATGTGTACCCGCTCGATGCCCAGTCGATCAGCCACCAGACAGGCGTGCTGACCGCCGGCGCCACCAAAGCAAACGAGGGTGTAGCTCGTGACGTCGTAGCCGCGCTGCACCGAAATCTTCTTGATGGCGTTCGCCATGTTGTCGACGGCGATGGCGAGGAACCCTTCGGCAACCTCGCCCACGTTGGCCTCCTGCCCCGTAGCCGCGGAGATCTCGTCGACCATGGCGCTGAACCGTTCGCCGACGACTATCGCGTCGAGGGGTTGATCGCCGTTGGGGCCGAACACGCTTGGGAAGAACTCAGGGCGGAGCTTGCCGAGCACGACGTTGCAATCCGTGATCGTGAGCGGGCCGTCGTTGCCATAGGCGGCCGGGCCAGGGTCTGCGCCCGCAGAATCGGGACCAACCCGCATCCGGCTGCCATCAAAGTGCAGGATCGATCCACCACCGGCGGCAACCGTGTGGATGTGAATCATCGGGGCGCGCACCCGCACCCCGGCTACCTCGGATTCGTACGTGCGTTCAAGTTCGCCGGCGTAGTGCGAGACGTCGGTCGAGGTGCCGCCCATGTCGAATCCGATCAGCCGATCAAACCCTGCCGTCTCCGCCGTGCGGACCATTCCGACGACGCCGCCGGCGGGCCCCGACAGGAGCGCATCCTTGCCTTGGAACCGGCGCGCGTCGGTGAGGCCGCCGTTGGACTGCATGAACATCAGACGCGGGCCCACACCATCGGGCCGCAGCCGTTCGTCGACCTGATCGACATAGCGACGAAGGATCGGCGAGAGGTACGCGTCGACGACAGTCGTATCCCCCCGACTCACCAGCTTCATCAGCGGGCTGACCTCATGGCTCACCGAGACCTGGCTGAACCCGAGCGAGCGGGCGATCTCGCCGAGTCGACGCTCGTGATCGGTGTAGCGATACCCGTGAAGCAGACAGATCGCCACTGCATCGAAGCCTTGTTCTCGGACGGCCACAAGCTCAGCTCTCGCGCCTTGCTCATCGAGAGGCTGAAGGACCTCGCCCCCAGCATCCATTCTCTCGTCCACCTCGATCACATGGCGATAGAGCATCTCGGGGAGAACGATGTCG
>Ga0315324_10000047_pt1 | contig 46305 bp, 48 predicted proteins | sample M150021515metaG_FD_203919 | JGI IMG/M metagenome (GOLD analysis project Ga0315324, IMG submission 203919) | Ammonia-oxidizing marine archaeal communities from Monterey Bay, California, United States - M1 500m 21515 | ecosystem: Environmental > Aquatic > Marine > Intertidal zone | place: USA...
TTTTTCTATGTATCTATAAATTTGTTTTGCATAAAGTTATTTTTTTAACTTATAGTCAATTTATAGCAACGCATTATTGACGTTTTTGATATTAAAACTTAATAACCCGATTGTTATTGTCAACTTTATGACATAATTTTTAATTAACCATTAAATCATGATGGTGGTTTACGAAACCTTTAACATAATTTCTAAGATGTGATTTTTGTAAGAAGATTGCCCACAAGGGAACATTTAGAAAAGTATTTTTAGGATCGGACAATCTATTAAGGAAAGATTGATGCAAAACATTTCACTGATAATTTCTGACGACAAAACCATTTCAGCGAACATGAACACCGTTTTTGAATTCATTAAGAAAGACGTAAAATTCGCCAACAGCTCAAAAGCGGCACAGGAAGAACTTAAAAACAACAAGAATATCCTCCTCTCCTTTGTATCATTAAAAGACAAACAAGAAGAAGCCGAGGTATTATCCTTGCTCCGCCAAAAGCACCCCAAAATCTCTTCCCATTTAATTAGAAACCCTGAAGATTTAGTGACAGTTACAGAGATTCCAAAAGGAATCACTAGTCTTCTACATTTGCCCGTAGACCTTGAAAGCCTTATGCACATTATTAAAAAAGCCGAAATATCCAAGAACAATCTGGATCAGCGCAAGGGGTTACCGATATCACTTACCGGCGATAGCCCGGAGATACAAGAGATAGAGGGCTTAATACGCCAAGTCTCACAAGCTGATGCCAATGTTCTACTACTAGGAGAATCGGGCACCGGAAAAGAAATTGTGGCACGGGCTATACACCAGTTTTCCATGCGTGCTGACGAACCCTTCATAGCCGTGAACTGCGGGGCCATACCCCCAGAACTACTAGAATCAGAACTATTCGGACACGAAAAAGGCGCATTTACTGGCGCTACAAATAGTCGCCGCGGTAGATTTGAACTTGCGGAAGGCGGCACGTTATTTCTGGATGAAATTGGTGATATGCCAATGCCTATGCAGGTGAAGCTTTTACGAGTACTTCAAGAAAGAACATTTGAAAGAGTGGGTGGCATGAAAACTATACCCAGCAATGTAAGACTAATTGCTGCCACCCACCAGGATCTCGAGAAGCGAATCGAAGAAGGGGAATTCAGAACAGATCTCTTTTACCGCCTCAATGTCTTCCCTATTAGATTACCAGCATTAAGACAACGCACTTCGGATATACCTCTGCTATTAAAAGAATTTGCTGAACGAATTAGACTCCAGCTAGGTAAAAATACAGCTATCTCTTTTGCTGATTGTGCGATTGAAGCTCTATCTAACCACCCCTTACCGGGGAACGTCAGAGAAATTGAAAATTTAGTCGAGAGATTATCAATCTTGCGTCCAGGAGAAACTATTACCGCCGAACTCCTCCCACCCAAATACAAGTCCCTGTATATCTCTCCTGCAAAAGAACGGCACTTTGTGCAACGCCAAGATATAGAGCCCAGGGCTCCTTCTATAAAATTTAACTCTGGAACAATTAATCTTAAACAACAATTAACAACACTGGAAAAGAATTTAATTTTTCAGGCGCTTGATGAAACTGATTGGGTTGTATCTAAAGCGGCAAAAGCTCTTACTCTACGAAGGACTACTCTAATCCAAAAAATTCGAAAGCTAGGAATTAGCAGCGAAAGTAGACAGTCAGCTAGCGTCAATATTTAAAGACTTTGCCTCGGTTAACTGGCACAACTGATAAATTTCAGCTTGTGCCAGTTTTTTTAATTTTACCCTTGCCTACAAAAAATCCTACATTAGCCTACAGAATAAGCAGATTAATTTCCAAATTTTCTGCCGCTTGATCATTATCATTCCGCCTTCCGTGAACCAATTCGCATTAAGCTAATCACCTACATTTTTCATGGTGCCTGATGTCACTCAATATGACATAGTCACTATTACAATTTATGTCAGTGTTAATTTTTGTTGTAGGAATTAATCTTGAAATTATCATTTGCTGACACTTCTTTGACATACCTGGCGCCAAAAGCTGCAAATTAGGCAACAAAATGGCTTGGCATGATGATTGCTTTATCACTGTACGTTAGAAAATTATGAGAGCAACAATGTCTACTCAAACATTTAACAAAAGTGATATCACAAAGAGCAAACTGGAAGAGTTGTTTACAACGTTCAACCAAGTATCTATTGACCTCGGTTCCAGATATCAAGAGCTGGAGACCAGAGTTGCAGAATTGAATTCAGAGCTTGCAGTGTCACATTCCGCTCGTTTAAAAGAGCTCACCGAGAAGGAACAGCTGGCGGCAAAGCTAGGCTCCCTTATGGATACTTTACCCGGCGGGGTTCTGGTTCTTGATGCCCAAGGCTATGTTAAAGAAGAAACCTTGAGCGCTCAGCGGATATTGGGCAAGAGCGTACAGAACATGAATTGGAGTGAAGTCTTAAGCACAAAGAATTGTGAGCAGCCTACTCTCAATGGCGAAGTATCGTTAGAAAATGGGCTGCGTGTTTGCATAAGTAGCAGCTCTTATGGGGAATCCGGCGAGCTCGTCATATTACTCACAGATGTCTCAGAAAATTATCGCTTAAGAAAGTTAATTGATAGAGAAGAACGTCTTTCGGAACTTGGCGAAATGTCTGCACGCCTAGCGCATCAAATACGCACTCCCCTCAGCACAGCAATTCTTTACTTATCTCATCTATCTACAAAACAGGATGCCGGACAATCAGAGCCCGTCTCTAAGAAGATACTAGATCGGCTCCGACAGATAGAGGGCCTAACCGATGGGATGCTCTCCTATATACGAGGAGAAGGCCGTACCTTAGAGGAGTTTTCCTTGAAGAAAATTTTTGAGGAAGTGAAAGACGCTAACATTTTACAAATACAAAGGTTCGGTGGAGAACTAGACATAGATACACCTACCGATCCTTGCTTTTACTTCGGTGACAGAGAGGCAATTTTTAATTCCCTGTCAAATCTCGTTGATAACTCTATTAAGGCAGCCAGATATAACCCTTGTATAAAGTTATCACTATCACTACAGGGCTCTTTCTACCAACTGCTCGTTGAAGACAATGGTCCAGGTATTAGTGAATCCATCAAAGAACGCATCTTCGATCCATTCTATTCCAATCGACCAGGCGGAACCGGCCTGGGACTCGCCGTAGTACTTTCAGCAGTTCAAGCCTGTGGCGGTGATATAGAAATTAAAACTGGGAATAGTGGCGGAGCCTTAATTGAAATACTACTACCGATGGATACATGCCAAGAAAATAATATAGATGGAATGTGGAGTGTACAAACTAGCGCGTCGTACCCATGCGGCTCAATTGGAGATGTAGCAAATGGATAATAAAAACCTAATCTTAATAGTTGAAGACGACAAAGACCTGAGAGAAGCAATCTGTGACACAGTAAAACTTTCAAATTTTGAAGTCATGGGCGCATCCAATGCGGAAGAAGCACTAGAGATACTGGCTATTGAACAAATTGACCTGATCGTTAGTGACGTGCAGATGCCAGGAATCGATGGTCACGAGTTTCTGAATGTGTCGAAACGACTCTATCCAGACATTCCTTTTGTACTTGTTACCGCCCACGGAAAAATCCACAAGGCAGTTTCTGCTATCAGGGCTGGCGCTGCAGATTACATAGTGAAGCCATTCGAAGCTGAGGTCTTAATCGAAATGATCAATCGACTATGCCCCAACAAGCCAGAGGCTGGAAACCTCGTCATCAGTGACCCGAAAAGTCAGACTGTTGCCAAACTAGCAGCAAGAGTCGCTGACACTAATGTAACTGTCATGATCAGTGGCGAATCTGGATGTGGCAAGGAAGTATTCGCTAGATATGTCCACGAAAATTCACCTCGGCATAAGAAACCATTCTGCGCAATAAACTGTGCGGCTATTCCCGAAGCAATGCTCGAATCTATTTTATTCGGCTATGAGAAAGGCGCATTTACAGGAGCATACGCTTCACGAGCAGGAAAATTTGAGCAAGCCAACCATGGCACACTACTACTTGATGAAATTTCAGAAATCGATATCGGCCTACAAGCCAAGTTACTTCGAGTGATACAGGAACGTGAAGTAGAACGACTCGGTGGAAATTCAACTATACCGCTAGACGTTCGCCTGATTGCAACAACTAACCGAGATTTAAAAGATGAGGTTCAGGCCGGCCGTTTCAGAGAAGACCTTTATTACCGTCTTAATGTGTTTCCTCTACATCTACCTCCTTTACGAGAACGACCAGGAGATATTATTCCTCTCGCGAGAATGGCTATAGAGCGCCTCGTTCCAGGACAAGGAATCGAAATTAGCCCAACAGCTGAAGAAGCACTACTTAAACATCACTGGAGGGGTAATGTACGCGAGTTAGAAAATGTCATTCAACGAGCACTTATTCTTAAATGCGGTTCAATTCTTGTACCACAGGATATCGTCTTTGAAGAAATCCCTGAAAGAATTGAATTCACCCGAGAAAGCGATAAAAACGCCGATATTACTACTCCAGCACAACAAGACGCTGAACTTGGCGAAGATCTTAAAACTCGGGAAAGGGAAATAATTATAGAAGCTATTACAAAACATAGCAGTCGCAAGGAAGCAGCTGAAAAGCTAGGAATTAGCCCAAGAACACTGCGCTATAAATTGGCTCAGTTCCGAGAAGAAGGATTAGCGGTCCCAACATTGAACAACGCCCTACGCGCTTAACAAGGATAAGACAATGAGTCAGATGAATGTTGAACAAGTTCTAAATCAAATGAGAATTCTTTCTCAGAATAATGTATTACCCGATAACAACGATGTGAATAAGTCTGATTTTTCTCAACTGCTAAATGATTCCATCGGCAAGGTTAATGAGCTACAAAGAGAATCTAAAGAAATGAAAACAGCTTTTGAGATGGGTGATCCTGGTGTCGACATACCAGAAGTCATGATTGCAGTACAAAAAGCATCATTGTCATTCGAAGCCATGACTGAGGTTCGAAACAAGCTGTTATCAGCGTATCAAGAAGTAATGAACATGCAGGTATAAACACCAGACTCTAGTCATAAATAAACAAAACAAGATAGAAGCAAAATCATGCCAAATATTGTTCCAGGTCTAAAGCAGATTAGCGCGCTCAGCCAGCTTACTCTCGTCAGGCAGATTGGTTTCATGCTAATTTTAGCTGCTAGTATTTCATTAGGCATATCTATTGTTATTTGGTCTACATCATCAAACTATGTTGCTCTTTATCTCGACATGTCTACGCAAGATTCCACAAATGTCATTGCTGCTCTGGAAGAAAACAATACTGATTACAAAATGGATGCCGGCACCGGAATTATATCGGTGCCAGCAGAAAAAGTTCAGGAAACAAGGCTGCTAATGGCTAGCCGCGGTCTCCCGTCTTCGTCTTCATTACGTGGGTATTCGGTTCTCGAAGAAGAACAGAGTCTAGGCACCAGTAACTTTATGGAGCAGGCTCGCTATCATAGAGCACTTGAACAAGAACTGGTTGAAACAATTAAACATATTCAAGTAGTAAGAAACGCCAGGGTACATCTTAGCATTCCCAAACAGACTTCATTTCTAAGGTCAGTAAATAAACCTAGCGCATCAGTCATGATTGAATTAATCGGTCTGCAGTCACTAGGCGACACACAGCTTAATGGCATACTGCACTTGGTCACATCAAGCGTCGCAGGATTAGAACCTAGTAATGTCTCCATAGTCGATCAGCGTGGAAACCTCCTTTCACAAAACACTGACTCAAGTTTAGGAAATAGCAACGAAAACATTCGACTAACTAGACAATTTGAACAGGACTACAGTAACCGGATTTCTACAATTCTTACACCTATCGTTGGCGCAGGAAATGTTCGAACACAGGTCTCAGCAGACCTGGATTTCACCTTTATTGAAACTACGGAAGAATCTTACAACCCCAACAACACCGTTGTAAGGAGCGAGCAAACTCAGGAAGAGGTTTCAGGATCCAACAACACTTCTTCAGCAGAACCAGGTGCTTTGTCTGAACTTTCTCCGATAACAAGCGGAGCACAAAGCTCGCTCGAGACCGTTTCAGGCAATAGCAACCAGAAGAGAACTAATTCAACCCGTAACTACGAAATCGATAGAAGTGTCAGCTTGATTAGAAGAGTACCAGGCACAGTACAAAAACTATCAGTGGCTGTTCTTGTCGACTTGCATGGCTCAGAAGCAACTGATGGCACACTTGATACGGAAGGAGAAGAAGCTGAGCCAAATCAAGAACTGGATGCATTAAAAATTGAGCGTATTACGCAATTAGTCAAGGAAGCTATAGGCTTTGATGAAGCGAGAGGAGATACCGTGAGTGTTATTCACGAACCTTTCGTGGCAGATGCAGAAATTATCGCCGCAGAGCCACCTGCTTTCTGGCAACAAGATTGGTTTTTCTCAATCATGAAACAGGTTGCTGCAGGTTTTGCCGTTATTTTCCTTATCTTTGGTGTTCTACGCCCGGCAATGCAAATGACCCTTGCACCCCCAACCCCGGCTAGTGCTGGAGCACAATCAACAGGAACTGTAGAACTGACAGGAGAACATATTCAAGCATCTAACAATAGCAATATGGAATCGGGATCAGTACCTGCTTTAGGTAGTACTACCAAATCATCCTATGATCAAAACCTAACTCTGGCTCAATCTCTGGTTCAGAATGAACCAGCACGAGCTGCTCGCATGATACAAAACTGGTTAACTAATGAGTAAAAACAACAACACAGAAAAGGCCAAGGTTGTTTCAATCTGGCAAACGCCTCAATTAATTGAAAATTCTAGCGCCAAGAAAACTTCCTCCAACGATGAGGAAAAATTAGCAAACTCTGCCTATAACGAGGCACGTAATGAAGGCTATGCGGCAGGACTCGAAGCCGCTAATAGAGAAACCGAAGCCCACCGGGATATGTTGAATGCCTATTTGAAGGCACTCTCACACCCCTTCGATGATCAGAACACCCAGTTGGCTGAGTACATTGCCTCACTAGCAGGGAAAATTGCCAAAAATCTCGTAGAAAAAGAACTGTGTACTAGCCAAGAGTCTCTCATGACCATGGTGAAGACGGCGGTAGATGCATTGGGCAGCAGCGCTCAAGATGTCCAAATCCGGTTACACCCCCAAAGTGCTGAATTTATCAGAGGTCTCATTAGTGACGATGAAGAGAAGTCCTGCTGGCACGTTATTGATGACCCTCTAATGGCCATAGGGGATTGTAAAGTTAGCTGTGATAACTCCACGGTAGATTCAGACCTCGATGATCGTATTAATCTCATCATCGCGCAGTTCCTTGAAGAGACACGCGAAGGTGGCCCCAAGTGAACTCCGAAGTTGAAGCGTCCATCGCAGCATCTCGTCGCGACTTCTTACAACAGAAACTAAACCGGTTTACGGAATACGCAAGACCGCCGGTGTTGCCAGTGCAGGGACACCTAGTACAAATGACCGGTCTCACACTAGTAGCTCAGGGGTGTAAAGCTGCCGTCGGAAACCGTTGCAAGATATCAATTTCTGATAGAAATGAAATTGAGGCCGAAGTCGTTGGCTTTGCCAATGGAAATCTTTACTTAATGCCCATAGGACGCGTACGCGGATTAAACCCTGGAGCAAAAGTAACCCCTATCGCCGAATATCCAGAAGTCGGTGTCGGAGATGCCCTGCTCGGCAGAATCATCGACGGCAAAGGGGAAGCTATCGACGGCCAAGGTGAATTGCAGTACGAACAACATGTCAATCTACTCGGCCCCCCTATTAATCCCTTTGAAAGAATGCCCATCGAACAACCGCTGGATGTTGGAATCCGGGTTATTAACTCCCTGCTCTCTATAGGCCGCGGTCAAAGAATCGGACTCTTTGCTGGCAGCGGCGTAGGAAAGAGCGTCTTGCTTGGACAAATGACTAAGAACACAGAGGCTGAAATAGTCGTTGTTGGTTTGATTGGTGAGCGTGGTAGGGAAGTCAGAGAATTCGTTGAGAAAACCATTGGTCAAGCTGGACTCGGCAAGGCCATTGTAGTTGCCACTCCAGCCGATGACCCACCACTAATGAGATTGCATGGCGCATGGCGCGCAACAGCAATAGCAGAGTATTTTAGGGATCAAGGTAAACAGGTTTTACTGCTGATTGATTCTTTAACACGTTTTGCCCAGGCTCAACGGGAAATAGCATTGGCTATCGGAGAGCCTCCAGTAACAAAAGGTTACCCTCCTTCTGTTTTTGCACAAATTCCTCAATTAGTAGAAAGAGCTGGAACTGGTTGTAGTCAAGAATCCGGCTCTATTACAGCTTTATATACTGTATTGGCAGAAGGCGATGACCAGAATGATCCCATTGCAGACGCAACACGATCAATACTCGATGGACACATCGTACTCTCAAGACATCTAGCTGACGCAGGTGTGTACCCTGCCATCAACATTGAGTCCTCGGTAAGCCGTGTTATGAACGGAATTATAAAACCGGAACATTCAGCGGCTGCTATTCGTTTTAAGAAACTCTATAGCACTTATGAACAGAACCGAGATCTCATCAATGTTGGAGCCTATCAAACTGGCTCAGATAACAATATTGATGAAGCTATACGCATCTATCCACATCTATTGGAGTTTATTCAACAGTACGAATCTGAAAGCTGTGCCTATGCACAGAGCATAGATCAGCTTCATTCAATCATCAGCACAAAGGAATTGTAGATGAAAAGGTCCGATAGGTTCAAAAAATTCAAAGAAATTAGTGTGGGTTTAGAAAACAATGCTGGTGCTGAGTTGGCAGCAGCTCAATCACAGCTCGAAGTACAGAAAAAACAGCTACATGAACTAAAAGAATATCTTGGCGAATACAAAATACAGCTACAAACCAAGCTGGATAACTCTGATTCAGCTTTAGTTATAAACGGTTATCAACAATTTATCTCTTCACTTAATGGAGCTATAACAATTCAGAATGAGATTGTCAGAAAGAGTGAGATAACAACAGAAGAGCTGAGGAAAAGCTGGCTGGAGAAAAAGTTAGAAGTCAGCAAATTGAATCAAGCGGTGGACAATATTCGATCACAGGAAGATGCTATCGATAAAAAGGCCGAGCAGTCTGAGAATGACGAAAGAGTTTTAAACAACTACCACCGAAAAAAATCTTTAAGCGATCTAGAGGCCGCCAGCTAAGAAATTGGCTTGAGTATTGCTTTATATAATAGAGCTACAGAATTAGACAGTTAGAGAAAACGAGATTTAGCAACGGCAATAGCCATCACATGATTATTTTGAGTCGAAGCAGATGAATTCAAGCCATAGTCCAACACTCAGCACCACAGACCCGTTGAATACAGTGCCCGGAGCGTTAGCGATGCGTCCTGCTAATTCCACCGGCGAGAATAACGGCGATTCATTTGATACAGTTTACGACAACGAGAACGCATCCCTAGAAAGAAAAGATAGTAATATCAATGCATTAGAAGAAAAAAAGGGAAACAGAACCAAGAGCGAAAACGCGCCCGTCAATGAAGAAGAAACCGCTCTAAGCACTAGCAAGCAATCAGGTATTGCTGCTCATGAGAATAGCGAAACGGAAAGAAAAGACTCTCAACAACTCATATCAGGGCACATAACAGAGTCAATTGGCAACGAAACAGGAAACGAAGAGCACTCGCTGAATATAGAACCCTTAACCAATATAGCTACCCCATTAACTGTAAATAACCTTCAAAACAAAGGTGGAGAAATATTACCGCCTAGCGGAAAAGAATTGCCGCCGACAGGCAATACTCCAGCACAGGGCTTATACACAAGCAATGTAATAGAAAATACCGAAGCCATAGATACATCCACACTATCTGAGGACGAGTCAGATCTGTTATTGCCTCGACTTAGTTCTCAAAGCATGGCTGTTAGAAATATGGATGGCCTGAACAAGCACAAAGCCCTAAACCAAGCAATGCAAGGTTCAGTCTATTCCCATGAGGAAATCCTCGTTGATGGAAATCAGTCTAAAGCGTCATTGGAAGCACTAACAGAGAACTTGGTATTTGCAGAGCCAAAACCACTGAAAGAATCAGTAGCACCGGGTACACTTTTAAATAGCGCTCCGAACTCAATTGCCGCTACAAGTACAGGCACAGAACCTGTGCAGCTTACTAAACAATTGCAAAGTATTGATTCAGCCTCTAACACAGAGTTCACTCTTAATCCGCGCAGCAACAGCACCGACTGGTCCAACACGATAGGTAACAAAATCCGCTGGATGAGAAACGCCGATGTTTCTACCGCAGAAATAAAACTGAACCCTGCCGAACTGGGTTCGATTGAAATAAAAATTGTCACCGAAGATCAGCAGGCGCGTGTAAGTTTCATTACAACATCAGCTACCTCTAAAGAAATCATCGAAGAATCACTGCCGCGATTAAAAGAGCTATTAGCTAATAACGGCATCGCATTAGATCAAAGCGACATATCTCAAAAAGACAATAGCGGTAAATACAGACAAGAAGCGAGACCTGCCCTATCGAAGGAAGATCATATCGAACAGCAACTGGAGCATGAGATCTCAACCTCTTCAATCCCTCCACGCATTGGTCAAGTGGACCATTACGTCTAATGCCACAGGGAGCTTAACTTGAAGAAAATTTTACTAACCGTAATCGTCCTCGTCAGCACACTGCTCATGCTATCCTACAGCGGCATGCTGCCTGTCGAATACCTTGGGCTAGAAACAGCACAGCTTGATGAAGAGCACAGCAATGTGCCGGCTCCAATATCCGAAGAATCTTTCTATTTACCTATAGACCCACCTTTTATAGTTAATTTCACCCATCTTGGCGCCCTGCGATATTTGCAGATATCAATTGAAGTTATGTATCCGAGTGAAGACGTAATTGATCGCGTCATTGAACACATGCCAGCTATTCGCAATTCGCTAATCCTTCTATTAAGCGACCAGCCCTATGAAAAACTGAGCACTCTTCGGGGTAAGGAAGAATTACGAGGTGAGATGGTAGCCGCCGTTAATGAAATAGTTTATCAAAATACAACGATAGAATTCCCAGGCGAGATGTTCATAACTAATTTTGTTATGCAGTAAAAATATAGATTTGAAAAACCAACTCAATGAATAGAAATAATCACTGAAGGTATAGCTCATGAGCGAAGAAGAAAATCAAACCAATGACACTGAAGAAGGTGCTGAAGAAACCGCTGAATCGAAAGAGGCTTCTGCTAAGGAGACAACTGAGCAGCAAAACCTGCAACAGGATAATCCTACAAGTGAAACCCCCGAATCCGAACAAGGTGATAAAGCAGAGATAATTGCTAAATCTATCAGCGGCAAAGACGTCAACATCGATGCTTTGCTTAAAGTGCCGGTATCGTTAGCCATAGAAGTGGGCCGAACCAAAATGAATATGAGTGATTTATTGGAGACACGCGAGGGTTCAGTTATTGAACTGGATAGACACCTGGACGAACCCCTGGACATTCTAGTGAATGGCGCTCTCATTGCCCATGGAGTTGTAGTACTCGCCAATGAGAAATTTGGGCTACAGATTACTGACATTATCAGTCTTGAAGAACGCGCTCGCAGCCTGTGACGATCAGGCTAAAGCCCTTCATCGTCCCAGTATAAATTGGGCGGCAGTGTTAATCGTTTACATGCCCCTGAGCGATGCTGCGTCGATGATGAGTAAAGAGCAATTTCTCAATCTGATCTCGAACAGCGACACTGGTGCCATGAAAACCAAGCACGGCACATCCTGCCTGCTCACTCTCGATGATTTCTCCATAAAAGCGCAATGCACGAGGAAAAGCAGGGAGGATGTAAAGCATCGCTTCTGCCTTAACACCTAATTTAAAGTCATGAGCCTCATCCTGAAATTCTACACTTGACCCAGTGAGCTTAATTTTTTCAAGGGGGGGTTGCTGGCTTTGTCGAACCAACAATTCACTGACCATATCCATTAGCAGGCTAATCTTCAGGTCTTGTCGGCGCAACTCAAGACCAACACTGTCTAGTTCTTCAACTTCTACTGGATCCTGCCAAATTGCACTGGCCTTTAAAATTTTTTCATTTTCTTTATCCAAGTCTAACAACTCATTCGTCGCCGGTGTGTCAGTAACCTTTTTTATACAGAAAGGGTACTTCCCTTCTAATACTAAGCCTCCAGAAGATGCTGTCACTATAAACCTCCAGCAACTACGAGCGAGTCAATCTTAAGTAAATGGAAAGCATTCATAAAGACAACTCTACTTAACGCTCTTCTTGAACCTTCTGATAACTAACAGTAGCTTGCCTGCCCCTGAGAAGTTCCTGCTGTTCTAACTTTAGATCCGACTTCGCATCTACGATAAGTGCAGATATTTGTTTATTCGATTCAATAATTTCTGCTAAGTCTCCTAATCTTTCAGGAGAAAAATTCTCTTTTATCTCAACTAACTTTTCCAGGCCAAGCCGTCGAGAAGATTCCAGCTTCTGCACTCCTACCCAATCTCCATCGACAGCACCACGAACCATTTCCGCAGTCTGTTGCAATACCTGATTGATAGTTTGATTGCACACAACATCTAATTCAGAAGAAATTGGCATGATAATTAGTCACCTTGTTTACTGGAGATAGTATCCCAGGCGGATTTAATCTCATTCAGCAAAGTAACAACTTCATCAATGATTTGTTCATCCCCGCGGGCATTAGCTGCCACTAATCTGCGCTCCATATAGTCATACAAAGAAGCAAGACCCGTAGCGATAGTCCCTCCATTTACAACATCAAGACTGGCTCGAAGATTATCGATAATGCGGATACTGTCACTTATCGCCTGTCCTCTATCCGCTATATCGTTTCTTTGAATAGCGCCAGTCGCTTTCGCCAATTTGTCTAATACTCCTTGTAGCAACATAGAAACTAGGCTATGAGGAGTAGAGCTTGATACTTTCGATTGAATGTCTACTTGTTGATATGCATTAAGAGCGTCATAGTTATACATCATTTATACCTATCCAGTTGAATTGCGGTTCAGTTCGTCGTCTCTTGCGAGCAACAAACCACTTTAATTATTGCTGTTGGGTTTTAAGAGGTTATCGAATTGCTGTTCCAGATAAGTGCTAGTATTACCTAAACTTGCCAGCAGTGAATCCAGTGCACTAAATTGTTTTCTGTACCGTTCTTCGACTTCTTCCCAACGCAGCTCCAGGCTCTCTCGCCTTTCCGCCACCTCATCTAGCTGATCCTGCAATGAATCTATTCTTGACTCTAAAGCGCCATCTTCAAACAATACATTCCCCAAAAGAGAATCCAATTGATTGGTAATGCCTCGCGTAAATGTCACATTACCACGACTGCCGATGGTGCCGCCGGAGATAGTCAGGCCAAGACCCTCAGCAGCAGTCTCACTGTCTCCCACTAGCACATCACCTGCGCCTGTTGCAGGTTCTCCATTAATGGTACCGGCCACATCAGTTCCTGCCGTCCCGGAACTCACTGAAAAACCCAGGGATGTAGTCGTAGTGGAATCGACACCAAGAATATTAACCGCAGAAGCACTGCCTACACTATTTGAGACTATTGATAAGCGATTTGATCCGCTTTCATAGTTCACCGTTACTGACCGGCTGGCATCTAATAATTCTTGGGCGCCATTCAACTGCACTTGCAGTTCGCTTGCCAAGTCCTCACCACTTGTATAAGTAGCAGAGCCAAGTGTGATTTCGCTGATGGTCACTCCATCAATTTCAAAGGTAAGATTGTTATTGCTGTCATCAATAACTACCGTACCCCCCATTGTAAAATCGGGTAGTACCGAGTCACCACTCATTTCACCAGCGCTAGCTAGAGCACTAATACTAACTGGATAAGTTCCTACTGTAGTTTTATCAGTTGAGGCGCTGAAAAGAATGTCGTTATCTTCTGGAACAGCTATGGCGGCAAACATTTGGCTAACCTGTTGTGGGTTATCTGCCAGGGCGGAGTTCAATTTGTCAGTGTCCAATAACAACGTACCAGAAGCAGACGTTGTTATTCCAAGCTCAGACAAATTGCTGATCGACCCTGTCAGTCCAGCTACGGAATTACGCACTATGTTGTCGACCTGTCCACCGATAGAGCGCAGAGTAAAATCTCCCAATAACACCCCTGCAATATCGTTTTCCTGATCATAGCCACTTAAAGCATTGGCCGTACTAATATAACTATTGTATCCAGTGATAAAACTACTAACACCACTTAGAACTGCATTCGTATCTGCGATAACACTAAGATCAACAGGGCTAGCGCTAGTCTGTTTAAGATTTAGAGTAACACCCGGGATAGCAGAGCTGACTTCATTATCAGCTGCAGTAATCGCTAAACCATTAACAGTAAAATTAGCATCGACCGCAGCATTTGTTTGCTCTAGATGAGTAGCCGCAGCATTGAACGCCAATCGTGATAAACCTAAAGCATCTATATCATCAGCATCACCATCATCAGTAACCGCAATTTCGAGGCTATTGCTTTCTCCAGTGGTTTGTGAAGAAAGCAATAAACGAAAGCCCGAACCGTCATTAACAATAGAAGCACCTATTCCAATGTCCGCGTCGTTAATTGCGCCCATCACTCCTTCCAAAGTGTTGTTGCTGCTATCAATAGTGATACTGGCGGCGGTGCTATCCTGATTGAGGCTAAAACTATTGTAGGTATCGGTGCCTGGCACATAGTCCGTGGTTCCCCTACGGATTGTTAAGGTGCCAGTACCAATTGCTGTCTCATCACTGTCGACAAAGGCGATGCTTGCTAATGAGTGTGACGTGGCAAGTTGTGAAACAGCGATGGAATAGTCATTGGGTATCGCTTCCGCTTTTGCCGTGGCGGTGAAAACTGAATTGTCAGAGCTTGACGCACTCTTCAAATCAAAATTAGCCAGTGTATTAAGCCCACCTAATGTCGATTTAAATCCATCAAGGCTTCCTTTCAGAGACCCAAGCCCTGAGAACTTAGCGTTTAAATTATTTGCCTGGCGGTTAAGCTGCAAGTCAGACACGGCACGATCGCTGGCAACCAGCTGCGAAACCAAACTATTAATATCCAGCCCTGATCCTAATCCACTTGCGGTTAACATATCTACCGAATACTCCGTATACGCTTTTAAAATTATTGCCTAACTACGATATCGATAATGCAAAAAGTTCTCGCTACTGCGCTTAACTGCTGCGCTTAACCACTGTAGTTAACTGTCGCTCTGTGCATCACTCTTCTCTAGCTATACTAAGCATATAAATAGCAAATAGCGTACCAATCTGAATATACGGCTAGGCATCTCCCTCAAACAACAAACCCTTATGCACTTTATCTGCATTACGGCGCTGTGCGTCCTCTAAGTTCTTGGATATCTCAAGCATCTCTTCGTTAGGTATTTGCCGTATCACCTCACCAGATTCCTGATCTGTAACTGTGACGGCATAGTTGTTGGTGTTCTCATCAATGCTAAAATTGATGTCTCTAGCTATATTCTGTACGTAGCCAGCTACGGCTTCAATTGCTTGATCCAGCTCGGTAACTGCACTTGCTTCTGGTTTGTTCGAGGCTAAAGTGGTCGGCATAAAATTACCGTTGCCGGAAAATTCTTGCCGCTGATCACCAGACTGCTTGGGTTCAACGATCTCAGTACGTGATGCTGCCGCTTGGATATCGACTCTATCTAGTGATGGCATCGCTATGTCTCCAGGTGCTAATCATCTTTCTGAATTCATTAGGCTTATTCACGAATTCCTTTTATGAATTTCTTCACAAGCTTTTCTGTGTGTTTTTTCTATAACTTGTTTCTTCACTTTCCCAATCCGGAAATGAGTGCAGCCCCTCAGGAGCCACACTCAATTTCCTATGGTTTTAACGTTATCCTAGAAGTGATAAAACGTTTTGTGGAAGTGAGTTAGCCTGAGCAACCATGGCGACACCCGCTTGTTGTAGAATCTGCGCCTTAGTCAATGAAGCCGTTTCCTGTGCAAAGTCAGCATCTTGAATTCGCGAACGGGCAGCAGATAGGCTTTCAGCGGAACTTTGCAAACTTGTTACTACTGATTCAAAGCGATTCTGTACCGCACCCAATGTAGCTCGTGAACTGTTCACTAAATCAAGAGCAGTATCAACTGCTGTAATCAGCCCCTCTGCCCCAGAAACAGTAGTTACATCAAGGGTGTTGGTTGAGGCAGTAGCCGTCGCTGTGCTGAGACCCGCCTTAGTCGCGTCAGTACCAGCGATTGCAAGATCAGCACCGTTAGAGGTAATTGAATCAACGCTGCCGTATGTAGTGCCTGTACCTGCACCTACACCACCGGTGTTGTTACTGCCACTGGCATCAGTAAAAGCTTCACTGATCACAATATTGTCACCATCGGCATCGATAAATGTACGGTCACCACCAGCAAATGTACCCGTAGTAGTTATGCCCGCAGTGGCCAAGTTGGCAAGGACAGTGGCATCAACTGCTGTGTCCATCGCGGCACCTGTAATCGATGCAGCACCTGTACTTGTTGCAGCGATATCAACACCAGCAACCGTGAGCGTATAGATATCACCAGCCTCATCGTTAGCTGATGTGGCGAAAGCACCTGTGTCTATACTGGTAGTAGCCGATGCTGTTACTGAAGACGAGGTTGCCGTGATGGCTGCTGCTATCGCTTTCGCGTCTCTTGCAACTGCACCAACATCAACACCGTTAACTGTAAGGTCGCCTGCTAAAAGTGCAGCAGTAACTGCAGTACCGTCTGTTCGTGTCGCTGCACTGTCATTCAAACCTAGACCTGTTGCGGTAGCATCAACAATGCTAGAGACTGTGATCGTCTCACCCACATTTGCACCAACCTGAAAAGTCTGAGCGGCGAAACTGCCGTCTAGAAGTTTTACACCGTTGAAGTTTGATTGAGTAGCTACACGCTCTACCTCAGCCATCAATTGTGTTACTTCTTCCTGCATCGCCAATCGATCCGAAGCACTGTTTGTCGCATTCGATGACTGTACTGCTAGTTCACGAATTCGCTGTAGGTTGTTAGTTACTTCGCCTAACGTACTTTCAGCAGTTTGTGCCAGAGATATACCGTCGTTAGAATTTCGCGCGGCTTGATTTAAGCCACGAATCTGCGCTGTAAAGCGCTCTGAAATTGCTAGACCAGCGGCATCATCTTTGGCGCTATTAATACGCAAACCAGAAGACAGGCGCTCTAATGAAGTTGAAAGCATCGATTGCGACTTATTCAGACTTCTCTGTGCACTCAATGATGCGATATTGGTATTTATTACCTGAGCCATTTTCGTATCCTCTTTCGTCCCATCAGCAGTTTTTTACCTGTCTGTGGAGATCGTTATTTACCGTTAGTAGATTGCAACACATAGTCATTGCTGTTGCTGTTGCTCTTGCTGTCCCTGATCATTACGACAAGATTGAAAATACCTTAACCAATAGTTACAGAATCTGTATTTGCAATAGTGCTAGCACTATACAAGGGAGGAATATAGAAAGAATTTCAAGGATTTTTCTTACAATGACGTAGTGATGAAAAAGCCAATGGCGAAGGAATTTCGACTTGAGGAGATCAACTTTCTATAATAAAGAAGCTAGAGGTGTTAGCCAGAAAAACTCACTAAAGATACTGAAAGAGTGTCAGACCTGAGGTCTTGATAAAGGCTTGCTGAGCAGCCTGCAGCGACGTTAATTGCAAATTAAAACGAGAAATGGCTTCCGCGTAATCAAGATCCTCTGTTTGTGAGACCACTGTCTCCAGCTGTAATTTCAGATCTTGGTTTATATTGTACACCGCCTCAATATTATTCAGGCGGGCGCCTATCCCGGCACGAATTGATACAAGATTGTCGAGACCTTGGTCCAGATTAGCAAGCCCCTGCGCCATTTCATTATGGAATCTCGCCACATCACTGGCATCCTGTGCAGGTCGGTCCAGTGCATCGGCTATACTCTTTACCGCCTCAAAAATACTACGATTTTGCGATGGCGCAACACCTACAGTATCACCATCGGCGGGAGTTCCACTCATTCGTAGATGCACTCCGGTGAAAGTAATACTGTCACCCTCAACGTAGTTGCCACTGCTAACAGTGGCTCCTATCCCGTCAGTTATCACATAAGACACAGGGTCCGTGCTAGTTGTTTGATTGAAGGTAATTGTATAGTTATCTGCCTGAAAATCATTGTTATGGCCATATTCACCAACTATTGCGTTGCCGTTATTACTCGCAGACGCAATGACCTCGATAGCTCCATCACCGCCAGGTATGCGCGAGAACACACTATCTCCAGAATCACCAACAGCAGTTTGTGTACTCTCACCAATTTGAACAAAGCGTTGCCCCTGGTCTCCCTGATATACAATATTGCCAGAGATGTCTGCAAACGGAGGGCTGTCGACATTAAAACCACCAAAAATATACTCGCCATCGGCATCTCGTGTATTTGCAAGGCCCATCATTTTATCCAGGCTCTGGTATATCTCCTGCGCAATGGCCTGCTTGTCTTGATCAGAGTTACTCGCGTTATTGCCCTGAATCGCTAGCTCACGAACCCGTTGCAGGCTATTAGTCACGCTAGCTATAACATTCTCTTCAAATGCCAACGATGATTCCGCACTATTTACGTTCCGAGAAAATTGATCAATCACACCTATAGTGGAATTCAAGTCCAGCACTTTAGCTGCACCCGTAGGGTCATCAGAGGGTTTATTGATACGTTTTCCGCTGGCGAGTTGAGCTTCAGTACGTTGCAATTCACTTTGCTGCGACTGCATGGACTCAACACTTTGCTTATACATCTGTAATGTAGATATTCTCACTGAACTATCCTGCCTCTCTCAATAGAGCTGCTTATCTGAACGAATTAATTAGAACCTGAAACATCTCATCCGCTACTTTTACTAACTGCGCAGATGCCTGATAGGCTTGCTGAAATTTTATGAGATTTGCGGCTTCTTCATCCAGATTTACGCCTATTACACTATCTCTGTAATTCACTGTCTGTTGCATAAGAGAGTTTTCAATTTCAAGGTTTTCGTTTGCCTGGTTAGTGACCACACCCACTTCTGCTACCAATGTGGCATAGAACTCCTGAAAGGAATCATTAGCACCATTCAATTTCGGTTGATATTGCAGCTGCACGATACTTTGCATATTCCGATTATCACCACTGGCGCTGCTGTTATTGCTAATAGTAAAGGTATCACCGCTCTGTGGGACTCCATTTAACTCAAAGCTAATACCGAGACCGGCAAAATTAACAGTCTTACCAGCACTTTCCGTTGCTGGGTCATAGGCGATTGTTCCCCCCGGGCCTCCTGTTACATCATAACCAGGCACACCAACACCGAGTGCATCTGGGTTGAATGAAAGCGTTATTGGAGCAGCCAATGGCAGAGTATTCACTGGGTCTATTGCCATATTCTGTAACTCTGCGTTACCGGTATTACTCAAAGCAGAATTTGTAAGAAGAGGATCAGCCGCCGCTATCTTACGCGGGTCTGAAACTTCGAGAGCAAAGCTAGCAGCGGCGGTACGAGCAGGGTTTAATACAAAATTATCTCCAGCAACAGGCACACCGCTACTAACATCAATGGTCAAACCATCTAGGCTAAGCGGCCCTGCACCACTGACAGAAACATTATCAGCCATTCTGGTAAGCTGCCATTGGCTTCCGTCGTAGGCTAGAGAATAGTCGCCAGCTCTTACTTGCGTTACATCATTCAACACAATACTAGGTACAGTGCTGCCCGTATTCCGAGTATCTCCGGATGCTGTAATGCTGAGGTTGCTAAAGAAGTTGCCGCCCATATCTCCATTGAGATCGACACCTTCTAAATGCTGCGCATTAACTGTTTCGCTGATCCCCAGTACGATTAATCCAAGTTTGTCCTGAGCAGGGTTGAGTACTCGGCTACGAAAATCAACAATACCCTGTAGCTCGCCGCCAGTAATCAACTGATTGGCGTCACTGATATCTCCTTGGCCGGGAATATAAACTTCAATTTTGGAACTGTCGATTGCATTGAATCTCGTACCAAGCTCTGTCCTTTGAGAACCAATGACAAGGGCCTGCCCTTTTCCTGTTAACACATTCAGTGAGCCATCACCTTGGTCTATTGTCGTGATGCCAATCTTCTGCGACAATTGTTCAATCAATCTATCGCGCTGATCAAGCAAGTCATTTGGCATGGAGCCATTACTACTGGCTATAGCGTTGGTAATTTGTTTGTTAATCCCGGCGATGCTCTCTGACAAGCTATTTATTTCATTAACTCCAGATCGGATATGTGCATTGAGGTCATTGTTCATATCCTGAAGTAATCGATTGTAGCTTTGCTGACGATCAACCAGATTGGATGCTTCACCAAGAAGAACCTGCCTCTCAGGAATACTAGAAGGGTTGGTCGCGACCTCACCCACAGCATTAAAAAATCTCTGAATTGATGTATTCAGGTTATTTTCCGAACCGGCCAAAATGCCGTCTATTCTCGAACTAAATTCAACAAAAACGTCAGCATGAGCAGTGCTAGAGCTAAGATCGCGAATTTGTGAGGTCAAAAAGATATTATGCGAGCGCTCTATCGAGGAGATCGTAGAGCCTTGACCTACGAAACCAAAGCCGAACTGACGTGCACCAACAGTTTCTAGCTGTACACTCTGTCGGCTATAACCTTCAGTGTTCGCATTAGCGATATTATGGCCTGTGGTCTTCAGCGCCTGCTGCCATGATTGCAGAGAATTTGCGCCTACCTTGAGTAAGTCTGGCATTTAGTTTACGCCTCTAATCTTGTGCTCGTACGCTAAGTTATTCAGAAGCTGAATGTATAGCAGTTGAAACAAGCTCATTCACGGAGTCAAAACCCTGGGTATAGGCAATCTGTTGCTGAATAATTTCTGCCAGGCCCAAACCGCCGCTTGACGCCATATCGATAGCTAGCTGCTTATCAAATATGTCCTGATAAGCTTCCATTTGATCACTATTAAACAAGCTATCCTTGGGTGTTGCGCTACGCATGGATTTCATCATTAATTCAATAAAAATAGATTCAAATTGCTCGGCCACTTCACGCGCGGCCTCGCTCGGCTTCTCACGTGCTTGAGCACTTAAGCTTTTCAAGCCTGAGAAATCGGTATATACATTAGCTACTGAGTCAGTCATTTCCTTGCTCCCACTATCTTAGTCCCACACCATCTCGTTCCTACTATGTAATGGCTAGATTAAATTACTACCAGTTGCGCACGCAGTGCACCGACTTGCTGCAGCGCCTCCAATATTGCAACCAAATCGCTGGGGGACGCACCCACTTGGTTAACGGCCCTAACCAGATCATTAAGCGAAACTCCTGGTTGAAATAAAAACATACGATTATCTTCTTCCTCTATGTAGACCGAAGAGTCAGCAACTACTGCTGTTTCACCACTACGAGAAAACGGTCCAGGCTGGCTAACAAAAGTATCCTCAGAAATAGTAACCGTGAGGCTACCGTGAGCTACGGCGGCCTCGTCCACCTGGACTTGGGAACCAATAACCACTGTACCTGTTCTGGAATTAATAATGACTTTTGCGACCGCCTCACCCCGTTCGACTTCAAGATTTTCTAGTGCAGCGACGAAGGCCACTTTTTGATCAGGGTCAATCGGGCCCATGACACGAATCGATGTGCTATCTATAGCAACAGCCGAGTTAGGTCCAAAGATATTGTTTATCGTGTTTACCAAATTAACGGCGGTAGTGAAATCGGGATGATTAAGATTAAAGGTAATAGATCCATTGATGTTGCCAAACGGGCTTGCAACTTCACGCTCAATAATTGCGCCATTTGGTATTCTGCCACTACTCGGAATATTAACCGTAACTGAAGAGCCATCGGCACCTTCACCACCGAAACCACCCACAATAAGATTACCTTGGGCTAAAGCATAGACATTGCCATCAGCTCCTTTCAATGGCGTCATCAATAAAGCACCACCACGCAAACTAGTGGCGTTACCAACAGAAGACACCGTTACATCAACTGTCTGCCCCACCTTACCAAAAGCTGGCAGCTCCGCATGAACCAATACGGCAGCAACATTCTTCAACTGTGGGTTTATATCTTCTGGAATAATCACGCCGAGCCTGGCTAAGGTGCTCTTTAGGCTTTGTACGGTAAACTGAGTCTGTGTTGTTTGGTCGCCACTGCCAGGCAAGCCAACAACCAAACCGTAGCCAACTAACTGATTGGGTCTGACACCATCAACTTTGGCTAAGTCCTTTACACGTTCGGCACTAGAGGGAACAGCAGCAGCAAACATTAAGAAAAATGTAAGCAAGCGAAAGGAATACTGTAATTTCATTTGTAGATCTCTCCTTTGTTGCTTGTCATTAGAATGGCCAGATAGGACTGAATAGTAATTTCGCCGCCCAGCCTGGTGTGTTGCCATGAATGCCCTTCCCTCCATAGGAGATACGAGCATCGGCTACTTGTGTAGATAGCAGTGTATTGTTGGTATCTATGTCTATTTGCCTGACGACTCCCTTCAAGCGTACAAATTCATTAGCCTGGTTGATACGAATCCATTTCTCACCTTCAACCACAAGATTTCCGTTAGGCAAAACTTGATGTACAGTAACTGTGATACTGCCGCTTAAGCTATTACTCTGGCTGCTACCGCTCTGACCACTAAAGCTATTTTCAGAACCGAGGTCTACTTGCATATTCCCTCGACTGCTTCCACCAAAAGTAGGCGTTTGCACATTCATCCCTGTTGATTGGTTAATACTATTGTCCGCACTATTCTGACCCGATGTTTGCTCTACCAGCCTGATAGTAAGAATGTCGCCAACTTGATTGGCTTTAATATCTTCAAAAAGCCCTTTAGATGAACTCGCCTGGTATATCGATCCTGAGGGTATTTCGTTTTCCATATGCAAACGCAGATAACTCGGCTCCTGCTCCATTTCCAGCGGTTGCTTCGATTGCATACTGCTACAACTTGCTGTGCTCAAGCTTAAGAGAAGCATCGATAATTTAAGTTGAGCGTGTACATTCATCCGCCTAATTCCTATAAGTTGTTAGAGACATACTGCAGCATCTGGTCGGCAGTTGAGATAGCGCGGCTGTTCATCTCATAGGCACGCTGTGTCTCAATCATGCTAACCAATTCTTCCACCACGTTTACATTTGAACTCTCAATATAGCCCTGCAACAAAGAACCCAAGCCGTTCAAGCCCGGCAAGCCTACCTGTGGTGACCCGCTTGAAGCGGTTTCAAGAAACAAGTTGCCACCTTTTGCCTGCAGGCCACTTGAGTTTATAAAGTCCGCCAGTTGAATATTGCCCACTTGCGTAGTTGCAGCACTACCTTGAAGGCTGACTGATACAGTGCCATCGACAGCAATAGTTATAGACTGTGCATCAGCAGGGATATTGATGCTGGGCTGTACTGCATAACCACTTGGCGTGACTAACTGCCCCTGATTATCAACTTGCATTGAACCATCGCGGGTATAGGCCAGACCGCCGTCGGGAAGCAACACTTGTAAAAAGCCTCTACCTTCAATCGCCACATCAAGAGGATTCTCAGTCTGTGATAAATTTCCTTGGCTGAATAATTTTTCAGTAGCGACAGTTCTCACCCCAGTACCAATCATCAAGCCTGTAGAATACGTCGTATCCTGGGAAGATTGTGCACCCGGTTGCCGCTGGTTTTGATAGAGAAGATCTTCAAACACAGCGCGGCTACGTTTAAAACCGGAAGTGCTGGCATTCGCAAGGTTGTTTGAGATGACAGACATCTTCGTTTGCTGAGCATCCAAACCTGTTTTAGCTATCCACAAAGCCTGTGTCATTTTTATTCTCCTACATTAATTCTCTTATTTGATTTAGTTTATGCTCATGATTTTTGCGAGCGCAGCTGAATTTTCTTTTGCAGACTGCATTAGTTTGATTTCACTTTCAAAGCGACGTGCCAGGTCAATCATTTTTACCATCTCACCAACCACGTTGACATTGCTTCCTTCCAACATCCCCGACATCACACTCACTGAAGCATCAGCTTCTACTGCAAATCCATCTGGCATCCGTATCAAGCCATCAGAACCTCTTTGCACTTCACTCTGTTCTAAAGCCACCAATTTAATGCGATCTACGACTGCCAAAGTATTTGGCGTTTGTCCCAAAGGCAGTATGGAAATCGTCCCATCAGAGCCGATCTCAAGAGAACCGAAAGGAGGCAGTGCGATTGGTCCATTGTTACCCATGACCGGTTGGCCAGCACCATTGGTGAGCTGTCCGAAGGCATCTATCTGCAAATCACCACGACGGGAGTAAGCCTCTGTTCCATCCTCAGCCATGACTGCTATCCAGCCTTCTCCATTAACACTGACATCCAGGTCACGACCTGTTGTTCGCATAACCCCTGGTGATAAATCAGGATTGCTTGCTATATCACCTTCAGGGTCCAGAGCGGAGTAATAAGCGATCTCCGCCTTGAACCCTTCCGTCCCCGCATTTGCCAAGTTGTGTGCATTTATCGCCTGTGCCTGCATAGTTTGCTTTGCACTATTGGTGATAGATAAAAGTAATTCGTGCATTTTCGTTATCCTTAATCGAGACCATGAATGCCATCGGTTTTATTTTTTAATTTCCTCTAACGCAGATTAATTACAGTCTGAGTAATGGCATCTTCAGTCTCGATAACTTTAGCGTTTGCTTGGAAGTTACGTTGCGCCACAATCATGTTCACCAATTCTTGGCTAACCTCAACATTTGAGTCTTCTAATGCGCCAGTCTGAACTACACCCAAACCACTGCTGCCAGGGCTGCCAGGAATCGGTGCTCCTGAGGAAAACGTTTCTCCCCAGACACTATTTCCAAGTGGCTGCAATCCAGTTGAATTGGTAAAAGAAGCAAGTGCAATCTGACCCAGAGCACGGGACTGACCATTTGTGAACTTGGCAAACACAACTCCTGCACCACCAACTTCGACACCACTCAGCTGACCTGTAGCAAATCCATCTTGCTCGATATTCGTTACACTAAAGTCGCTGCCGAACTGTGACAGCACAGAAAGATCAAGGTCGAAGGTTTGCGCCGCAGCACCTGTCGCTGCACCACTGGCATCAAGCGGTGTCCAGCCCGCCACGTTCACCTGAAAGGGCAAACTGGCACTGGGTATTTGACCGGAAGTATCAAAAGTCACTGTGTCAGGACCCGATACGGTGACGCCATCAATTAATGTGTGCACATCCCATTCATTCTGCGCTGCTGTTTTTACAAAATAGGTACTTTGCACATGGGCATTACCCAGACTGTCATAGATCGTGGTAGATGTGGATGCATTAAACATATCAGAAGTAGGAGCTGTAGGCGGCGCCGCAAAGGCATCGAAACCCGTACCCGGCCATGCCGTTGCCGGAGGCACCGCTCTAGAATCCAGATTAGCGGAAACATTAACTACCGAGGTCGCTGCTGGCTGAATCAGGCTTGAGTCAATGCGCAAATCTGATCTACCACTGGTTGGCTCTCCTGCTGTTGTCGTATTGAAAACCTGTAAGCGATGTCCAGCCGGATTGACAACAAAGCCTGATCTGTCTACCTGAAAATTTCCCGCACGACTGAAGACTGGCGCACTATCATTTTCCAATATGAAGAAGCCGCTACCATTAATAGCCATGTCTAATATGTTATTAGTAAAGTTTATATTGCCCTGGGTGAAGGCCTGGTTCACCCCAGCTACTGCTACACCTTTACCTACTGTGTTCGAAGCAGAGCCCAAAAGACTTGTTGCAAACACATCAGCGAACTCTCCACGTGACGCTTTGAAGCCGACAGTGCCGGCATTCGAAATATTGTTACCGATAATCTCGAGACTAGTGCCCGAAGCTTTGATTCCTGATACCGCTGTATTAAATGACATAGCTAACTCCTGTTATATCGAAATTCTGATTATTTGAATTCTGTAACTTGCGCAATACCTATACTTCTATTACCTGATAGCTCTAATGAAACACTGCTATTGTTTCTATCAACTGAAATACTCTCGACTCGGTTAAATATCTGCATGGGCAGGGCCTGCAATGAATCATCTACAAGGCCTTCAGCTCTTAAGGTATAAGCCCCGAATGCAGCCTGCTCGCCTTCACTATCAACGCCGTCCCAACTAAATTTTGCAGACCCAGGCTCAATGTTCCCAAGGTCTAGCGTTCGTACTACTACCCCTGCCTGATCTTCAACAAATATTTTCACATTAGATGCAGAACCCCCGCTCTCCAGCACCGCATTAATCGGCTCACCTTCTGTGAGAGTTCCTGTGTTAGTTTCTACAAGGACTTCTTTGCCGACTAACTGTGAAGCTTGCATCGCCTGTGTTGAAAACAGACTGGAAGCAAGACTGCCGAAAGAAACACCAAGGTCATCAATACCAGAGACCATACTAAATTGCGCAATCTGACCAAGGAATTCACTGTTATCAACAGGATTACTAGGATCTTGGTTTTTAAGTTGAGCCACCATAAGCTTCAGAAAATCTTCCTGGCCCAACTCATCATTTTTTTTGTTCTGCACCGCGGTACTGCTGCTCGGTGAAAATATCTGTTCAATTGCATTCATTACTAAATCTCCAACATGCGTTAAATTACGCAGACCCCAGACTGATTGTCCTTTGCATAAGTTGCTTAGATGTATTCATTACTTCGATATTGGACTGGTAGTTTCTCGATGCTTCCATCATGTAGGCCATCTCTTCTACCAGGTTTACATTCGAGAGGTAGACATACCCCTGAGCATCCGCGAATGGATTCTCACGCATCATCTGTTTCTCAATAGGTGTATCGCTATAGGACATCCCATCCACTTTCACACCACCTGCGTTGGATTTATTAAAACTGAAGTCTATATTGGATTCTAAGATCGAAGAGAAAACTGGACGTTGCGCTCTGTAAGCGGTTTGCTCACTGCCTGCAAGAACCTGTGCATTCGCCATATTTTTGGCGATAGTGTCGATATGAATACTTTGCGCATTGAGCGCTGTACCAGTAATACCAAATACGTTTGATAGGCCCATTATATTTTTCCTGTTATTGCTTTTCGGAGTCCTGAAATTGAGCCATTCAAAAATTGAAGACTCGTTTGATAACGCAGTGCATTGTCAGAGAAAGCTGCCTGCTCAACATCTGCTTCTACTGTATTGTCATTTGTTGTAGCACGCGTTGGCACTCTATAAAGTAGCTCGCCAAATTCGCTAGTTGCTGACGTTTGGATGTGTTTGGAATTTGTGGTCTGTATGCTTACCTTGCTCTGTTCACCGGAAAAGTGTTTAAGCGCTGTCCTGAAATCATAATCCCGTGCCTGAAATCCAGGCGTAGTGGAATTCGCTATATTTGCTGCTAGCACTGCTCCACGCTGTGAGCGAAATGTTAAAGCTGCCGAATGTATGCCAAACGCTTTATCGATAATGTTCATATTTCAAATTCCTGTTCCTGTGCAAATTGCAGCACAGTAAAACTTGCAACAGCTGTGCCAAAACAGTTTTCACTTGTTTTTCAATGGGTTAGATGGGGCCGGAGTTCAAATATCAGAGACAGCGGCAATAGCAGGTCGCGTAAGCGGCAAGGCTTGCCGCTCACAACTCATCACTGCAACGACAAACTGAAGAAGTGGAGTCGCTTCTATAAAACCGCCAACTCAAACCCGCATCAAAACAATTTTAAATTTCAGACTGTTATGCATTCGAATCAAAGCCAATAGATATTTATAAAAGCAGAGCTCAGTATTTCAGAAGTGTGGCACGCGGCTTGCATTTGTATTGTAAGGTTTATTAGTCGGAGATAAGAACACCAATGGAAAGCCAGAATTTCAACATTATCTGCACTGTTAGAGCCGCTGCCTTCGACACTGGAGAGATTTGACTAAAATGAAAGTCACTTTACTGACATTTAAGAATTTTCTTACAAATTCATTCCGGCTTTTAATTTCCTTAGGCCTGCTCTGCGCTCTCATACCCGCACATGCCGTTGAAACAGAACTGTTGGGTAGCATTCGCTTGCATGCGCAAAAACACGTGCTCGCCCATCTTGAAGACAGCAATCTTAAAAATGTTACGGCAACCGCAGGTTCTCTTGATCCTCGGTTACAACTTAAGAAGTGCAGCATTCCACTGGAAACATTTACCACTACCTCTATCAACAATAGTCCTCGCACCACGGTAGGCGTCAAGTGTAATGGGCTGAACCCTTGGACACTCTATGTGCCTGTCACTGTCTCTGCCATGGTAGAGGTGGTGTTCAGTAAGCGAGCGCTAACTCGCGGTTCTTTACTGGTAGAAGAAGATTTGGAGCTTCGACAACTTCCTCTCAATAAACTACCTATGAACTATCTCAGTGATAGCAGTCAATTAGTCAACTTTGAATTGACCCGGTCAATCAATGCGGGTGTTGCAGTGACCCTGAATACGGTCAGAGCAAGAGAAATAATACGCCAGGGACAGGAAGTAATTATCATTGCCCAGGCCTCGGGCTTACAGGTTCGAATGGCTGGCAAGGCCCTTAAAAAGGGCAATTTCGGTGACTTGATACCAGTGCAAAACCTCAACTCAGGCCGCACCATCGAGGCAACGGTCATGAGCGACAGTACAGTAAGTGTAAATTTGTAATAAAAGACTAAAGTTTTCCATTAATCATGTCGTATTTAGGCACAGACGTTTCTAGATACACACAATCACGGGAGTTACTCTCATGAGTACGGATATTCAAACCGGCAAGATTCCGGCAAATGTCATCAGTCCAAGCGCATCAAACAACTTGGGTAACGGACAAAAAGCTAAAAGTGGGAGCACTTCTCAAACAGCATCCGCAGGAATTATCGATACGGTCAGCGTGACCGATCAGGCCGCTCGATTGAAGGAACTAGAATCCACACTAGCAGCCTACCCCGAGGTGAACTCTTCCCTAGTGGCCGAAACAAAACAGGCCATAGCAGACGGTAGCCTCGATATGAATTTTGAAGACACAGCTGCAAATCTTATTGAAATCGAGAGCGCAAATTCCGACAGCGTTATTGAATAAGACAGGTTCATTTAAATGAATACGGATAATGAAACTCATCAAATTAAGACGCATTTAATTAAGTTACTCAAAGAAGAAGCACGTTGCGCAAGGGCTTTAAGTAAATCGCTTGAAGCGGAAAGAGTCGCATTGAATAGCCTTGATGAGAAGCTAATCACCATCAATAGCGCCCAGAAGCAAAAGCTGATCGAGTCACTGCAGGCAGCTAGTTGCTCACGCGTTGAATTCATGGAGGCGAACAAAGTATCTTCGCATCCCGCCGCCGTGAATGGCTATGTCGTATCCAACAGCCCAGATACTGATTCTGAACTCGATATACTTTTCATTCAATTATCTGAAATTGCACAGCAATGTTTCCATGAGAATCGCTTGATCGGCCAATTGATTAATCGGCGAACCCAGTTCATAGCAAAAACAATTGCCAGTCTTTCTCCTACTGCGAGCATGCAAAGCCTAACGTATGGAGAAAATGGGAATAATATTAATTCTATGGAGCCTGTGAACTCGTTATTTCATCTAGCGAAGATATAGGTTCTAAGATGCCAGCTTTACCGAGCGAAGAAATTGTCACTAATCAGGCTGTCATTCTTGACTGCCTGAAACAAATTGCAGACAACAAGACTCCTCTTTCCCTTACTCTCCGCGACAGAAAAACCGAGGAACCTTATCGCTCAAGCATTCAAAGCTTTAATATAAAGAAGCGCCAGATAGTACTTAAGCAGCTACTTCCCAGTGATTGGAGAAAGAAAATCACCCCCAGCTGCAAACTGGAAATAAAAAGCTATATGAATATGGGCAATATTCGTTTCTACGGTTTGCTATCCGCACTGGATGATTCAGAGAGCAGCCCTTATTGCAAACTTACTCTTCCTAAAAAGATGTTTAGAATGCAATTACGAGACTACTACCGCGTCTCTCTCACCAAGATCTCCAGTTCTGCGACCTTAGTGATTGATGAGGAATCAACTCTACAAGGCACTTGTCGTGATATATCCATGTCCGGTGCAATGATCACACTGCCTTCTATTACTAACCCAATAGAGATAGGACAAACTCTTGATGAATGCTCTATCTCTATCGATGATATTCTAGAATTAAACTTCAGCGGCAAAATACGTAGCTTGCACAAAACCGAGGAAGATATTCTGGCAGGCATTCAGTTTTTAGACCTCAGCCCGGCACAGCTAAAACCTATCAGTGCAGCGCTAAAAAAAATTGAACGTCAAAATATTAACACCTGAATTTTCCTACAAATCCTGCAATTCTGCTGTCACTTTTATGACAGGCCAACCTTTTACGGCATATTCCTAACACCTCTATATACACACTTATCCTCTAAAGTCCCTGAATTTAGGAGCTTTTCGAAATAATCATTTCTTGGCATAAGTATTGCTTTAATTATAACTAACACCAGATGGAAATTATTCTGTGTAACTGAATAGAGAATCTCCAAACTGGATCAAACAGTTTTATTAAAGTGCATGAGGTACGATTGTGAAAAATAATGAAGCAATACACTACCAAGCTGCTAGCAATGACACAGCGCTGCTTGATGCGAATGCATCCGCTTCCGAGCCTGTTTTTCATATGGACCAGCGTATACATTTACTTGCTACTCGGCTGAGTAAAATAGTTGAATTTGATAGTTTCGCTTATGAGAACCAAAGAGAAGGCGTTAGCGTTTCGCTAGGATCCGTAGAGACACACAAATGTTGCTACAAAATTAATGACGCTGGCTCCGCCTGTGGAGAGTTCACGCTGACCAGACACACTCCATTTAAAGAAGAAGAGTTGATGATCATCGAAACAGCAATGAGCAGCATCATCCATACTTGCCATCTCTGATCCATTGCTTCCATCTCTGATCTATTATTTCTTATAGACACTATTGTTCCGATTAAACGCAACAAGTAACTTGCCTTTAGAAAATTCTCGTACGCTTATTTCAGAGATAGATGAATTTCAGAGACAATTGGCTCTCAAAAAATAATTGAAGCTCAAAGATAAAAAGATCAGAGATAAAGAATCCAGAGGCAGGATGTTCAACGACAGTTACAATCGTTGCCGGAAAAGCGCACTATCTTCATAACCTTCACTAGCCACTCCTCTCCGTGGCTCAGTCTGTGCCATTATAACAATTACAACACGCCGGTTATTTGCTCGACCTTGCTCGGTTTGATTGTCGTCAACGGGTCTGTTCTCCCCATATCCTACAGAGATAAGACGCGAGGGATTAACCCCATGATCTTCAAACAACCTAACCACCGCAGCCGCTCTCGCAGATGAAAGCTCCCAGTTGGATGGGAAGATAGGGCTTATAATAGGAATATCATCGGTGAAGCCTTCAACACTGACATTATTTTCATACCCCTGCAACAACTCAGCAAGCTTACCTAATTCAATTTTTGCATTTTGTGAAAGTTCAGCGCTGGCGCTGGCAAATAAAATATTGCTATTGAAAACCACCTCCAACCAGAAAGGAGTCTTTTTCACAGTGACATTGTCATCTGCAATCATCTCTTCAAACTCAACTTCAATATCTTCAGCGATATCATTTATTTGCTGAGTTACAACGGGGGGCGCGTTCTCTTGTTGTTCTTTATATTCAGGATCCACAATAATCTCAGCATTATTATTCAACAACACAATAGGGCTAGAGATATTGACACGATCTGGAACTTCTCTAATCATTTTAATCACTGAAGTCGACGAACGCACTATTTCGCCTGTTTGTATCGGCGCTAAAGATCTTGTTGTTTGGGTAAAGGCTGCACTCATAGAGTCAGATAATACTCTATACTTGCCTTCATTCACTGAAGACATAGAGTACATAACCACAAAGAAGGCAAACAGAAGTGTAATAAAATCTGCGTAAGAAACTAACCATCGTTCGTGATTTTCATGCTCTGGTTGCTTTCGCTTACGAGCCATAGGTGGTCCTTTACTCTCAATACTCTACTACAGATACCCTTGTAGTTTAGCTTCAATGTTTCTAGGATTTTCTCCTTCGGCAATCGACACAATACCATCTACAATCATTTCTCGGTGCTGGGACTGTGCACTAATCAAGGTCTTAAGTTTATTCGCCATAGGAAGAAATATAAGATTGGCGAGACCAACTCCATAGATCGTTGCTACAAAAGCGACAGCAATACCTGGCCCAAGCGCCGCCGGGTCTGCCAAATTATTCATCACATGAATCAAACCCATTACTGCACCAATAATGCCGATTGTTGGTGAGTAACCGCCAAAGCCTTCGAATACTTTCGCGGCAAGCAAGTCTTTATTCTCATTCATAGTAAGCTCTACTTCCAAGGCGTTTCTGATAGTCTCCGGCTCGTTACCATCTGCAAGCATTTGCAAGCCGCTTCTCGAGAAACTGTCACTCTCTTCCTGCGCTATTCTCTGTAAGCTTAGCAATCCTTCCTGCCTCGCCACCTGCCCCCATTCAACAATTTTTTCAATCATAGCCTCAGCGTCGATTTGTGGAGGCCTTACCATCCATTCAATTTTTCGGATGCCTTGCACAAATATATCCAATGGAGTTTGCACCATCACAGCACCGAGAGAGCCGCCAAACACAATAAAGAAAGCTGTGAATATCATGAGGGATTCTGTATGACCACCTTCGAGGATATTACCGCCTATGATCGCACCCAGACCGCATAGCAGTCCCAGTATCGTCATAATATCGATCGAACTTTTTTGTTTCACGATTCACACCTGGGCATGTTATTGCTCTGCCTATCACTACACTACAAGATTAATAATAGCCTTAGTCAGCAGTGCTATTTTAGAAATCTTCTTCGCCATGTTTAGAGCGCATTCTGGTGCGGATTCTGCCAACTGCCTGTGAGTGAACCTGACATACTCGAGATTCACTAACATCCAACACTTCACTTATCTCTCTAAGATTCAATCCCTTGTTATAGTAAAGTACCACCACCATCTGTTCCTGTTTTGGCAAGCTTTCTATTACTTCTGCAAGAGCCTTTTGTGTCGATTCACCTTCTACCAAAGCAAGAGGCCCATCGCCTTGATCAGGGTCCATTACTTCAGTCTGGTCTTCCAGACTAAAAACAGTGCATCCGGCCACAGCCTCCAACATTTCTGCATATTCGTTAGTAGAGATATTCAATTCTGCCGCAATCTCCCGATCTGTGGCTGTCTCCCCTGTCCTGTTTTCAACTGCTTTAATCGCTTGAGACAACTGTCGTGACTTTTGCTGTATAGACCGGGGCATCCATGAATCACGCCTTAACTCATCAAGTATTGCTCCACGAATGCGAATACTTGCGTATGATTTAAACTCTGCTCCCATATTGCCCTCATAGACACGAGAAGCTTCAAGCAGGCCAATCATTCCAACCTGGATTAGGTCATCAATGGATTTTCCTGGGGGCAACCTTATACCAACGTGGTGCGCAATGATTTTTACCAACGGCAGATTGTTTTCAAAGAGAGCATCTCTTGAAATATTATCTTCTGCCTCATAATGTTTAGCCATTGTGTTCATTTGGCAAACTCCCTACTTGCACTATTATTTTCTGCCATTTTTTCAATAAAAAATTGCATATATCCAGTGTTAGACTCTGTCACCGGAGTTTCATCTACCCTTTTCACAAGCTGCTGAAAAGCAATACTGGATGCCGCGTGGGGATAAGCCTCCATAACAGCAGACTGGCTCCTAACTGCCATTTTTAATTTTTCATCCATAGGTACACTCCCTAAAAATCCCAAGGACACATCCAAATAAATATCTGTCACGTTAACCAATTTACGAAACAGTTTCTTTCCCGCTTCAGCATCTTTAACCATGTTAGGAATGATTTGGAAAGATTTAACGCCGTGCTCTTTGTTTAAAACTTTAATAAGGGAATAGGCATCAGTTATTGATGCCGGCTCATCACAAACTACAACAAATATATCCTGTGCTGATTTTGTGAAATTAATCACTGAGCTTGAGATTCCTGCAGCGGTATCAATTATTAAAATATCCAAATCCATAGAAATATCATCGAATGCCCGAATTATCCTGCCTTGCTCTTCGACGGACAGATCTGCCATTTTCCCAATGCCGGTAGCAGCAGGAATAATATTAATACCCAGTGGACCTTTAAAAATAACTTCTTCGAGTGTGCACTGCCCTGAGATAACATGCTGAAGGTCGTACTCAGGTTGAATACCCAGCATAATGTCGATATTAGCCATGCCGAAATCAGCATCTAACAACATTACCGAACGCCCAAGCTTCGCTAATCCCGCCGCAAGATTTACCGAGACATTGGATTTCCCGATTCCTCCTTTACCTCCGGATACAGCGATTACTTTGACAGCATTGTTTCCTTTCATAGCAACTTCCCTAGCCTTCTATAATTCTCTGTTGATTTCTTAACAATATTCCTAAAGCCCAATTACCCATTTACGACTCGACGCGTACTTTGGACATATTCGGGACGTAGCGGTTGCACACTCGGCATCAAGTAAGCCTCGACAAGCTTGTTAACAAAATATTCTACCGGCGGCGAATGCAAATCTTCAGGAATTCGTTGTCCATTTCCCATTAAGGCTATAGGCAATTTGCTGCGGATAATTCCTGAAAGAACTGGGCCAATCGAACTTGCCTCGTCAACCTTAGTGACAATAGCACCAGCGATCTGAATATCAGAGTAAGCATCTATCGTTTCACTAACAATAGATTCTTGCGCCGTAGCGGGTAATACAAGATACGGGCTAATCCGCTCAGAGTCATTTAGCATAGTTTTAAGTTTTTCAATCATCGGCGCATTGCGCTGACTAATACCTTCCGCATCGACAATGACCAATTTGCGAACCGCAAAACTCTCTAAAGCTGCACCTATTTGCTCATAGTTCTCAACAACCTGAACAGGAATCCCTAATGCACTACCAATTGACAGTAACTTAGCTTCATCCCCAGCTCTGTTCCCATCAGTAGTAATAAAAGCAACTTGGTTGCGACCGTGCTTAAGTGCAAACTGGGCGGCAATTTTTGCCGCTGTGCCGGTTTTTCCTACCCCTGTTGATCCTAGCAAGGCAACAACACCGCCCGTAGCAAGCACATCGCTTTCTGATTTCTTAATTGCCAAACGCAAAATCTTCTGTATGCGTTGCCATCCTAATTCCAGGTCATTGCATGGAAGAGCCCTTCGAACAACCTTATTGCTTATATCTCTTGCCAAGCCTGCTGCCTCAAGCCGTGATAACAATGCCTGGCGATTCGGCTGCCTATTACTGCCTTCCTGCCAGGAAAGATGGGCCAGTTCTCCCTCAAAAAGACGTCGTAACTGTCCCAACTCTTGTTGCATATCTGCAAGGGATGATGGCTGTTTCGCTGGCTTTTCAGCCCCTTCACCAACAACTTCCCAGACATGATCAATTTGTGGTTGTTCTTCTGTAGAGACAACTTTTTTCTGATCCAGTTTTGCCAGCTCTGCGGCAAGATTTTCCGGCTTGTAGTCACTGGCAGCTATGACTTCAACCTTGTTATCTACATTCTTGCTGGAAATAAGAACAGCATCTTTTCCAAGCACTGAACGCACTTTCGCCATGGCTTTCCTCATGTCGTCTTCTTGAAAACGCTCTACTCTCATGGTGTCCTCCACATCGTTCTAATTCGCGAATCTCTAATTTGATGGCATCGCATCAAGACGGCCTTGGCCTATCGTCGCTATCACCTTAATTCTCTTGTTATTAGCCACTTCCGTATAAGCCAACACTTTTAATCTAGGGTTAGTTCCTCTAACAAAGCGCGCCAGCCATAACCTGAGCCGATCCGATACCAGAATCACTGGACACTGGCCGTTGGCTTCTGATTGTTGGCTTTTCTCCTGAACATCGCTTAATAACGTTTCTGCCAAGCCTGGATCGATTCCAGCAAAGCCATTACTACTATTCGCTACTGCAGTATCAAGCAACATCTGTTCCATGTCCGGATGTAAAGTAATGACTTTGATTTCTTCAGCACTGCCAACAACACTCTGACAAATTGTTCTACCTATCGAGATACGAACCGCTGAAGTAAGCGGGTCAGCATGCTTTTCAACCGTGCCATGCTCCGCCAGAGCCTCAAAAATAGAGCGGGTGTCTCTTATTGGTACACCTTCTTCAAGCAAACTTTGCATTACCTTAAGAATGACACCCAACGACAATGTTTCAGGAACCAGATTCTCAACCAACTTGGGAGCACTCTTTGCCAGGACATCTATTAGCTGCTGTACTTCATCATGCCCTAGCAACTGATAAGCATGGGATCTCAATACATGATTCATGTGGGTTGCAATTACAGTGCTGCAATCAACTACCGTAAAACCTTTCGACTGCGCTTCTTCACGCTGTCCCGCTTCAATCCAGGTTGTATCAAGATTAAATGCAGGGTCTTTGCCAGGGATTCCCTCAAGAGCACCGAACACTTGGCCCGGGTCGATTGCCATTTCCATTCCAGGATGCACCTCACCTTCTGCGGCAGGCACATCGAGGATCATGATCCGATAGCCATTGGGCGGGAGACTTAAATTATCGCGTATATGCACTGACTGAATAAGAAAACCAAGATCTTGAGAGATTTTCTTGCGTACACCCTTGATGCGACCAAGAAGCTCGCCGCCCTGTGTATTATCTACCAACGAAATGAGTCTATAGCCAACTTCCAAGCCAATAATGTCAACACCTTGTAAATCATCCCAACCCAATTCTTTAAGAATCTCCGGCTCATCAGCCAAAGCTTCCAAATCATCAATCTCAGGTACCGGCTCTTCTGATTTATTAGCGATTCCATAACCAATCCAGAATAAAGCCCCTGATATAAAGAGAAAAATTAAATTAGGCATACCGGGGATTAAACCCAACACACCAATAACGGCACCGCTGATAAAAAAGACTTTCGAGCTTTCAAAAACCTGACTGCGTATTTGATTACCAAAGTCTGCTGTCGCTCCAACTCTAGTTACAATCAAGGCAGCCGCTACCGATAGCAGAAGCGAAGGTATTTGCGCGACCAGGCCATCTCCTATGGTTAGCAGGATGTAATTAGTAGCAGCCTGACCTGCTGAAAGGTCATATTGAAAAACTCCTATGCAGAAGCCTCCAATTACATTGATAAATAGAATTAATATGCCAGCAATAGCATCACCGCGCACAAACTTACTGGCTCCATCCATAGCGCCATAGAAACTTGCTTCTCGCGCTATATCCTCACGACGCTCTCGCGCAGCATCCTGATCGATCAAACCAGAATTCAGATCCGCATCAATAGCCATCTGTTTACCAGGCATCGCATCCAAGGTAAAACGCGCAGTCACTTCCGATATTCTTCCACCACCTTTTGTGATAACAACAAAATTAATGATGACCAGAATAGTAAACACCACCAGACCGACCGCGTAATTTCCTCCAACTACAAAATCACCAAAAGCTTCAATCACCTTCCCTGCAGCACCGGTTCCTTTATGGCCTTCGAGCAATACCACTCGGGTAGATGCCACATTCAATGCTAGCCGAAGTAATGTGGCCACAAGCAAGACACTGGGGAAAACACCAAATTCCAAAGGCCGATGGATATAGATAGAAACAAGAAGCACTATCAATGAAAGAGCAATATTAAATGTAAACAAGAAATCCAAAATAAATGGAGGCAGAGGAAGAATCATCATCGCCAATAGCATGATGATTAGCAGAGGCGCTCCCAGGCCTACCAGCTCAACGTTCATACCTGCCAGTGAGGATTGCTCGCTGTTATGTGAGGCAACTGTCATGCTACAGAACCCCCGGCTTTAGCAATTGCAGAATATTCAGAAGGTATTGGCAAATCTTTGGGTACATCAGGCCGCCTACTATTAGAAGCCACTGCTTTTTGCAAATGGAACACATAAGCCAAAACCTGCGCCACAGCGACAAAAAGGTTCGCGGGTATTTCCTGATTCAAATCGGTTGAGGCATAGAGAGCACGAGCCAATGGAGGTGCAGAAAACACAACGACACCATGCTCTTGTCCTATTTCTCTAATGCGTGCAGCAACCAGGTCCTGGCCCTTAGCCACAACTTTAGGAGCAAAGCTTCCTGTCTGCTCGTAACGTAACGCGACAGCGAAGTGTGTCGGGTTAGTAATAATCACATCAGCACTAGGTACTTCAGCCATCATGCGTTGACGGGCAAACTCCTGTTGACGTTCCCGAATAGCACTTTTAATTTCTGGCCTTCCATCTGTCTCTTTCGATTCATCCTTGGTTTCCTGTTTAGTCATTTTAAGTTGCTTTCGGTGTTCCCATATCTGTACCGGAACATCAATTAGCACTACCAAAATAAGAACAAAACTAAAGCCAAAGAAGCACCAGATCATTAACATGCCAGCGGAACCTAGAGCAGCCATTACAGGTTGTAGCGAGAGCTTATAGATGTCTTCAAGCGCAAGATTTAAAACAAACACAGCAACAGCGGCGACCAATACAAATTTACCAATCGACTTGGGCAACTCGATCAATGATTTAATAGAAAATATTTTAGCTGCCCCTTTTAATGGACTGAGCCTTTCAAGTTTCGGCTGTACCTGAGAGAAGCTGAATATCCAACCACCGAGTGCCATCGAGCTCATCACACTTGCTAGAAACAGCATTGCAAAGAGAGGGAGTAATAGCTCCACAAAACCCTCGACAGCTGACAACATTTGCACAGACATCATAGAGTCACTAAAAGCTCGTTCACGCTCAAAGGATAAATTACCTTGTAGAGAAATTAACAAGTCGTCAACTATACCTTTACCAAAAAATAACATTGCAAAACCTGCCCCTATCAAAGAAGTAAATGTTTGCAATTCTTTTGACCGCGGCACCTGCCCTTTCTTACGGGAATCAAGCTTCCGTTTCGGGGTTGCCTCTTCGGTCTTTTCTTGTGCAGTATCCTCTGCCATCGAATATTCTCAGTCTCAGTTCAGATTAAGCCGCAAAAAATCAAACGTATTGGAAAAAAGGTCCATCAATAGTGGTGATAACAAAGGCTGACAGAGAAGCACTAAAACAAAACCTGTCAACATGGTCGCAGGAAAACCCACAGCAAAAATATTCAATTGTGGTGCTGCTCGGGTAACCACACCAAGGCCAAGGTTAACTAATAAAACGCCAACCATTATCGGTAGAGCGATTAGCAATGCAGAAAGAAACATCTCTGCGGAAAAAACAACAAGGTTCCAGAGTACTTCTACCGGTAACAGTCCTCCAGCCAGAGGAATTGCTACAAAACTATCAGCCAACACGCTGAGTAACAGCAGGTGGCCATCGACAGAAAGAAAAAGCAGCGTAGCAATTATCATATAGTATTGACCGAGTACGGTTACTTGCACTCCGTTTTGCGGATCAACCGTAGATGCGAAGCCTAAACCCATGGTTGTCGCAGTAATCATCCCTGCCATAACTAACGCCGCAAACATCATGTGCAGTGTTAAGCCCATAAGCACACCAATTAAAATTTGTTGAGCGGTGATAACCAGACCCGCAGGACTTAATGGCTCCAATCCTGTTGTGTCCGGCAGGGTGGGGACTAAAAGCAAGGTCACAAGAAGTGCGAGAATTATTCTGATGCGAACAGGAACCGTGCGGGCACCAAACACTGGCGTTGCCATAAAAAGAGCAGAGATGCGCAAGAATGGCCAATAAAAAGCGGTAAGCCATCCAATAATTTCGTCTACAGAGAGTTCCATTTTTTCCACAATCGCTTCTTTATCACTTATCCAATTAAACTAGGAATTTGCATAAACAGATCACGCGTAAAACTTACCCATAATTGCAGTAACCAGGGTCCCATCAAAACCAAAGCGACAACCAAAGCCATCAATTTTGGAATAAAGCTCAGTGTCTGTTCCTGAATTTGAGTTACTGCCTGTAATACACCAACCAATAAACCTACAAACAAAGCGGAAAGCAGAAGAGGTGCTGCCAGATACACAATTAACAGCAAAGCATCCTCACCTATCTGTAACACCATATCTTCGCTCATACTCTAATCCCTCAACCTTCCTATGCTGGAAAGAAACTTGCCGCCAAAGTACCTAGAACCAACGTCCAGCCATCGACCATGACAAACAACATGATCTTAAATGGCAACGAAATCAGCATAGGAGATAACATCATCATCCCCATCGACATCAGAATGCTGGACACCACAAGGTCGATTACTAAAAAAGGAATAAAAATCAGAAAGCCGATCTGGAAGGCTGTTTTTAATTCACTTGTGATATAAGCCGGCACTAATACTCTAAAAGGGATATCTGACACTGAATCAAAAGTTTCATAACCTGCCATTTCAGAGAACAATGCCACATCTGAATCACGCACTTGCGTAGTCATAAATTTATGGAAAGGGTCTCTTGTTTCAGCTAATGCGCTATCAAAGTCGATCGATTCTTCCATGTAAGGCTTAATACCATTATCAAAAGATGCCTCGAAAACAGGACTCATGATGAACAGAGTGGTAAACAATGCGATGCCTATAATTATCTGGTTAGAAGGCGTCTGCATCATGCCTAAAGCCTGGCGCAGTATCGCCAGAACCACGACGATTCTAGTAAACGATGTCATGGCCATCATTGCTGCTGGCAACATAGACAACATAGTCATGAAAAATAGTATCTGCAGACTCACACTATAAGTCTGCTCTCCATCTGCACCTTGCTGTGAAGTCACCAGCGTGATATCCGAAGTGGCTGAATAAGCTGCTCCATGCGTCAGCAAAGTCACCAGCAATATAAGCAGCGATGCCCTTTTCATTTGTTCTGCCCTCTTATTGCTGAATGCAGAACTGTCATAAAATTTCTTTGCTCAGGGTTTGAATCTGGCGTTGCAGTCATATTAACTGGCATATCCAACTGATGGATTTTTTGCACATTACCCGGGCTTGAGCCCAGCAGTATCTGCTCCTTTCCCACTTCTATCAGTAACAGTTTATCCTTGCCTCCTAAGGGAACTACCGACAGTATTCTTACTACGCCGGAACCTGTTCGTGTTTGAAAATTAAATTTTCTTAGCAAGAAGGACAGCAGCACAATAACTCCAACCACCAGTACTAATGAAAAAAGCACTTGAACAATATAGCCGCCCTGGAGTCCGGTACTAAGAGCAGAGTTACGAGTTACCTGCTCGTTGATTCCTACACCAAATTCCGCCGCACAAACAACTCCAGGAAAAATCGCGACAAACAAAAACCACATGCCAGAATTTGTTAGCAACACCCTTGTTCGCTTACATAGAGATAGCAATAGACTCTGATAAGTATTTGCACAGGGCGTCTTAACTTGCATTGCCGCTATCCTCACCGCAGGGTATTCGTGTGACTTCTGAAATACGGATGCCATAGCGTTGCTGCAAAGATATAGCTTCAGCTTCAGCCACAACTTCTTCATTTACCAAGACATCGATAACATCGACTGAGACACTACGGAGATCTATATACGAGCCTTCGCAAAGCTCCATAAGATGCGCGATACTTATTTCTGTTCGGCCCACTTCAAATACAATCGGTACTGGCACATCCAGCATAGAATTTAAAGTAGGTGCACTTGGAAGCGTAGAGGGGACTATCGCTTTAGAGTTAGATATCGCACCAAAGTCCGCAAATGGAATAGGTGCCGCAGCACCACCTACTGCCTCGGCTGGTCTATCATCAAATGGTGCTAGACCAGCACTGCTACCAGCAGGAGCTGCTTGAATATTGTTGTTATTTTTTTGATCATTGCTCAAAATTTTTCTCCTTCCACTAGCTCAATACTTTCAGTCCTGCCTTGCCTTCTATTTCACCCATTGTTGCCTTAAACTTGGCAACGCCATTTACCTTCACGTCGATCTGTTCGGGAGAATCAACAGCAATAATGTCACCTTCTGCCAAACGAAATATTTCACCGATAGTTAATCGCGCGCCTGTTAGTTCACCGGTAACATCTGCAGAAAATTTCATTGCTCTATTCTTCATTATTTGTCTAGGTTGGTATTCTCCCTGAAGTTCATTCAATTTCTTGTGACGAAAAATAGAGTCGATACTACTTCCAGGCATTAGTAATTGGATTTCCCCACCGCCGCCGGCAAATTCCACTGAAAAAGGTCTGATCATTAACACATCCGTATCACTGAATGATGCCAAGTGCTCCGGATTTAATTCAGTTTCAACCGGCACAAATTCAACTTCTGAAAGCTCCTTCCAGCTGCCCTGAATTGTCGAAATAATTGTCTTCAATATAAGTTTCACAACACGCTGTTCAGTATGTGTAAAGTCCCTATCTCCCACCTCGCTCTTGCGTGACCCGCCCCCGAAGAAAGCATTGACCAAGGCATGAACCAATTCTGCGTCCAGCACTATCGCCGAGAAGCCAATGAGCCCGGTTATTGCAAAGACGTTTATGCTCGATGGCACAGAAAGGTCTTTGCAATAAGCATTAAATTTTGAAATTAGAATCTCTTTACGCTTCACTTCAACACTGCGGTGTAACAATGCCAACAGGTTAATACTTAAATTTGTTTGAAAGCGTTCGTCAACGATTTTTACATCTTGCGACCAACCCTTGGCACGATGCATCCCACTTGTCAGATCATAGAGTTCATAATCTTCAATAGTTAAAATTCGGGTATCTTCTTTATCGCTTGGCACACCGTTTACCAGCGCATCAACTTCGTCTTGGGATAACACTTCGCTCATTTATAAGTACCTTTCCTTTCTTATCCAATCATTGCGCCAGAATCGACACTCAATACAATTTTGTCTGCATCTGCCAGTTGCTTCGTGGCAACAAGTATTTCTTTCTGCGCAGTCTCGACTTCAGTCACTTTTACCGGGCCGAGGTTTTCCATATCTTCAGAAAAAATCTCGGCTGCCCGTGTTGACATATTACGAATTACTTTTTCTTCCAATGCTTTGTCTGCTCCCTTAAGAGCAAGCACTAATGAATCCGTTGAAACTTCTCGCAACACTAACTGAAAATCTTTATCAGGGATTTTCTTCAGATCTTCGAAAACAAACATTTCTTCTTGAATTCTTGCCGCGGTCTCTGCATTGGCCTCTGTGATCTTGCTGATGACACTCTCTTCGAAATTCTTTTCTAGAGTATTGAATATGTTGGCAACATTTTTCGCACCACCCATTTCAGAACTTTGCTTTGAAACCACACCTTCTACTTGCTTCTCTAAAGAAGAATTTAGTTCTTCCAAAGCAGCAGGATCTATAGGCTCCATTTCAGCCATGCGTATGCAGAGCTCAACCACGGAACTTTCTGGTAGATAGGTAAGCACTTCGCCGGATAATTCGGCACCAAGATAAGAAACTACTATTGCCTGAATTTGAGGGTGTTCATTTTGGATGATGCCAGCTATTAGTTGCGGCTCCATCCACTTAAGCGAATCCAGTCCACGAGTATTTCCACCCAATGTTATTTTTTCAATAATGCTCTCAGCAGCATCAGGGCCAAGCGCCTGAATTAATACATCTTTTGTATAACGCCCTGCTTCGATACTAATAGAGTCATTTGTTGAGCATTCCTCAAGAAATGAACTAAGCACGAGATTTACTTCATCCGTACTCATCTCTGCCATATAAGTCATCTCAGCACCTATTTTCTGCACTTCATCATTGCGCAAGAGTTTAAGAACGTTAGCCGCACTTGCCTCACCCATTACCATTAATAGCTGGGCAGCTTTTTCGGATCCTGTTTTTCTTGCGTTTCTTCTACTTCGCATTTTTCCTTACCACCTAGTATCGGTGTTACGAGAACCAGTCAATGAAATGACAACGTCATTCTTTGTTTGGTACTTTTTTTGACACCTTGTCTCTGTTCTTACCCAAACTCCTTGATTTTGTTGCTCTTGGAGTAATCGCAGCGCTCTATAATTTCTCTTTGCCTTAGGATGGAGCAAATACTATGCCAGCAACCGGCTTATCTATTAATTAAGAACAGTGACAAAGCAGTCGTAGTACGTTTAGTGGAACTTTTTAAAATGTGATGAGCTGATGACTTTTGTTCAGGAATACTAAGTGATAAGCAAAATACCAAGCCTTTTGACACCAACTCTTGAAACCCAGGGCGCAAAGAACATGCCCTGGAAACTAGGACAAGAGGTGCATGGGCGAGTGATAAACGGCTTGCAAGGCAATCCCGTTGTAAATATTGGTGGTAGCAATTATTGGTTAAAATCAGCGCTACATTTTAACCAAGGAGAATTATTAATGCTGAAGGTTGCAGGACTTTCACCTACAGTGCAATTCTCTATTATCGATAGATCATCGACATCCCTACGAAGCAATGATGCAACTTCAGTAATTCTGTCAGACAAATTCTTGCACGGCAGAACAATAGCAGATCAAAACCTGAGTAGCAGCCTGAGCAATTTCATAAATTTATTACATGCAAGCTCATCTCAGCCCATTCCTTCTTCAACAATGTTATTAATCAACTCACTACGAAATAAGCTTCTAAAGTCCAACGGTTTAACCAATCCCAAGCTTATTCAAAACTCATTTATCAATGGAAGCTTACTAGTTGCGAATCAAGTTCTTACATCAAGCTCACAAATAGCTAACGGTGGTTTGTTGCCTTTACTGATGCAAATAGCTAGATCACTCAAAAATGACAGCGCCAAAAGAGGTGGATTATTTACTGGCCTAAACTATAAAAGCGCGCTGGGCTTATCTTTGTATCAGAATAGAGATACAGAAATACTACAAAGCTTTTCTAGACAAGCAGAAGAACAATGCTTGAACCTAAACAAATTACGAGTAGGAGCTCAAGAGGATATGCAGCTACAGGCCTATCGCCTATTAGTCGAGCTACCTATCATTTTCAAAAATCATATTAGATCCATATCTGTTCGCGTGCTTAAGCAAAAAACAGGAAAAACAAGCAAGACAACGAACGAAACCTGTAGCGTAGAATTCGAATTTGAACTCAAGGAAGATGGCAAAGTATATATCAGAATATTCCTACTAAAATCCATAGTCTCATTTTTCGTTGGCTGCGAACGAAGTGGAGTCTCAAATAATCTCAAAGCAAAGAAAAATATGCTTGAAGAGAGGCTAAATCTGTACGGGCTACAATTAGGGGAATTCAAGTGTCACATCAATGACGGACATTTAGCTTTGGGCACAGAACATTATCAGCAGCACAGTGAACATGAGGCGCATGGAGAACAGCACACCAAAGCTCAGGAGAAAGAAACTCTTACTGCAACGATTGAAGACCCTACTCGCTTGCAGCTGCAAGAAGTCCATTCACAGGGAGAAATACCAGAGCTCGAGGAGTTTTCTATGTATCTTAACAATAGCAAAGCAGTTATTAATGCAGAGATCCCTGAATACCTTTATTGTGCAATGGCCGCTTTTTTCGCACAGTTACTTGAAAAGGCAGAGCTTAAATAGACGGAGCCTGAAAAAACAGAACCTGAAAGACATTATGAGTAATACACAATTATACAGATTCAGGGCTGAAGGAATTCACAAAGAAAATTTATCCTAGGCTGCCGCTTCACACATTAATTCATCCATTGCAGAAACTAATTCCTCATAGGAGAAAGGTTTTGTGATCAACGGCGCATCCAGCTCGATTCCTGATTTGTCAGCAATCACTCCCGAAGGAAATCCAGACATATAAAGTATTTTAATATCTGGAAGTCGCTCTTTAACCAGTTGTGCGAGAGACACCCCATTCAGTCCACCAGGCATTACAATGTCAGTCAGCAAGTACTCTATATCAGGATTATCCTCGACTACCTTAAGCGCGAGATTCCCATCTGAAGCGGGCAAAACTTTAAACCCCAGATCTTGAACATAACTGGATGTTACTTCTAATAAATCGCACTCATCATCAACAATAAGAACCTTGCCAGATGCCTCGGCATGCAGCTTTTTATCTATATTACTACTTACTGGAGAGCTCTCTTTTTCCGCTGCTAGAGCCGGCAGAAAAATATCAATATTAGTGCCTTTATCAAGCTCACTGAACATCTGCACACTACCACCTGACTGCTTGGCAAAGCCATAAACCATAGCCAAACCCAGACCAGTCCCTTTGCTTCTCTCTTTTGTGGAGAAGAACGGCTCGAATGCACGTGAAAGAGTCTCCTCACTCATGCCAACACCAGTATCAGCAATTGATATTTGGACGTACATGCCAGGGTTCATTTTCTCATGTTTTACGATCGGATTTTCTTGCGTTAAGTGCAGGACTTTAGAACTAATGCAGAACTTCCCACCATCTGGCATGGCATGGG
>Ga0315324_10000053_pt1 | contig 44381 bp, 34 predicted proteins | sample M150021515metaG_FD_203919 | JGI IMG/M metagenome (GOLD analysis project Ga0315324, IMG submission 203919) | Ammonia-oxidizing marine archaeal communities from Monterey Bay, California, United States - M1 500m 21515 | ecosystem: Environmental > Aquatic > Marine > Intertidal zone | place: USA...
TCTCTCTCTTTAATCTCACATTCACGCCTCCCTATACAAGATAGTGGAACCTGCTTTGACAAACTCGCCTTTGGGTTGTGCTTTGTCACCGTCCTCGGCGCTTATCACACATGGTTTGAATCGGTTTGCGGGTACTCTGACATCTACTCGGCTACCCAATCTAATCATGCCAAATCTTTGTCCACGACGTAGAATGTCACCTTCGCCCGTCCATGGGATAATTGTTCGGGCTAGAGCACCGGAGATTTGCATAATCTCTACAATTAATCCATCCTCTCTTTCGAATAGAGTTCGTACGCGCTCATTAAATTCGCTTTCTTTTTTGAATGCAGGTAAAAATGGCCCTCTGCGAAGGCCCTTTCCAGTCCTGTGCTCCATTCTTGTGATTTTACCTGCAATTGGAGACCGGTTTACATGAACATCTAATGGTGACATGAAAACCGCAATACGCCATACATCGCTGTCAGATTCTTCTCCTTTAGGGACTGCTTCGAATCTTTGTTCAGTAGAAAATGATAGTATATCTTGGCAAGGTTCAGGGTGCCACGTACCAGTAAGTTTGTCTTCTTCGGCCCCTTCCATTTCTTCACTAGATGGTCTTCTTCCAGTTGCTCTTTCTCTTTTAGCAAACATTACATGGCCATCGGCAGGAGATACGATGACGCCTTCGTCACGAGGAATTGGACGGTCTGGGTCTCTCCAGAAATTAGCAAAAAATGCTGCTAACATGAGCATAAAAATTCCCAAGCCAGGCGCTAAACCAAACAGAGGGTCTACGAGCCATCCTACCAAAATGAAGCCGCAGCCCATCAGAGCAGGGGTAATTACAGGCAGAAATCCGCCTTTGGCTAGTAAAGCCAAGTTAACTCACCTCACTTGGATTCCGAAGAGTCCTCTGATGTTCTCCAGGTGACCTCGGGTTCTTTTGATGAACCTTCAGTTGCTTCAGCAGCCGGCTCTTCGGTTGCTTCTTCTTCAGCAGGGGCATCTTTCGCAACGAAATCTACTGCTGCTGCTCCAAGTTCGGAGCCCTTCAGATAGCGGTTACCATCCATGTCGTATGCTTTTGCGAATTCGATGAATGCGTCACGGTCAGTTATTCCATTCTTCTGCATAACTCCAGTTAGCACTGATTCTGACCAAGTCCAGTCATCCTCATCTCCACTTTCCTCAGTATCTGCTTCGGAAGTTGCAATGTTTTCAGATTCTGTAACATCGATATTTGTTGCCTCATCTAGGGTCATCTCGGCAGCGCGTGCTTCGACCATTTCGTCCATTCTTTCAGCGATTGCACGGCCCATATGTTGTGATTGGCGTTCTGCTTCAGCAGCAGATTCTATCATTTCATAACGGCGCTTGATAGCCTTGTTCAGGTCTTCGAATAATGCCATGTGCTCCATATACCACTCATCACGGGTTTGGAGTTCAGTAACAGCAAGGCGTAAATCGTTATCTAGTTCTTCTGCAATAGAGAAAATCTTTCCTAAGCGATCTTTCTCACGAGCAAACTTTTCTTCCATCTTTTGTAATTCAGGTTCAAGGTGTTCAACCTGCTTACCGGATTTACTTGCCTTCAATTCAAGGTCGCGAATTCGTGCATCTTTTTCAGTAAGTAAAGACTCAAGGCTCTCTTTTTCAATTTCACGTTCGACGATTTCTTTCTCAAGAACTTCGACTTCTGCCTTGAAATCAACGATTTCTTTTTCTTGAACCTCATAGGCTGCATATAACTTGAGAAGACGTTCGGTTTCTTCCGCGAGGTCTTCTGTGAGTTTCTTAATTTGAGTCTCTGGAGTTATGGTGCCGGTTTCGGACATTTTCTCACCTAAGGCTATGCCTTCCTATGAACCCACATTGGCCCTACATATCAAGACGACGCTCGATGAGTGTGAGATAATTGGGATTCGGAGGAATTAGATTTTATCGGTAGTAATTACCAATTCGCGGGCGATGCTAACTTCGCCCATTGAATGGCCCGCGTCTGGAACCATTATCAGATTGCTCTTTGGTAACGCTTTATGTAATTCCCATGCACTTTTTGCCGGGCACACAACGTCATATCTTCCTTGAACGATTACCGTGGGGATATTTTCTATCTTTTCGGTGTGATTTAGAATGTAAGCTTCTTCAACAAATATTGCATTTATGAAATAATGGCATTCGATACGTGCAAATGCAACTGCGAAATCAAGGTCTTCGGCCTTTTCAAGATATTCGGGGTCGGGAAATAACCTGCTCGTCGCCATTTCCCAGCGAGTCCATTCTCTAGCTGCAGCGCGTTGGATTTCCACATCGTCGCTTGTAAGGCGAGAATAATATGCTTCGATTAAATTATCTTGCTCGTTTACTGGTATATGGTCGCGGTATGAATCAAACGCATCGGGGAATATGTGGCTAGCGCCATCTTGGTAAAACCAATGCAATTCGCTTTTCCTGCACATGAAGATTCCGCGCAAAACCAGGCTCTGTACTTTTTCGGGATAATTTTGAGCATATATCAGTGCCAAAGTAGAACCCCATGACCCTCCAAATACATGCCATGTCTCAATACCAAAATGTTGCCTTAGCATCTCTAAATCAGAGATTGAGGCTTGGGTATTATTGTCATCTAATTCGGCATATGGGGTGGATTGGCCACAGCCTCGCTGATCGAATTGAATAATGTCAAATTTGTTAGGGTCAAAATATCGACGATAGGATGCCTGGCTACCGCCTCCAGGTCCACCATGAATTACGATAACTGGTATCCCGTCTGGATTTCCGGCTCTCTCCCAAGCGATAGTATGTAATTCCGTGACCTTGAGAAAACCGGTGCTATGTGCTCCAATTTCGGGGTAAAGTACGTCGTCGATACTTTGTGAGGTGAGTTGCATGATTCGTGCAATCGTCCACAGAACATGTTCCTTTCGATAGGCACACGGTTTATTGGCGGCTTTGGCTTTCACTTGTTTATGGGTATACAATCTGCTACTGATGTGTTTTCACAGTGGGCCCTAATTGGAAAAGATGAGGGTATGGAAAGAGGCCATGCCCCCTCGGTAAAAGCAATGCTTGAACTTGCCTTACCGCAAGTGAATAGCGACTTTTCTGCAATAGATGTAGGGTGTGGAAATGGATGGGTCACTAGGATGTTAACCGAACTTGGAGCTTCGCATAGTGAGGGTGTTGACGGTGCGTTAGAAATGATAATCAAAGCACAGGAAATCGATTCATCTCATCGTTACTCCCATGGATTACTTCCAGAATGGAAGCCGAATAGAAGATTCGATTTGGTACATACGATGGAGTTTCTTTACTATCTTGAAAACCCGGTAGAAATGATCTCAATTATTCACGACCAGTGGCTTGAAGAAGGCGGGATATTTGTGGCAGGAGTAGACCATTACCTTGAGCATGAAGAATCTTTAACTTGGCCAGAGCATGTGGGTGTGTACATGACAACAATGTCTATTTCTCAATGGACTGATGCTATGGAAAAGGCAGGTTTTACCAATATCGAAATTCGACAAGTAGCCGCCAAGGATGATTTTCCTGGAACGTTGGTCATGCTGGGCCGGTCTTCTCGGGTTCAGGGCCACACAGTTTGATTGCACCACTGTAGTAAGGACATTTGTAACATGTTTCTATCTTAGCCATTGGTAATTTGTTTGGTGCTTCAAAGCCGTCACCCATGGCGGCTGTTTCCCCTATCCATTTGACTAATGAATCAAGGTCCTCTTTCGCCTTTTCATAATCCTCATCGGTCAACCTAATCATACGGCCAGAAGCGGATACTTGTATTGCCGGAGGTAGAATCTTTCGGCGTTTATCTTCGGGTTTCAAAGACTCACTCTCTTCTAATGCACGGCAGTAAAGTGCTAGTTGAAGCCGATGTTCAGCAATAATCTCTTTTTCAGAAGAGGTTGTTGCAAATGGTGACTCGGAGTCTTTGACATTCTGCAAAGAATGCCCTCTTGCCGAATCTCCTTCGTTGAATTTACTAAGGCAGCCTGTTGTTTTTGCATCAACAACTTGTAACCAACCTTGTCCCGAGTCATCTACTAAGGCCAATACTAGGTCTGCTCGTCCATCAAAAATAGTTGTTATCTTTTCAACAACGGCAATTGGATATTCCCCGTTAGGAGTCCATTGGTGCCGATTCTGACCTTTTGGATGATTTTCAATAGTAAAATAAAACGGCAATTCGGTTCGCAAGCCTTCGACTCGGTAACCATCAAATGTCTCTCCTGAAGCAAGGGTGCCAAGTGCCCCATTGCGCGCCAATTGTCCAAGATGCAATAATCTAGAGCGTGTTTTTTCATGTATTTTAGCATTTGTAATACTAGCCTGTGCCATGACCTGGTCAACAATATCTTCATCTGTTAGTTTGTCTTCTTGTTTTTGAATCCATATCTGCTCGAGATTGTCAACTTCTGAACCGGGATTTGGTAATCCGATTTCCAAAAGGCGGTGGAAGAGAGAACCGAATTCTGTTGCTGAAGGCCATTCTGCGATTTCTTCATTGAGAGGGAGTAATTCGAACTTTTCTGCTCGCCAATTTAATTGCGAAGCTAGCCAATGGCGCCGCTTGCATGAATGTGCAACATCTAATCCACTTGAAGTCATAGGAACTGTGAAATTTGCGATTCTAGGTTCGGGGAAAGAAGGCTTAGAGTGTGGGTTTTCGGCATGTTCTAATCTTGATTCCCAAGTTTGTAGAACTGAAATATTTGTAGATTCGTCGAAGCAATCAGGATGGTGGAAAATCGAGATTGATTTTATTCCCTCAATTTGAGAATCTTTATACAAATCTGCAGGATTGAGGTTTAGTGTCTTTCCTGTTTGGTCGATACCGCCCTTAGACCATACACTATCAGTATTACCGGCTTCTATACTTGAAAAGGCGAGCCCATCTAGGAACATTTTTCCATGGGTTGAAATGCTTCCACTCCGTTTCACTTCGATTGATTTTTTGTCCTTGGCCATTATCACGTCTTTAGGCCCACCCACCAGAATTAATCGGTCTCTTGCCCTAGTTAATGCAACATAGAATTGGCGTCGGCGCTCCGCTCCTGATTGCGCTATCTCGAATAATTTTGCAAGGGTGTATAATCCGCTTTCGGGGTTACCCTTGTGCCCCTTCCAAGGCTTGATTTTACCTGCGATAATATCTGGAGTTACCAGTACGCTATCTACTGAAGTATCTTTAGTTCCAGTCTTGAAAATGTCCCATGCGATGACAATTGGGGCCTCAAGCCCCTTCGAACCATGGATTGTCATTATTTGCACAGCTCCTGCTGCCCCGTCTGATTGGCTTTGTAGAGCATCTTTACCCAAATTTCCAATTTCACACATTCTTGAATATATTAGGGAGGGATCTGCTCCCAAACTATCTGAAAGGTTTTGATACAGACTTAACCAATTTTCAGCATCTTGTCTATCTCCTTCTCTTGGATAAGCGTACAATAAATCGGAATGGTCTATCGCTATTTTTATTGCTCTTGTGAAGTCTCCATTTTCAGTAAGATGTTTTATTCTTATGAGTAGTTCTTTTATTGCCAAATTTGGTGCAGAGTTAATCAATAATTGGAGTTGGTTACCGTATTTATCTGCGGCTATTTTCGGCGTAAGTGTGGCGATAAGTGACTTGTCTTCCAGGCCGACCAATACTGAGCGGCCTACTGCAAGAGCGGCTCCCCTGTCACGAGGTGATATCAACAAGCGTAGAAGGGCCATCAGCGGCCTAACCACAGGGCGTTGCATTAGGTACCCTTGCTTGTCAGCCACTACCGGGATTCCATGAGATTCTAATGCTTTCATAATCGCCGGTATTCTACTTCTTGCAGAAACTAATATCAAAATATCTTGAGGCCGGATTCCTTCTTGTTTCTCTTTCACATCTACCCATTTATCGTTAATAGTATCCTTAATTCTAACAGGGCCGTCATTTAGTAACGATGTAATTCGTTTTGCCATCAAGTCGGCGGCTAATTCTCTATCTTCAGAATCCTTATCTGTAAAATGATCTATCGGCTTTTTCATATCTTGAGGTCGGTCGGCTAGAGTTAGTCTAGTAGGCAAAATCCATTCTAACGCTGGTTTTTTATCCGACTTGCGGCTTGGTGTCAAATCTTGTGCAGCGGCGTGCCAAGGCCCCGGTAAACTATGATGCCGTTCATCGAATGTATCACGGAATATTGAGTTCATTGCATTTAGAAGACTAGGTAATGTTCTGTGGTTGGAACGCATGTCAATGTGCCCTTCTTTGCGTCTTTCGAGAGATTTATCATCTACTGAATTATCATCATCACCCAGGCCGAATAAGGTCCATTCGTCTAATTTTGCCCCAGCAGATAATTTACTCGCACTAGTGAATCCAGTACCATACATTGCCCGTGGGTCTCTTGCTTTATCCGGTTGTAAAAACTCCTTGATTCTCGGGTCTGCTGCTGCAAACTCTTCGCGATTCATTCTTCGTATCGCTTCAACCGTAGTTCGCATTACCGTTACCTCTGCTTGACGGAAACGGTATATTGACTGTTTCATATCCCCAACAATACAGATAGTAGGGTCCCAATCTGAAGCGGGGGGTCTTGGGTCATCCTTTGATATTTTTCTACGGCCCCATAACCTTGATAGTAAGCGGAAATGTTGTGGGTTTGTATCTTGATATTCGTCGATGATGAAGGCACGGTACTGCCTTCGCAATTCTCTTACAATATCTATTCGGCGCATCAAATCAGCGTGTACTTTTTCATTGCCTTTACTCGCAACTATTGCTTTAGACAAATGTTCGTCCAGCCATGGTTCTTCTCCCAAAGAATCCAATGCATCGATTACCGATGGGGGATACCAGGTACGGCAAACCGAAGGGCATCTAGTTAGTAGTAAATCTTCAGCCAGCCGGAGGGTGTCATCGTAGTCATTAACTCCGGCTTGAGATTTCAGGCGCGATTGTATTTGTCGAACTCCTTCATGAACTGTAAATAAATCTTGTATTACCTGTAACTCCAACTCACTTGTTAATCTCATATTTTTACTCGGCGGTATTTGTGGAATGTTGAGATTTAATCGTACACGTTGCATATCTATATCGGGGATAGTAACGGGGTCTTGAAAAAGGGGATTAAGCAAAAATGATGCTTTTCCTAATTGTCTGATTAGTAATGCCCCAGAAGTTGCCATTAACTCTCTTACACCAGTTGCTTTTTGTTTTGCTTTTTCGATTATCAGTGCTTCGATTTTAGGATCAAGAGTAGTGGCATCAGATTTGAATATCCCGCCAGGCCAGTCGCCAGAATTTGGAGGTCTGGCATGAGTTAGGGGTTTACAATCAAGGTTGCCAAGATTACCTTCTGTTGCTATGGCAAAGGAGACGAGCCAAGCCCATTGCAATTTCTCCATCTGAGTGGTTGCAGGTTGATCACATAAATATTGGACATAACGAAAGCGCGTCATACCAATCGGTACGTCATTTGCGAAAGCGGCTCCTCTCTCAAGCCATGCTTCCTTCCACGCATCAATTGCGGTTCTAAAACTGAGATACCAATCATCAATAATATCCTCAACTGGCTCGATAAACAATCTATCAAATATGGATATGTCAATCGAAGTCCCTTTGAAACCGATTTTTCTTCGCGCTTCTTCTACGAATAATGAACGCTTCATCATAGTCTTAACTAATTCGGAAGCAGAACTTTGCCCCCCTAATAGTATCGAGAGGCGGTCCCTCGCTTGTAGAAATGATTCAATATCCCCTCGCATTCCAACCTCAATGCCGTGTACTCCATGTTGTAATCTCCATGCGATACGAATAGATTCTTCTCGCAATAATGCTGATGAATGTTCGTCGATTTGTTCCATTGCAGGGTCATCGCAAACCAAACCAATCCAGGGAGATACAACAGAAGATAGGAAGGAGTCAATTGTCGAAATTGGCGCATCGTCAACGAGGGAAAGAAGCATCGCAACATCGCCTTGGCTTCGTAATCGGGGGTCGTAGATTCCTTCAGTGTCTCCTTTAGCAGAAGGAGACGAGCGGAGTTTGGCAATAAGTCGACGAATTCGCCCTTTGAGTTCGGCTGCAGCTTTACGAGTGAAGGTGATTGCAACAGTTTCGGTAGGAAGTAAGCCCGGCCATTCAGGTAATGAAGTTCGGTCTTTGGCTGGGCATCTAATTTTACCAATTCCACTAATCGGTGTACGTGGCGGTATTGGTAGCAAGAGGGTCGCTCTCTGCTGGCTCGAAAGTAAATGTTGGACATATCTATGTGCCATAACAGTAGTTTTTCCAGTGCCTGCTCCTGCGTCTAGAGCGATATGGCGATCGACATCTAGGCCCAATCGTTGTGAACGATTTAATTCCATTACCAGTCACTCTCCTGTTTGCTAGGGCAAGCATCGCTAATATTACAATACGAACAAATTTGCGAAGGCTGTGGATTAATTATTCCTCGTTTTGCATTATCGATGACGCGTAGTGCCGTGGTTATTCTCTCCCGCATCCATGCCCTAAAGGGATTAGATTTGATTTCGCCTGGTTTTTCATCGGGCAAGCGATATTGGTTATGTGTAAATGCACTTATTTCTCCAATCTTAAGAGTGGCACAATGCTCAATGAATTCCGGGTCTAATTCAATGTGCGCTTGTGTTTCAAGGCCTACTTGTGTCGCACCAACTCCAATCACTCTGTCCCCTGGATTTGAAACTTCCCAGGCACGTGCATAAAGGGCTAGTTGTAGTTCTTCAAAAATTGCTTTTTGGTGACGTTCGTCGTCATTGTTATCTTTTGAGCCATCTCGGGATTTGATATCTCTAATTACAACAAACCTCTTGGCAGGTGGTGGATTTTTTAATTCGAAGTCCAATGGAATTACTTTATCAGCACTAGAATTGAGCATATCTGGATTCAAAAGCACTTGGTCTACTCTATCAGCAAGCCCCTTTATGCTGAATTTTTGTTTTTTACTATCAAGGCCTATTTCAACTGAACTTTCTCCCACCAAGCCTAATTTCCATTCGCTAGCGATAGGTGCTGCATCGACTAAGCCGAAATCTGAAATTATCATTCGCCCTATTCTTCCGCCAATTGTAATTTGCTCCTTATGTTCGACCCACTTGAGCCATTTTTCTGGTTCAACTCCAATAAGGTCGCGGCACCTATGTGCTGAAATTCCATCTCGTCTTTTCATCCATGGAGCCAATCGTTCAAGTTCGTTGAGTGCGAACTCCCATGCGGTGTCACAATCTTTCAATTTACCTTTATGCAGCGGTAGCGGAGTTGTCGGAATTTTATCTTCAACTAAACCGTGATGACGAAGAAGTGCCTCTTCGATTAGATGAATTATATTGCCCCGAGTAGTATTGGCAATATCTTCTTCCAATTTATCAGATTGGCCAAGATACATATGGCCATCATAGAATGCTTGACGTGGGCAATTCAGCCATTTCTGAAGTTTTGATTGGGACCACACTTCGGGTATATTTGTAACTTTGAGTTCGAGCCTTCCTGTGAATGCGTCTAATGTCTTTAGCCCCGTTGTAGGGGGATCAATCGGACGGAAATCGATTGGCAGTGTGAACTTTGGAGGCTTTTTTCTATCGCTTGTTCGCTTTCCTAGATGTGGCCATTCTTTTTCCTCGCGGCCAGATAATTTATTTTTTATCATTGTTTTTGTAGGAAGTAATGATATTTCTCCAGGAAGGATAACTTTGCTACGGTTTTTGAATTTACGAATGTCATCTTTTTCTAATGTTTGACCTAGGTCTGCGCGTAAAAATTGGTCATTCAGTAATTCCTTCTCAGCTGTTGAAATGATTGCATTGATATTCAAAGGAGGGAAATAGGGCTGGCGGTTTTCAATTGTAGCAAGTCCCGCTCGTTGTTTAATATCTCTAGCTAAATTTCCGTTGCGATGGCTTCGTACTTTGCCATCAATTATTTCCATACTACTGACTTGGTGGAGGAGACGATTGCTACTTTTTATGGTCGCATATGCCCAACTACGGTTGGGTGTTTTTGGGTCCCAAGAAGAGGGTGGTAAAAAGGAAGGTAATTCGTCTAGAATTTCATCACCTTTCTGAGACAAATCGCTGTACCATTCGTCTAAAGGACCGGCTAATTCAGTCCCCTCTTCTATACTGGGATTGATTATTACGACTGTTTTTGCCGAGTTGAGAATGTGGCGTAACTGATGCCTCCCCATCCTGAGTGGCTCGTCGGGTTTATGGAGACCTAATTGTAATCGGCTTGAGTCATCGAGCCAGGGTATTTGTGAGGTCTTCATCGACCACGAAGTTGCATCGATTCCACAGAGTATTACAGTTTCAGCTTCAAGGCCATATGCTTGAGTAGGGGATAGAATTGTGAGGCCTTTATCGCTTCCTTTGATCGAAGGTATCTCCGTGTTTTGTGCTAAATTCTTTAGAATATCACTGAACTCTTCAACTTCGATTTTGATTTTTTCCTTCAACAGATTACCGAGGGCTGAAGTTAAATTTTGGATACCTGGAAGCGTGTTTGATTGGATTGAATCTTGTCGTTTTAGTTTGTTCCAATCGATTTGGTTCAAACACGAATTATACCAAGAAATTAGGTCGCCTGGTGGTTCGGGTAATGGCAGAACTTCATGCGACGTACACCCAATAATTGGTTCTGTTAGCGCCTTTTTGTCTAATTTAGAAAGTAAAGGTGTCTGCCATTGTGCTAGACATGATATCCACCATAGTGTTTCTTCTAATTCTTGCCCGCCGCGTTTGAGGTCGGTCCCTGGGCGTGGTGTTGCTTGTGATAGAATTGCAATCCATCTCGATAGAGCCCCTTTGCCGCCCAATAAATGGAAACTTCGGGCTATTTCCTCTAACACTTTAGAATGAAGTCGGGGGTGCCATTTTTGTTCAGTCGGGTGCTTTAAATCCCAAAAAAGTGGCCACTTCATAGGTAAACTTGTTTGATTCCATAAATCCTTCAACCGGTTTAAAGACCAAGCATCTTCGCCCTCTGAAAGATTTACCAAAGCGATGATTCGACTAACTGCACTACTCTTTATTGCAAGCGATGATGGTTTCGAGAATTTATGCCCAATGGATTCAGAATAGTCCGATAGATTATCTTGAAGAGTATCCGGGTCTCCACAAATAACTAGTGTTTCGCCCTCTATTTCATCGAGAAGACTAATCAAAGTTAAATGAGTCCTAGAGTTTACTTCACACATTACCTCATGGATGCTAGTGTCTCTTTTGCCCCCTATTATTGACCTCCAATGTGTTTCGTCTTTGGATTGCCATACATCATGCGCAGGGACCCAATTGGGTAAATCTTCATTCTTCTTACACAGCGGTATATCTAGGATATATTCGCCATGGTATCCAAGTCGGTGAGACCCTGGATTCACCAATTGGTGCACCCCTGTAAATCGTGATAGTTCTTCAAGTATTTTCAATTGAATTTCGTTGAGGCATGGGGGATGGTCTAGCATTATTATTCCCTCAACATCAGAAATAGTGAATGGGGGTTCTGTCGATTCTTTCAATCGGTTAAGCACCACTCTCTCTAGGCGGGCGGGGTGGGTTCCATTATCCTCCGACTCCAATTGCTGGATGATTTCATCGCAGGCCTTTGCGCCTGGATCTTGGTCCCAATTCCATGGATTTTCCAAAGTGGCTAATTCTTTGTGAAGATTGAGAAGGCGTTTCGTGCGTGAGCGTGACCAACGATGTGTCGGGTGAGGCTGTAACAAAGGGAAACCGAAGTCAGCCGCGGCAGTTGCTATGGCCCGATGTATTTTTTCAAACAATATTCCGTCATCATTCAACAATCGAGGAAGTCGAAGGTCGAGGTGTAAAATTCCATTAAGCCTCTTGAGAGTTAGGTGATGTGTTGTATCTACTGCCGCTCCTTTGCTACAAGCATGAATTTCTTCTATGGCTTGGCTTCGGGATGCTTCGCTCGGGTGAATTACCATCAATCGTCGCCCCTCTAGCAATGCAGCCATTAGCCAATCGGGAAGTGACTGGCCGGAAGGTGTTGGCTCCATTGAAACGCTAGTGGTTGTTTTTAATTCACTATCATCCATGGCAAACCCTCCCTGTCAATTGCCCTCGGTGGCGGTAGTTCTTGAACCCAGCGTTAACCGGGAGTGCAAACTATTGAAATGGTGAGGATTTTACCACACCATATGCGAAGCCGTGTAATTCTGATTGCATTAGTCCTTGGCCTCGCATCTATCCCATCATCACAAGGTGGTACTGCTGAAAAGATTGAAGATTTTGGTTTTACATTTGGAGGTCTTACCCTCGATGCAAATCATTCGAGTAATGCGACCTCGAGTTTGGCTGATTTATCAGCGGTTGTAGAATACTATACTGCTACTTGGTGTGCTAATTGTGTAGATGTTGAGCATGCTTTAGACGACATAGAAGTCGATGGAGTCAACCTTCAGCAATTCCATTTCCATCGAGACCAAGATAATGAGGACCCATGGGGCACTCCTGAAGGAGAGGCTCGATGGGATGAAAGATACGATGGAGGCGTCGCCCCTACCGTTGTGTTCAATGGTAGCATGAAACAAATTGGAAGCGTCCCTGAAGGTGATTCTCTTCAAAATGATTATACAGCCTTAGCAGCGATGGATTTGGGTCTAGGCGTTGGTACTTCTTCCATGGCATGGAACAATGATTCCAGGATATTATGGTGGGACCTTCAATATGATGAAAGCATCATTCCCGAAGGTGGCGAGTTAGTACACATGCTATGGATTACTGAGAGATTTGCATACTTCCCCGAAGGTAGTAACGGAGTGGAAAATTATCCTCATGTCATCAAAGCACTATTCCTTCTAGGAAATAATTCCTCAGGAGCAATGGTAATCGATTTACCTGAAGCACACGATGGTAATGATTTGCAATTGCATCTAATCCATCAAATTATACTTCCAGAACCGGTTAATGAAACTGAAAACCCCGTAGTCCCTGCCCCAACAGATAATGAAAGCAGCGGCCTTCCTAGTATCAATTTGATTGCAGTGCTTTCGGTAGTGATGATCGCAGCATTCACTGTGCAGCGAAAGCAGCAATGATTCGCTCGACATCTTCATCTGTGATATGCAGATGAATTGCTACTCTGACTCGATTGTATGGAAGGTCGAACATGTCGATTCCAAGTTCTGCGAGTGACGTTACTACTTCTGCGGCTGGAATATTACAATTAACGTAAACCAGATTTGACTGTACTGCATCTAAATCGACACTGAAGTTTTCCATGGCGTTGATCGCTTCAGCAACTCGTGTTGCGCGTACATGGTCTTCTGCTAGTCTCTCTACATGGTGGTCGAGAGTATACAATCCTGCAGCTGCTAAAACTCCTGCTTGCCTCCAGCCGCCTCCGAACATTTTGCGCCAACGGTGTGCTTTGTTGATGAATTCTCGACTTCCGACTAAAACTGAGCCCACTGGGGCTCCAAGTCCTTTGGATAGGCAAATCGAAACTGAATCATAATCACGACATATGCGTGCTACATCCACACCTGTTGTAATTGCAGCATTGAAAATTCTAGCACCATCGATGTGAGTTGCACAGCCGTTTGCTTTTGCTACAGCAGCAATCTCATCGAGTGCTTCTTGAGTATAACAAGCGCCTCCTCCAAGATTGGATGTGTTCTCAACACAAACCAATGTTCCGTCTGGGTAATGAGAATCCGAACCTTCAGCCTTACGAATTGCAGATTGTACTTGGGCTGCAGTCATTAGGCCACCTTTGCCTTCAACCAGAGAAATTGATACCCCACAAAGTGCAGCATAACCGCCACCTTCGTACTTGTAGATGTGAGCGGTTTTGTCGCAGACTATTTCGTCACCAGGAACGGTGTGAGTCCTCAAAGCGATTGCATTAGACATTGTACCACTTGCAACGAATAGGGCTGCTTCTTTGCCAAACATCTTCGCTAGACGATTCTGAAGTTCGTTCACTGTAGGGTCGTCGCCGAGGACATCGTCTCCAACTTCTGCCTTCTCCATTACAGCGCGCATTGCCGCAGTCGGCTGAGTGACGGTGTCACTACGCACATCAACACGGTCGGAAGGATACTCGCGCATGGCCAGTCCACACCGCTTTCACTCAAAGCAGTTTCAGGTCACCGGTGATTGCATCTACTGCTGAACGTGGTGAAGGTCCAATACCTAGAACTGTGATTGTTCCTGGTGGAATTTCGGTGTGACCTGCATCTTTGATGAGTGAACATATCAGGCTGCCTTCGAGGGCTTTAGCATACAGTTGACGGAGATGTGCTTCGTCTTCTGCTCGCAACACGATTTTACGTGCACCAACCAGGTTCCACCTCTCATACAATCGGGCTGCTTTCTTCTTAGCCACCAGAGCGCAATCAACTGCCGCATGAGCACACTGTGCAGCCAATTTACCTTTCGAAAGTTTGAGATCATCTCTGGTCACTAGGACCATTGTTACCTCATCAAGCGGAGATGCCATCGGCCTCACCACTTATCTGTGGCTCTCTGATTTGTGTAGTCTCTTCGAATACCAAATTGCTAAGCCAAGGGGCAATCCATGCTACACTTACCAAACTAGCGACCACATGTAATGCATCGAATGGCAAACCATTCAAGAGGTAGATACCAAACTCGGAGATGGTCATTCCACTTGTGATGATGGATAGTGAAACCCACCAATCGAATAGAACTGAAGCAATGATTGCGGTGATTGCTAGACGCTTCATTTCAACTGTGTTCTCTACGACTAGGCCGAGGCGGGAACCTGCAAATGCAACTGCTGCCCAACCACTGGCTTGGAACAAAGTCCACCATCCATGCGATAATACAAGATTGGAAACCATTGTAGCGATTACTGCAAATGCCATTCCACGGCGAGCACCAAGGGTTGCCCCCATTACCAAACACATCACGGTTAATGGCTGGACGTTAGGGAGTGGTTCTAGCAAAATACGACTTGCAGCGGCGGCTACAGCGATGCTTGCTAGAACTAGGATTTCTCTCTTAGCTGAATGAGTTGGCCTGCATAAAAGGAAGAATGAAATGGTAATTAAAACCATATTGAGTGCAAGTAATTCGACAGGAGCGAGGGCTGGACCGTGAATGCCATCTGTTAGTACCATGAACAGCGGTGGGGGACTCAAGCCTTGAACTTCACGCTAATGACCAGCGCACAACACTGTCTTCGCCAAGTTCTGCTTCTGAAATTCCCACAGAGGACCTTTTGCCATCGATTGTGAATTCCCAACCTTCTCCATCATGACCATTGAAAGAGGTTATCCACGCTCCAAAATCATATGATTCCTTGACCATAGTGATCTCTAAATCGGCTGCTGCTGCATCGGTAAAGTCCTCCACTGTATCATAGCCCGCAAAGCCCCCAGCCGCTAATTCCCCATCGGGCAATTCGAACACCATAACCTGTGTGCCTTGCCATTCCTTTGGCCATGAATCGTCCCAATCACTAGGTGGTTCTTCCAACTTGTCAACTTCTTTTGACCACATGTTCGAGACGGCTGGTAATATCAGAATCATCACTACAAGAAGTAGTAACAATCCTACCTTTGTTGCCATTTTATTATTCCTTTTCAATTGAAAGAAAAACATGGCGAGGCAAAGTGTTAGCACCAAAATATATTGAATCGTTGAATCTGAGTTCTTTGAATTGGAGGTATCATCTACTACGGCATCTATTTCAGAGGTAAATAGAGTCACCATTAGCACGCCGTTATCGTTTCCAAGCGCTATTTCGCCATTCGGCCCAAACCCTGGCCCGGCTGTTGTGTATGTGTCGTGATCAGTATGTGATGTGATAATCTCCAAGCCAGGAATTCCAACCCCCCATCCTCCTTCAGGAGCATTATACGGGAACCATATCTGGTTTTCGTCCTGTTTTGTAATCTCCCCATTAGTATGGTAATTTGTACGCCCTTCCATTGTGCAAATTAATTCACAATTCATCCAAATAATGTGTGAACTTGTCCCTAAGAAAATATCTTGCCCATCCTTCAAAGGTATGGCTGGAGAATATCCTTCTACAGACAATAAATCATCCCCTACATAAATTTCAGAACCATTTGCGGTCTGAAGGTGAATCACAATTCCAGCATTGGTTTCGATGGGGGGATGTCTAATCTTGCCGTCGCCGATTGAAATATTGCTAACTTGACCTTGTTTAGATATTATGTTGAGTACACCTTCTTCGTTGCCGATGAGGTAGTTTTCTTCAGTGATAGTAACGCCATTTCTCCAACCTAGTTCAGGCAAATCAACTCTAAGATTTTCGACTCCATCATCTAAGCAAAAACGAGACAGTCCTTGGCGGGTTGGAACGACTACATTGCCGCTATCTATTGCCATGGCACCTGTAATTCCCCAAGTTACAACTTCGGTTTGTGACGACCAAATCAAACTTCCATCTTCTATGTCTAGGGCCGTAACTTTACCATCACTCCAAGCGACTATCACCATCTCCTCCCATGAGCCACATGAGCCTTGGCCGGCTTCAACATGGAGCAAAGGGGTCATGTCGTGATTGGTAGAACTCACACTACGATATCTCCAATTCTCTTCACCTGAAAATAGGTCAAATGCATAGACGTGCGGCCTATCTTCGCCAGTCCAATATCCCGATGTTCGGACAATTACCTGGTCTTCAACAATGATGGGTTTGGTTGAAATGTAACCATTTTCCAAATCTATTTCCCACGAATTTGATTCCTCGGCAGAAACTGTAGATGGTGGTATGAGCAAACAGAGGAGAAGCCCGACTAAAACGATACTACGTTTCATCAGGCATGCCTCATGATGATTTCACGCAATAGTGCGCTAACCTGCTTTCCATCAGCAGCGCCGCCACATTCTTGCATTACCACACCCATGAGTGGGCCCAAAGCGCCCATTCCGCGCTCTTTGACGAAATCAATTCGGCTCGCTACTACTTTCTCAACAATAGTTAGCAAATCTCCTGAATCGGCTGGTTTAATCCCTAGCGTATCAGCTTTGTTTGCGAGTTGCTCCATGCTTGGATTATCTCCGGTGAATTCTTCAATTAGTGCAGTCATTCCTTCACGGGTTACATAGCCTGCTTCTTTGGCTGCTAGCACCAAAGCCATCAATCCAATGTCCCCGCTGTTTTCCAAAAGCATGGTTGCCCAAGCCTTTGGAGGTAGCCCTGCACTATGGGCAACGAAATGGTCGTCTAATTCTCTGGAAAGAAGTTGCTTAGATTGATCTTCACTAATTTTGAATTTGTGAAGTCTTGTAAGCCGCTCGGTTTGGGTCATTGGCAAATTTTCGATTACCTTTTGCCATCGTTCAGAAGTTATTGAAAAGGGAGGAATATCTGTTTCCGGATACATTCTAGCACCGCCCGGTAATGGACGCATTGGAGTTGTGGTTCCGTCCTCAGGTGAACCTTTCTTAATCGCCACATTTCGGACTTCTTGTGCGATTCTTTCGAATGCCATCCTTGCCCTGTTGAGTACGCTTTCTAGAGCAAGTTCCGCTTGCCACCTTGGGGCAAGACACAAGACAAAGGCGTCTACTCCGCCTAGTCTCTCTCGCGTAGCATCAACAAATTCCTGTTCGATTCCATAAGCGGGGAGTTCGTCGGAATGGAATATTCCTGCGACTCCTGCTAGTTTGGCAGCACCAGCAAGTTCTCGGCCAAGGCGCGGTAATTGAGCGCCATCGGCATCGTATTCTTTGACACCGATTAAGCCATTGAATCCTGGCAAAGGTAGTGCTAGCATAAGTGAATTAGATTCTAGTCCTGATTTCACCATTTTGGAATCACAAGAAGAGAATGCATCGCTAACATCAACCAAATCTAATTGTAAAATCTGTGAAACTTCTTCTTGGACATTTGGAGATTCTACTCTACGGTCAGAAGATAATGCTGGAAGTCCATTTGAATTTCTTAATTGATTCGCAAGACGATAGAAATGGAGTTGTCTAGCCATTTCACAGCGGATGATTTTTGGAATCCAATCAAGGTCCTGGCATCCCTTAATTTCCACCCGATCTCCACACATCAATGAGACATTGAGGTCTTGCCTAATGCTGCCTAATCCTCTTCTAACTCGGCGTGTATCTCTTAGAGTTCTTCCTAAAGCAATCGAGGTTTGCTTAGCATGTTCTGGTGTTTTTACATCAGGTGCTGTTGCGATTTCTATTAGCGGAATTCCTAATCTATCTAGGTTCCAAGTTACTATTTCTCCATTTGGAGTTAGTTCATTATCGAGTTTACGAGCACTATCTTCCTCAAGGCAGAGAACATCAATACCCACTGGGCCGCCCTCTGTTTCTAGTACACCTGCGGTTGCAACTAGTGTTGTTCTTTGAAAACCAGTAGTGTTTGAACCGTCGATTACTGTCTTTCGCATTGTTTGTAGAAGAGGGACTGGGTGTGCCCCAATCATTCCTGATACTGTTAGAGAGATGTCCAAAGCAGTTTCATCGTGAGGTAGTGGAGGTTGGTCATCGAGTTCAATCAACCCTGCATTCGGTGATTGGCAATATACGAATGTACGGTTTCTACGCGCTTCGAATCTTGCGGCCACGTCTACAGCACCGCCTTCACCACTAATCGAACGTAGGCGGCGTCTATATCTGGGCCAATCGCTTGGTAATGTTTCGATTGTCACATCATGGAGTTCGCCTGGCTGGCGTGAATGTAATTTGCCAGTAGCTAATTGCTGGTGAACTTCAATACCGCACATGAAACCCAGCGATTCAGGATCGAGTAATGCAGGAGTTGCCACATTACCTTCCGGTTCCATGTTACCACCTGTGTTGACTCCTCAATATGAGCGCATCGTCTCAGACTGGCTGTAGAGTCTCATAACCGCCGGGGCGCATGAGCCTTCCATCTCGGCATAAAGCATCGATTAAATCCTCTGCCACATCTCTACTTATGTCGCCACGGCCTGCTTCGGTTAATACATCATTTAGTGATACAATTTCTCCGGTCTCAATATGAAGCCTACGAACAATTTCGAGAATTGTTCTTTCGCGATTACGCGCTGTTGCTTTCTTACCGGATTGGAGTGTGGTTTCATCGAAGTTCTCACCCATTAATTCGTGTCGCCAAGTTTTGGTTAGACGAATCGAACGTTCAGCATCTTCGATTGTAGCCTCATTTGAAAGACGGACTCTTGCTGATGCTTGGGTTAGACGATAAATACCTTCGATTGCTCTTGCTGAAATCGCAATTGAATCGTATGATTCTCCGCCCTTTCTCCTTGTTTCAACGTAATACTCTCTTAGTGCATTTTGGGCATCTGAACTAAGCACTGGGTGAATGTTTCTCTTAGCAAATGCAATGAATTTTCTAAATAATTCCTGATTTACGATGCCCTCTGTTTCATCCAATCCATCATCTGCAGATGACTTGGATGGGTCTACCGCACTTCCTTGGTCAATCAAAACCTCAGGGGTTGAATTTGCACGGTTCTTCATGATGTGATTTGCAATCATTGTATCGTGGTCTGCAGCAGGTTGGTCGGTTAGTAACCAAATAACATCGAATCGAGAAATCAAGGCCGGTTTGATATTGATTTGTTGAGTAAATGGAATTTCAGATACAGATTGAAATCGTCCAGCCTTTGGGTTTGCTGCGGCAAGAATTGCACAACGAGTCGATAGGGTGGCGTTAATTCCTGCTTTAGATATTGAAATTCTTTGTTGCTCCATCGCTTCATGCATAGAAGAACGGTCATTTTCATTCATTTTGTCGAATTCGTCAATCGCTGCTAATCCAAGATCCGCGAGGGCCAAAGCGCCGGCCTCAAGCGTCCAGCGGCCATCTGCTGCTGCGTCCTGAACCGCTGCTGCTGTCAGTCCTGCTGCAGAAGCAGACTGTCCTGATGTGAATCGACCACGGGGTGAAATCTGTGACATGTAAGATAGCAATTGTGACTTTGCAACTCCGGGGTCGCCCATCAGTAAGATATGGATGTCACCTCTAAGTCTAGTTCCATCTTTCGCCTTTGATGCAACTCCGCCAAATAATTGGAGCATTAACGTCTCTTTCTGTTTGGACATACCAAAGATGGAAGGCGCAATAGAATTTGTCAATAATTTGTGGATGTCATCGCGGCGAGCAAGTTCCTTTATTTCGCGTTCCTCTTTTTCTGAAATTTGAATTTCTTCTAGTGGAATATTTTCTCTCTGGATGCTGTGTATTCTCAAAAATATGTCAAATATTGGAGTTTCTTTACCTGATTTTCGTTGTGAACGAACAAATAACATTCCATTGGCAGTTACTCTATCTCCGGGGTTGAGGTGACCGGCGAGGTCATGCTCTGCAATGCATAGAATTCGTTCTGGCTGAACTCCACCACGAAGATTCTCTGGTGGCTCTTGTAATTCGATAAACTGGGTGTCGATTAGAATTGAGTCTTCTATTCTCTGAACGAAACGTGTTTTCCCCTTGGGCCTACCGCAGCCCCCGTCTATTTCGGAGCATTCAATCGGTTCAATCAATTCTTGTTCATTCGGCTGGCTAATCCTAGTTTTATGCCCACAAGCTACACATTCAAATGAACCCTCATAGGTCCTTGGAAGTACTCTACCTATCTTTGTCGCTATGGCGTCGACTGAAATCATCATCCCTAAATCTTCACTTCGAAGTTGGCGGACTGTTCGGTGTGCATCAGACGGTAATTCGATAATTCGAACGAATGCAACAATTCGTGGGGCGCCCAATTCTGAAAGAAGAAGTCCAAGGGCTTGGTTCGCAGCCTGGGTATTGTTTTCGGGTTGTTCGATGATTGAAAGCGCAAAATCAGGATCGAAGGATTCTATGTCCCTATATGATATTTCGAGGGATTGGAATTCCGGCCATGAAACTTCCAAATTGTGAATTGCTTCACTGTAGTTATCTAACAAAAGGGAGCGCCATCTGGCGGGTTGGTCAAATTCTTGGATAGTCATAGTAATTCCTCCAACCGGATTTCTTGAGTCATTGTCGACCATCTATAATGATTGAGTCGAATCTTCTCATCCCCTCTATTTCCACTGGAAATTAATCGCATTACATAACCTCCAGTGGCTTCCATTGGAATACCGCCAAGCACATTTCTATGAAGCCCATCGCAGGTTCATGCCGGCCCACTCTTTTGAACCCATCAGAGGAATTCTCGAAAGATTTTCTTTTTCATCAGAAAATTTGGAAAATCAAATTGGAGACCCCACTGAAAGGGAAGTGATGGTCCATATTCCCCCTGAAGCAAAAGGCCCCTTACCTTGCATAATCTATCTGGCTCCATTTACAGGTACTGGTTTTGCTCGGGCTAATTGGAAAGCGTTTGGTGAAACCTTACCACAACGCCACGAACGGCTCGTAAAAGGTGGGTTAATGCCACCATCAATACTGGTTATGCCCGATACCTTCACTTCCCTTGGAGGTAATCAATTCATTGATTCTGAAATTCTAGGAGATTGGGGGGCTTGGTTGAAAGATGATTTACGAAATGAAATAAACTCCAGATATGATGTCAGCGGTTTTGGTCTTGTTGGAAAATCAAGCGGAGGATATGGCGCATTGGTTAGAGGCATGCTTGATGATTGCTGGGATGCGGTCGCATGTCACTCTGGTGATTGTGGTTTTGAACTTCTATTTGGTATAGAGATGGGTAATACTCTCACTCATATCGGTCCTCATGGTGGCATTGACGGTTTTCTGTCATACGTCAAAAATACCCAATCTCTGAAAGGGGATGATTTTCACACGTTGATGGTTATTGCAATGGCAGCAACCTATAGTGATGGAACTTTACCGGTTGATGAAAATTGTATTTTCGATGATTTGAAATGGGCTGATTGGAAATCATGGGACCCACTGAACATGATTGAAGACCACCGTGAACTACCTGCGTGCTGGATTGATGTTGGAAGTTCAGACCAATACAATATCCAATATGGATTACGCCAACTTCACACCCGCATGTCGGAATTAAAAATAGTTCATGAATGGGAAGAATTCCCTGGAACACACAGTGGGATTGACCACAGATTGGACCTTTCTCTGCCATGGATGGCATCAAAGATTCAATCGACATCATGATGAGAGGGGTGCGGGTGGCAAGAGATATGGCAGAAGGCCTAGATTACGCCGGCAGTGGTGTCGACATCGATCTCGAAGGTAATGCTGTAAGCGCCTTAGTAGGTGCACTATCACGTTCAGTAAGGAAACCAGGAACCCCTGGGGCACCTGTTGATTTGCCGGGTGGATTCGGGGGTCTGGTCGAATTTGGAGATAATTATCTCGCATTAGCAACCGATGGGGTTGGCTCGAAACTTTCAATTGCCACCAAACTAAACCAATGGGCTGGTGTCGGAATCGATTGTATGGCTATGAATGTCAATGATTTACTGTGTGTTGGAGCGGAACCGATTGCATTCGTAGATTATATCGCAGTGCCAAAACCTGACCCTGAAATTCACGCTGCACTTGGCGCAAGTCTAGCCGAAGCATGTCGTAGGGCAAGGGTAACTCTTGCTGGCGGTGAGACTGCTAGTCTTCCAGGAATAGTTACTGAATTAGACCTATCAGGAACCGCTCTTGGGTGGCTAGCCAAAGGTAGTGAAATCACTGGCGCTAATCTGAAGGAAGGCGATGTACTAATCGGAATGCCTGCATCTGGAGTGCATTCCAATGGTTACTCTTTGGTTAGAAATGTAGTTTCACACTGTGGTGCATCATGGGAAGATGCTGCGCCCTTCGCTGTTGATGAAAGAAGGATTGAAAGATTCAATGAAGGGGCAATAACTCTAGGTGAAATATTCCTTAATCCAACTAAAATATATTGCGACCCTGTTGTTGATATGATTCAAGATGGCCCTTGTGCAACAAGTGAGATACATGGAATCTGTCATGTCACCGGCGGTGGACTTTCCAATCTACTTCGCTTACACGATTCATTAGGCTGGCATATTGCTACACCTCTACCAATTCTTCCTGAATTCAATTGGATTCAACAGCAGGGTAATGTTTCCGATAGGGAAATGCATCGAACCTTCAATATGGGCTGTGGAATGATTATTGCAGTGGATGCAAGTGTCGCAAGTGAAGTTTGTTCTTGGTTATCACAAAGGGCGGAGGGTTGCGCTATTATTGGCAAAGTAGTCGATAATGGACACAAGGTAACGCACTCTAATCCTGATATTGTATTCGAGCATTATTGAGGCACAAATATGGAATCTGAAGGCTGGCCAGGTCACATCTGGCTAGAAGGAAGAACATCGGTTCATCTTCGCAACCATCAACCTCGGCCTTCACACATGCCAAGAGGTCCCGCTGCTAAAACCGGCGAGGGTTTTCTAAATCCGGCCATGGCACCAGCTAGAACGCGTTCTGTCATGCTATTGGCAGATGCATTAGAAAATAATTGGTTGGTTCCTGAAGGAAAAACGATTCGGGCTTTAGATGCTCTTTGTGCAACTGGAGTTCGTCCAAGGCGTTGGAGAAAGGAAATACCCTCTCAGGATAGATTGAAAATTACCGCTAATGACCTTGATTCTGATGCAATAAATTGGGCTAAGGAATCGCATCGTTCTAATCCAATAGGAGATAACCTCCAATGGATTCAGGAGCCAAGTAGATTCTCTCGTGAACAAGAAGGTGTAGTCGAAGATGGAATCCATTGGGTTGAAGGCGATGCGATTAGATTGATGGCACAGGAGCCTTTTCAATGGATCGATTTAGACCCTTTTGGGTCTCCTGTCAGTTTTCTGGATGCTGCGATTCAAGCGATTTCTCGAGTCGGAGTACTAGAGGTGACCGCTACTGACACTGCCGCTTTGTGTGGTTCGGCAAAAACTAGTGCAGCACGCAGATATGGTTCTGTTGGAATTACAGATTCATACATGCATGATGATGCGACTAGAATACTTCTTGGAACAATTGCACGTGTTGCTGCGATGCATGATAAATCGGTTCATCCGATTCTTTCCCTCTTTGATGGGCATCATGTTCGTGTTACTGTTCTGCTAAAGCGTTCGAAAGAAGAGGCTTCGGACTGGCATAAAAAAATAGGTTACAGAATTCGCTCTAGCCCATATCATTTCTCTTCACAACCAGAAGGTGAATATTCGGGTCCGATGTGGATTGGCCCGATATTTGATGCTGAGATTGCAAGCAGAATGACCGTCGAAAAGGCGATTGAATTGTGTGCTGGAAAGCCAGAAGATTTGCCCACCGAATGGAACGATATCGATATCGAACATTCACAAAGAGAAATTGAAAGGTCGATTCGACACATTTCTGAATCTGCTGAACTTCTATCACAAGACCACCTGTTAGTGGCAGTAGATGACCTCGGGGTAGCTGCAGGAATTGGCCAAATTCCCTCGATGAAGAAACTCAAATCAGGCCTAGAAGAATTAGGGCATCGTATGGCTAGATGCCATATGCCAGAGGCAATGTTTGCTACTGATGCTGATTGGCAAACGGTTCTTGAAATTACAAGATTAGCCAAATGAAGGGTCCTGCCCTTCATCAGGAGCAGGTAGCATTGTCTGAGAGTTCTCGAATACTTCTCTAACACTGTCCTCTATCTTTCTAGCATCTTCTAATAATGAAGAAAGCGGAATGTCTATTTCGGTTAATTCGCTTATCGCCTCTATCGCCAAAGCAGCAGCGCGCGCATCAGGGTACATTGGATTGCAATCGGCGAGAATAGCGGTGATGTCGAGGTCTAACCTGTCTCCTTCAGCGATTAGATAACCTGCTATTCCGGCTACTATGCCTTGGCGAACTGGTTCAATTCCTGCAGTCTTTAGTCGAGTTCTGCCCACCTTTGATGAACTAACTCCATACAAGGTTCCATCCCTATCGTCCATATTCTCTCGGGCTACTCCATCGATTACTATCAATTGGTCGAACCCACCTTTGGTGAACCAATCTAGTACTGTATTTGCAAATAGGACATCCCTCTCAGGACCAAATCTAACCTCGGCGGTAAAGACGCCCACATTTTCTCCTTGGTAAACCCTAACCGGATGTTTTGGCACCTCGTGATGGACTAGGGCCATGGCCGGAAATTCTGCATTGAGAACTGTTCCTTGTTGACTTAGATTCAATTGACTGATCACGTGCGATGCAGCGATTACTCCGACCATTCCGACTGTGGAAAAGCCACATATTGCAACCCCGTTTGTCCTTGGATCTGCATTTTTGTGCAAAACAAGGTCGTATGTTGCTTGGTCTGCCATGTAACGACCTCCTACTGACTCATTCAAAGGCATTGCGAAAATCACTCCGAGAATTCGGACCAGTCTTCTTCGCCTTCATCCCTATACCACCAAACACCAACTTCGTCTTCATACCACTCGGTGCCGTGCTCATCGACAGAGATTCCGGATTCATCAGTTGAGGTTTCTTCATTTGGTTCCTCGTGCCCTTCTTCCAACTCTTCAACATAATCATCTTCTTCATCGAATTCGGTGATAAAGTCGGGCTTATCTGGCGTCTCATCGGTTATTGTCTTGTCAACAATATCATCGAGAGCAACCCCCACGGGTAGTGGTTTAGCGACTCTGTCAGATTCCAATTCTGGTTCTAAATCCAAATCTTCTTCATTCCACTCATCTAGATCACTATTTCTAATTCTCAAAATTATGAATATTGCTAACCCAATTACGGCTACGGCAGAAACTCCGCCGACATAGACCATGGTATTACTCGAAGTTTTCTCGGATTTTCCAGTGTTGTTATTGGTATTATTTTCTGGAACCTCTGGGTTAACAATTGGATCCTGTCCCTTCAATGTCCATTGAATTTCAATTGTTAAAGGCCTGTCTCCAGGAGTCATATAATCTCGAGGTCCTTGTCTGAGGTCAATCTCAATTTGGCCATTATTCAAACCAAGTTCCGATAAATTTGCGAAAATGTCCACTCTAATCTCTATCGATGTACTCGCGAATGCCTCTAGGATGAATTCACTCTGTCCGGGTGAGGGATTGAATTCTATTTCGCTTGCCCAATCTGACCAACCGTCTGCTTCCAATGAAACATCAATGCTGTAGTTATTTGGATTTGTAATTGAGCAATCGATTTCTTGATCTGTGAATGGGTCGATTTCGACTATCCCGCAATCAACTACTACATCCTCCATTGTTTCGGGAACCCATGCGGTTTGATTGGTTTCATTGTCCGTTTCGTTATTGCCAATATTGCTTCCGTAAAGAACCAGCATTATCTCAAGTGAATTACTTTCAACATCTATCCATTCTGGTCCTGTCAAGTTTACAAATAATGTTCCTCCGCCGGGTAAATTTACTAGGAATTGGCTGAATCCATTACTGATTTGTGCAGTGTCGGTTACTGTTGTATTTGTGGTACTATTGTATGCTGTCCAAGAAATAGTAGCTCCTTCGAGCATTGCAGTATGCTCGGTGTTTAATGCTAGAAGGTTTACTTTCACATCTGTTTCATTATCCCAATCCAATTCATAGATTGAATGGTCTGAAGTAAATACTGCCTCGATTGTGACTACTGATGTTGTAGAGGTGGTAGCTGATGATATTGGTCTGTTTTGGTCATCTCCAAGGAACCCGCTATAATTAGCAAAGAAGGTGACTGGACCATTTATATCTGCAGCAAAGACTCCCAGGTCAGCAAAATCTGTGAGGTTTATTGCTTCCCAATCTGTTCCAATCAAATGAGAACCTGAATTTGAGACCATAGTAATTGAGATGGTACCTGAAGGCGTAGTTGGCAATTGATTTATCTGCGCGGTTAGTTCCAATAAGAATGGAGACCCAAGTGAAATTACTGGGCTCACACTTAACTGTAAATTTACAGCATGAGGAATATCATTACGAGGATAGGCGGGCCCTACTGCTGAGACCGAGTTTGTTGTATTACCATACGAATCTATGGCCGCTACAGCCGCCCAATACGATTGCCCATCGGTCAAATCGGTGATTAGAGTTGTATTTTGTGAAGATGCTATTATTGCAATTGGAGTTAATCCGGTAATTGTATCGAAGGTACTTGTTTCAAGGTACACTTCATAATGGTCTACAGATTCAGTTGAATGATTCCAAGCAACTTGTAAAACCCCTCCGTTATCCGCATCGACATCTGACAAAGATACGCCTTCAACTACACCAGGAGGGGGTGGATACGGGACTGTAACTTCAACAATATTAGAGAGATTGGAGGTTACTCCGAAGATATGAACGGAACGAACTTGATACCAATATGTTGAGCCAACAGTAATATTCGAATCCATTGTAATATTTGCCATTGATTCGGAATATACATCATTTAGTACGATCGTTTCGTTAGCCGATTCTAAGCGGAAAACTTCGAAGCGAATCAAATCTTCTCCAAAATCAATCATATCATCCCAGGATAAACCTACAATATCAGAAGTAACAGACATTAGAGTTAATGTGGGAGTTATTGGTAATGCTAGATTTGGTGCACCCGGCACATGTATTGCTATTATGTTAGTCAAAGATATCTGTCCTGCATTGGTGGAGTTTACTGGGATGCTTAGCGTATAACTGCCAACCCCACCACTCATACCTTGGTTTAGAACATTGGTGAGATTCGTTGTGGCATGCGGATTAGTCTCTACGTGGAATGTGCAATCATATCCAATATCAAGATTTGTAAAATTGAATTCGCCAAACCCAGTACTCTTTGCACTCATAGAATAATTGGTCATGGATATTCCATAAGCATCTGTAATGACTGGCTGTGCGGCCAGAATTAATACTAAACCATCTCTTATTCCACCCGCTTCATCTGACATTAGTAAAGGACCCAATCCATTGGAGGAATCTCCTGCGTAGCCAGCTCTACTCATATCTGCAGACCCATCGCCATCAGCATCTAATTCGATACTGTGCCATCCACTGATGAATACACCAAGTGCCCCTTCACCAGCCGCTACTACTTGTTCCAAAACTCCATCTCCGTCCATATCCATTGTGGTTATAGAGGTTGGAATAGACCAAGGTTCTAATTGCATTAATGATAGGCTTCCAATATTGGATTGATTGATAGAACGATAAGTAACATTGCCTTCTATTGTTGATGTTGAACCATCGCTTATTCCAGATATTGGTGATAGTAAATCTAAATCTCCATCGTTATCGAAATCAACAATAGTAGAGTTGAGTAAATTGATTTGACCCTGGTTCAAAGTAGCATTCCACTGTGTTCCATTGTTTATTAGAAGTGCATAGCCTTGGTTGTTTGACCCGATAATATCTATGTCTCCGTCATTGTCTAAATCACTAAGAATTTCATCTTGGTTGATGTTATCAAAGCTGGTGACGGGGCCCCCCCAAAATCCTGAAGAAATCATCCAGTTGGTCCAATGGCCCATATGGTCCTTCACCAAAACCGAATCGTTTCCGTTAGAAAAGAAATCTTCCACATAAATCGAAATTAGATTCGTGGGGATTCCTTCTGAACCGTTTGGATTCACTGTCTGAGTTAATGCTGTATTTAGCCCCCATGATGCGTTCTCCCAGACTTGGAAAGACAGAACGCCCTGTGAGTGAATTGTAACTATGTCATCCATTCCATCCTGATTGAGATCTCCAATGTCAGCACCCACCAGGCCGCTGGCTAAACTGATATTCAAAACTGGGTCAAATGCTGTTGTATTGGAAATATGTATGCACGCGGTATTTTCAATTGTGGAGAATACTACAATATCTTCAGCGCCATCTCCATTCAAATCCCCTACTGACAATGATGTTGCGTTATCACAAGTTGCAACAGAAGGCGCTGTGGTAATTCCTGTGCTCAAAGTCCAATCCGCCCACACTATTGAGGTTGCATATGTGGAATTAATAGTCGACAAAAATATTGGTTCTGGAAGTCCATCGCCATCCAGATCGGATTCAACAACGTCTTGATAAGACCCGATAGAATAGAATCCGCCTCCTGTTTGAGGAATGAAACTCGCATTGAGATTCGATGATTGAAGATTCGCATTTCGTGGCAATATTATCCCTGGCACCGGAGTTGTTCCTGCATTACTGCCCACCAAGGCCCAATCCTGACCATTATAGAATTGATTTTGATGCCCGATGTCTCCATATCCTGTATCAGTAAATTCCCATTCGAAAACTCCGTCTTCATTGACATCTACCCACACTTGCCCGGGACTAACTTGACTGTAATCTACTTCTAAGTCGAAACTCGCTGAGTTGAATGTGACATTTCGAGGCACGTCAATAGATGAAGAGTTATTGGTCAAACCGCCTTGTAAATTGACATCTACTACGGCAACCCCTCCATTAAATATCGAGATTGTGGTGGATTCGCCAGCCGCTGAAACAAGACTGATTGGGATACCTGAACCAAGCAATAAAAGCATTATCAGAATTGGAGAAACGCGCCTCATGTGAACACCCGGGGATTTGAATGAAAAGGACACTCCTTCAAGTGCCTTATCCTATATATGCTGATTTATCTTTGGTTTTATGGCGCTAGAATCAGCGCCGTAATGTTATTTACTAAAACTAACTAATAACAGATATTATGGTGCGAATTTGGCTTTAGTGCCTCTTTTACTCCCACTATTGCCGGAAACAAGGATTGAAAGCGAACTGATGATATTGTTATCAACAGGAGTCAAGTCGGCAGGCCCGAGGGTGAATAGATGGAAGATGATACGAGAGTTCTAATTCGGGCTGGCGATGTAGATATTGATCTCTCCGGAGCTCAATCAAGTGTAGATGAGCGCCTCACTAGAGTACGTGATGATGATACATGGTCTATCGCACTTTCAAGAATCCGCAACGCTCGTGAACGAGCAATTGAGGCCGCAGTAGATGCTGCCCGTGAAGCGGGCCTTCCAGAACGAGGTTCGGCATTCCGCGCATTAATCGAAAATTGTAGTCTAATTCGTAAGCCAGACCAAGTCCTAGGTGCAATTCAGTACCTTAGAGACGTAGAAGGAGTAAATGACAGCCCCCCCCGTGTAATCGACCAATTATTCGAAGACGCAGGTTTGGCGCCACCTGGTAACCTCTCACTCTATCTAAATCGACTAAGGGAGCGAGGATTCTTAGTTACTCCACCTTCGGCTAAAGAAAAGAATAGATATGCGATTTTAACACCTGAAGGCAGAGCGCATCTTGACAAGCGAAGTCGTTACTGAATGGTGATTTGATGGTAATGTCGGGCAGTAGTACCGGCGGAGAAGAGGTCCCTTTGGATTGGTCTTTCCAAAATCATACTGGGGAATTATTGCGAAGGGGCAATCACCCAAAATCAAATTTTCGAAGATCTATTTTAGATGGCGTCGATTTGACTGAAGGTAATTTTGTTAATTCGGATTTTCGGCGTGCTTCTATGGTTGAAGCCGATTTGATGAAATCCGCATTTGATAACTGTGATTTTCGCGGAGTGGATTTACGCAAGGCAAGGTTGAACCTTTCTAATTTCAAAAACTGTTTATTTGAGGGGGCCGACCTCCGTGGTATTCGAGGTCGATATGCCATTTGGCAGGGCAGTGATTGGTGGAATGCAAAAATAAATGATGATCTTGCTAAGGTATTAGCAAAAAAATGGCCTAAGCCCGAGGATGCTTGAATAAGTAAACCCTGTACGCAATACCATGGCTGTGCAATTAAGTCGCCGAATAGACTTCCCAATGCTGGACATGGCAGGGATTGCATTCTATCCGCGAATCTATGACCTTGCACATCGATTCTTTGAAGAAGCGTTGGAGGAGATGTGCGGTGTTGGTTATCCATACCTTATCGGAGAGTTAAAAATTGGATTTCCAGTTGTTGACATCAAATCAGAATTTCATGCACCATTCAGATATGGCGATACGGTTACTGCCAAGATTTGGATTTCCAAAGTAGGAAACAAATCATGCACATGGCAGTACAGATTTCTTAACCAAAAAGAAGACCTTCTTTGGTCGAGTGAACAGATTACAGTCTGTGTAAGTCTAATCGATATGCAATCGAAACCGATTCCTGATATATTGCGCAAAGGATTGGAGGCGTACACTGATGAGTGAAGAGGTCTCAATTCGGATGAAGGATGATGGTGGCCTAGCCCCCCCTGCCTCTATATTCGCTCCTAGGCCTGATAAAAAAGGACCGAAAACCATCGCTGTGTTGCTAATATTAGGTGCTTTGGCGATGGGAGCGGTAGGATTTGGCGATATTCAATCATCACTGGCTGAAGATCTCTCGAATGAAGACCTGGAGGATTTACTTACCAATGTGCGAGAAAATAACGGGGAGAACATTACCGACGAAGACTATCAAGCATTCCATGACGAAGTAAGAGAGAGTGGAGCATATACTGTCCGTGGATGGTCAGTAATGCTCGGTGCTGTATTGATACTGAGTGGAGGAGTTGCTTTATTCCGATTGAAATCCATAGGCTCGAAATTAGCAATTGCAGGTAGTACTCTTGCAGCAATTGGTGGCGTTTATGCCAATCTTGAAGTCTATTCAATTTCGCAAGAAATGTTGCCACCAAGCCTCATACTAGCTAACAAAATCCTAGGATACCTTTGTGGATTCTGCATGGTCATTTGTGCCAGTCTAGCTGTGTTGCCATTGATTAACGCATCAGCAAAGGCTGCTCTAGACCAATCTGTAATTCTTGATGGGGGGGATGATAACATGCCTTTAATCGGACCTGAAACTGATAAATCTGTTAATGCCACATACAACATACAGAACATATCGATTACAGATTCTGTTGTAGTTGATTCCAAGTTTAAGAATCTCTCAGAAGAGGAGTAAGAGCGGCCCCACCGCGATTTGAACACGGGTTCGTGGCTCCGCAAGCCACTGTGATATCCAGGCTACACTATGGGGCCAGTGCAGACTCGGCGACCTGCCTTTGCCATTTAAGCGCGACGGGCGTACTATACGCGCCATTCAAATTGGGTCCATCCGTTCTCATTTGCAAGTGATTTGAGGCCCCCTTCTGCATTGACTGCGACTGGATTACCAGTGATGGACATGAAGAAGGAATCGGCATGAGTATTACCATATCCCCAGCAATCCGCAAGGTTATGACCTACCGATTCTGCATCGGACTGGACCACTGGCACCTTTCCTTTACGGCGTGGCACTCTCCATCCTTTTTCTGAACCACTCATTATTCCAGTCATATCCTCAGGACCGCAGCCGTAAACAGCATCCATGCCAAGATGGTCGGCCATCGCTTGAGCCATTGGCATTACTGTAGCGGTAATGAGCACTAGGCGGTGACCCTGTTCTCGGTGCCATTCAAGACGGTCTCGAGCGTCTTGGCTAATTCGTTTGGATAATTTCTTTTCCACTAGTTCTGCAGATAGTGTACGAAGCGTTTGCCAATTACATAGCGCGAGGTGTCCGCGATTGCGAGCAGCATCATAGAAAGAACGTGCTCTAAGGAGGTTGCCGGCCAAGCCAAATGTCCACATTATTGCCCCAAGTGGTATACGCCAAGGTCTCCGTAGAGAAAGGAGTGCAGTCAGGCTTTTTTCACTTGATGCATCGAGTAGGGTGCCATCAAGATCGAAGTATGCTGTGACTTCACCCATGTTGTTGTGGCAGCGCAGGTGCTCCTTCAGGCTGTCGATTCATCATCAGCGTCAGGACCGTATACGCGGCGTCCGGCGATATGGTCTTGCCACCATACTAGATGCGCCTTCAAATGCCGAGGAATGAAAAAGCCAATTTTCCTAGGAGTTAATCCGTGATTTCGTAACTTCTTTTCATGGGAAAGGTGGGCAACTATTGTTTGTGCACTACACCCTGGGTTTGCAAAAACAAAACGCTTAACCTCGTCTTTTAATCGTTGCAGTCTTGCTTTCTTCTGGGTGCCTTGACCGATTGTAGGTGGTGACATAAATTTGACATCACCATCAACCCATATCAAACACTAGGGTGAACCCCCATATGCCCCAATACAATGCGAGAGATTTTGAATCACCGGCCTCTCGGAGGGTTTGGTCAACATGGTAGATTCCATCGCAATCAAGCGCGTCGCTATACGCGATTACCTTTCTATCGACATCGAGGCGTGGATGAATAATCCTGATGATATGGACTTCATCCCTCGAACCCATATCAATGGAAATACATTCTCCATCTCTTCAGCAGCCACTGGTAAAGAGATGGCTAGCGTTGTATTAGATGATGAACAAATGGAAGCTGCAGAACGTGATCGCCAAGTTGAATTGCGAGTAAAGTTCGGTGTTCATGGAATGCACGGGCGCCTAAATCGTATTCATCCAATTATTGCTGACGGTAAAGCAAAGAAACTTGCTAATGCAAATTGGAAGACTGTTCAACCGATTCAGTTTAACTGAATCACTCATAAGCCACTTCGGTTAGAACCGGTGTTAGGACTGTTATTACTATTGTTAGGGTCCAGTCGTTTCCACCATCCGGGTCAGGTTGGCCTGGTATTATCGAATCTGGGTCTGCGTTTTGTGCAACTATTGTCCAAACCCATTCGCCTTGTCCGAAGCGAGCTTCGGGTTCATTGAGTAGACCTGCCAGCAGTTCCTCTGCACTATCGGCATCAAAAAATCCCTCTTCGCCCATTGGATTCAATTCGCTCTCATTTATTTCAGCCATAGTGGATTCGTTCTGAGTGATATTGCCCGGGCTAGTTTGTGCTGTTCGGCGATGGCCATCGTCGATGATATTCAATGATAATGTGAAATTATCAGGTGGGAGTAATAGGTCTTGGTCTAATTCGAGTAATGCCTCATAGGCGAGAATTCGGACACCCATTCCGGGAGTCATATTATCGCTCCATGTTTCACCTTGGGCGAGATATTCGTCATAATCCCATTCAAGTGTGTTCTCGACCCATGCAACATTGTAACGCCGGGTTTGAACATCAATTGTAAATTGTTGAGATACGACGCCTCCTTCGTTATCATCAACCGTCAATAAGCCAAGTATCGCACCACTAGATTCTGTTTGAAGATAAACTCGGTCCTCGGTAGAATCTACATCATTGTGAGCATCTCCGTCTCCATCACTGTCTGACAAGAAATCTAAATCCCATGAGAAAGTCAATTGCCCACCTTCGGGATCGGTTGTTTGTGAAGCATCCAGTAAGACCATGTCGCCACTCCTTACATCATCTGGAATTGATAAATTGAGTATGGGTGCGCCATTTACTCTAACCATAACTGTGGATGAATCCGTTCCTCCTTGGTCGTTTGTAACCGTTAGACGAACATTGAATTGTCCTGCCCTCAAGAATTGGTGAGATGTGAAACCGGCGATTGTTGTTGCTTCTATGCCGTCGCCAAAGTCCCACTTAAATTCGGAAATTATGCCTTCGATAGCATCGGAACCGCGAGCATCAAAGGTGACTTCTTCGCCTTGCTGAATCTCGGTAGGAGTGGCTGTTAAGACTGCACGGGGGTCGACTGTATTGTCCAAAACACTAGTGCACCCCGCCATTAATTGAGCCAAAAGTAAGGCAACTAACAGTAAGCCCCGCTTCGTGTTCATAGATACCCCTTTGCATATTTCATATCTAACCATGTCCCTCATGTGAGTTGATTCAATCTGAATTAAAATCAACTTCTTCAGGCAAATCTCCAACGATTTTCGCACCGGCTAACATGTCTTCAACCTCGGTGCTTTCAACAGTATTTAATTCGTAATTAGATTCCATTTCATCGTCTAAAAGAGCGCTAATATCTACATCCCCCGAATCGTATTCAGGTGTTGATTCGATTATGACCTCGGGGGGCAATTCGACCTCGTCAGACTCAAGCATCGAACGGGTTTCTTCGAACAAGGCATCCCTGTCCAATTCGGGTAATTCGATGGCTTGTTCGATTGCTTCTGCAATCGGTTCCGGCTTTTTCTTGAACCAATCCTTGATGCCCATACCTTCGCCTCTCACTACCATCGGCATAGCCATTGTGTAGTGATGTTCATTTGGGTCGACCTACGGCCTATATGTTATGGTCGACATTCTAGAAGGGCAGCGTGTTCTAGCATTCGACCTTGAGACCACAGGTATTTCAACAAATAATGACAGGATTGTGCAGGTTGCACTTATCGGTGCGGAAGCGGATGGAAGCACTGTCCATTATGATGTCTTAGTAAATCCACAAAGACCAATTCCCGGAGGTGCTTCAAGGGTGCACGGGATTTATGATTCCAAAGTTAAGGGTGAGCCGATATTCAAGCACTACGCTGCTGAGTTGTTTGAATTGATGGATGGTGCTGTGATTGTAGGTCACAACGCTAGAAGATTCGACATGCCCCTGCTCGATAATGAGTATTTTCGATGCGGTATGGTTCCACCAAAGCCTCTTGTTGTTCTAGACACCTTAGAGGCGGTTAGAAGATTGAAAATCGCTAGGCCTCACAATCTTGGCGCCCAATGTGCTAGACATGGAATCGATCTATCAAATGCACATGATGCAGCGGCAGATGCAGCTGCAAGTTTGCTGCTATTATGGAAAATAATGCGAGACCATCCATCCAGTTTCAGACGTTCTCTAAGTGAAATTGAAGATTGGTTAATCAATGGAGAAGTTCGCAAAGATGAAAGTGAATTAGGACGTTCGCTAGGAGATTTGGATGCCTTAGATGAACAGGGTAGAATTCGTATCGATGACGGCGTATACATTGTTGCTTTCGGCAGACACCGGGGTAAAGATTTGGTTACTGTTGCCAAAGAGGACCCTCGTTACTTAGATTGGTTATTATCTCCTAATGGGATTGAGGATGGAAAGGCCCGAGATTCCCTAAGGGATTATATTTCAAGCGTCAGGGATTGGTGACCAAGCGAGTACATCGCACCAATGTCCCACTCTCCAAGTGTCACGAACCGTCATTGCGCTTCCGATAAAAATAGGCCCTTGGTGCCCTGTTGCAAGCAATTCCTGTAAAGCCTCTTTACCACGGCCATCAAAAGTGATTGGGATTTGTAGGCCTGTTGGCAGTGCCCTACCCTCGGCATTAGCAGGCTCGCATATTTCGGCAATTCCAGTACCGTTTACATCATCAAAGTGGTGTAGGAGAATTACTGCATCTGAAAAATCATCACTGCCAAGTGTGCCGTTCTCAAGCCGCCAATTCCACCAGTGAGGGCACCATGCTTTCCAATCACAAAATCCACCACAAGACGATTGCCCTGGTGTGGCTTCTAGCGGAGTTTCACTTGGCTTCGTGGCCTCCCATGCAGCCAATGCATCATCCAGTACCGATTGCCCGGTGGCTGTATAACGTGTCGCATTTACAGTATACCATCCTTCGGTTTTCACAGGAGGTGCGTTTGGATTATTTGATAGCAGTATGTCTCGGTACAGTAGTAATTGTCTCTGAACCTCGGGTTTCAATTCGGTTTCAGGAGCCCTGCCAGTTTTCAAATCCGCAACTATCCATCCGTTCAGATTTCCCTTATCATCGACATCAGCAAAGAGCATGTCTAGCCGTCCCATTAACCGGTCGTCGCTTGTTCGTAATTCTCCTTCGACTGCAATCACTCTAGAAAGGAGGTTCTTCCAAAGAGCAATAGTGGTTTTCAGTGGAGTTACGCCCGAGGCTCCAATAAATTCCAGCAGCATTTTTATTGCTCCTCTTTGCATTTTCTTTGCCTTATCCCATTCTTTTTCTTTCCACATCGGGCGACGGGGAGTTGCTAAGAATACCTCTTTTTCTTCCTCCCACCGTGTTTTGAGAAATGATTCGGCAACATCGGGTAGCCAATGGGTTTCATCCGATTTACGGGATGATAGGTCTATTTGCAATAAATCCTCAACCGAGGCGTGAACTGCAGTGCCTACACTAGCGGCCATTCCTGCCTTACGAGGTAACTTCTGTCTACTCAGCCAATACATCCGAGGGCAGGTCTCGAATCGGTTCCACGCTGAAGGGGAGAGTGTATGCTTTCTCTCCTCGCCCATGTACTGTCTTGTATGCTTCACCTTCAAATCGCTTGGGATTATAGGTTGAATTCGGAAGGCGTGTAGATTATACGCAAGGTGTGTTGTCCTTAGTGCATGGAAGGCGCTAAGGTTTGGCTTGACAAAAATGTCGATATCGAAGATGCGCTTGTCGTATGCTGTTTCCCAAGTGTGGGGATGGTGTCGAGCGTCGTTGCACATTTTTTGATTGAACATTTAGAGTTGGAATTTGTAGGGGGTGTCGCTCATCCAAATTTACCTGCGATTTGTTTGGTGCAAAATGGTGTGCCTCTGCCTCCAATCCGCGCATATACTGGAAAACCTGTCTGCAAAATCGAAGGATGTGACAAAATATTGCTATTGATGAGCGAGTTAATTGTACCAGATCCTCTTGTTCATGAAATTGTTAGTGAAATATTTGCTTGGTCTAAAAAGGAAAAGGCTGCAATGGGAGTTCTCATTGATGCGTTTGCCCGTAAAGGCATGAAAGGTGGCTTGAATGGACATGAACCTCTGGTTGAGTGGGATGATACCGAAGAGGTTGATGTTCTGGGAGTTGCTGCAACTCCGAAGATGGCTAAACTTTTGCAGGGAATGGAAATTCCCCTTCTTGAGCAAGGCGTCATCAAAGGTATGACCGGGGTCATGCTTAGTGAAGGTGCGAGCCGGGGACGTAATATCATGAGTATCATGGTTGAAGCTGACCCTCGGTTCCCAGATGCTAGAGCGGCTGCTGTGATAATCGAACATCTGAACAAAATGCTCCCAGTAGCTGATTTAGACCATGAACCACTACTCGAAGAAGCTAAGAAATTAGAAGAACAAATTCGTGATATGATGGATGGCGCTGATACTGAACCAAACCCTGTTTCATCTTCTATGCTCTACGGCTGATTTTCCTAGCATTACTACGCCTAGAACTATCAATAGAATACTAGCCCAAATAGGGAATAGAAACACCGTTTCTTTTGGTACGAAAAATAGGAGCGTTTCTTTGCGTGAATACTCCCCGCCCATTCCAGCAGTAGTTAGCATCAACGCAACTGAAATCATACCAATGCTAGCATGTCTTAAATCTACATCACCGCCCCATTTTCTTCTAATCAAAATCCCGATTGCCAGGCCTGTAGATGCTGTCGATAGTAACAGTTTATTTGCAAGAAGAGGGTTTTCAATCCCCTCTCCTGGTGCTGCATTAAGGCCAGTAAATATCGCAAATGGTGTAGCCAATAGCCCCCCTAAGAGTGCCCAATGGGCAACTGCCTCACGAGATAGTGGTCCCTTTTTCAATAGACAAAGAAGGAAGGCGACCCCTGATAAGGCAAACATGCCGATTGTTAGTTCGGTGGCAATAACGTGCAAAGTTCCAGCAGATATCATCAAATTTCACCTCGTGCTAATTTGTTGAGGTGTTCTTGGCCATAATGTTGCCATTGCTCCATTGTCCATCCAATCGGCAATCCTTCCGGCGGTAATGGCGGCCCTACATGACTAGTGCTTTCTTGAGGTGCTTCCACTTCGGATTCGGTTGAAATATATTTTGTATTATCATACTTCTTGTTGGAATCCTCTCTCTTCGGTCTTCTCAATATCACTAGCCCTGCGCACAATAAGAGCAGAGCGATGCTCTGCAGATACAGGGCCGTTTCATCGATTTCCCATCCGGGTTCCTGTGCTGTCAATCTAAACCAAGGTGAGGTCTGAGTTGGCCCCTCGCCCGTAAGAATTACCCTCCATTCAACCACACCGGGATTTACTGCTGCAGGAATAATAAATTCGCCATCTACAACTGAAATTTCTGAAATTTCAGCCCCCCTCTTCAACTCTACAGTTGCAGAATCTGTATTCAATGTTTCAAGTTTTATTGTCGTCTCTTCGCCAAGATTACGAGTATTTGTTGGCGTCCAATCCGGCGCTAATTGTGGTAAATTTTCAGGGACGGCCGACACTTCGACCTGTGTTAAATTAGATATTCCGCTCATAGCAACCCCTCCATTTGGAGAACCGTGTTGAACTGCTAAGAATAAATCATACATTCCAGGATTTGAAGGTGCGCGCAAAGTCCAACTTCTGGTGACTATATTTTGAGATGAGAAAGAGTCGGTGATTTCGACATAATTATTGGTGCCGCCATTAGGGTCGGTAATAACCTCCCATCCATCATTTGCAGGTAGATCTTTAGCGCCATCCGAATTAATCAGTATAGCCATTCCAGACATACTGTTTGAACTTACATCGGCGCCTTCGACCGAAGTTTGAATCTCCATCAATAACCCAGCATAGATTTCATCAGGAAATTCAATGCTTAAAGTCGCTGAAGAGACTCCGTTTGTCGAAGAAGAGGCATGGCAGGAACCGGCGCAATCTCTAGAGCGTACTGCATCTCCCTCTCCCCCTGGATTTGCTGTTGAAATCGTTGATGATAGTATCATTAGTAGAAGAATTGTTGCTGCTTTGACTCGCATTCAATCCCTCCTAGGAATAAATGAAAGTGTAACTCCTGTAATGCCGACAAGAAGCATTACGATACTGAATATCATCCCAAATGTTTCATTCGGGCCAGGAGTTTCGGGGGCCGAGGTCGAGCTTAATTCGACATCGTCTGTAGAGGTTGCTCCATTCCATTGAATTTGTTGGCCATCGACAATTGGCAATATGTTGTAGGTGTGTCCGCCGGCCATTGTAGGGGCGTGTCGATATTTTGTTGATTTGGTAGTATCTATGACTTCGCCATTATGTACAATTGCCCATTCCTCAGCATTGCCTTCCCATGTCAAAATAACTTCATTTCCATCAGATATTGCTTCTGTATTCGTTGCATACGGTGGAACAACTCCTGTGTATGTTACCGCAGAAGTGGCTGTTGCGCCCATATCGTCAACTACTTTCACTTGAAGATTTAATTCGTCAACCATCAAAGTGTTCAATGTCATCCCATTGTGAACTACTACGCCATCAATACTCCAAATTGCATTGACTACTGCACCGTCAATATCTGTAGAGTTGCTAGCAGAGAATGTCGCCGTAGCACCTTGAATAAGAGTCTCAGGGCCACTGATAACTGCTGTGGGGGCGGTGTTGGTAATAGTGAATTCTAATACCAAGGTTTGGCCGTCTTCTATTCCGTCGTTTGGAGTTATTAATGCCATCCAACTATCGCCTGCTCCAAGACTTGATGCTGAAATCGTACCTTGATTATAATTTGTGGAAAACCCATTTCTTTTCCATGCCCATGAAAGAGTCACATCGTCGCCATTGGCATCATCTGTAACCAAATCCGCTGAGGGGTCAATGTCCAGTAAAGCATCAAAACTTAAACCTCCATTATAGGTAACGGTTGGAAGTGAGTTTACTATCAAAACTGTGTCTGAAAGTATTTCTGAATTACTAAAATCATTATCGTTAACATACAATTGTAGAGTTAGAATATCGCCCTCTAATGACCATAATTGATTTGGAGATAGAACATCCCCATCAACATCTGTCGCTTCAAAGGAATAGGTTGCTTCACTCTCAAAGAATACTGACTCTTGATCGATTGTAACACTCGATAATACTGGTGCTGTGTTCTGAATAATTACTGAATTGCTTTCCATCCATTCTGAGAAAGCTGTTCCATCGGTTACCCGGCATCTAACTTTCCATGATTCTCCTTTGCTAGTTTGGGATGATGGAAGCGTCGAAGACGTAATTGAGGTCCCGAGCCATTCCCATTCGTAAGTAAGTGTGTCGTCGTCAATGTCATTTCCAAGCGCTGAAGCTACTAAATCGTCAACCGTTGTGTATGGCCCATTCAAGGTCACGCTTGACATTACAGGCGCTGTATTATCGCTGCCAATAGTTACATTCTGAGTTGTAAACCAAGCACTGTCTATTTCGCCATCATTTACTTTAACTTTGGAATACCAAACATCTCCCTCTCTTATTGCAATTGAAGGAATTGTGACATTATCATCGAACGATGATATCTTTGCTCCGTCAACATACCATTCGATTCCACTGACTGTACGCGCATCTCCGTCGGCATCGACTGAAGTCCAAATAATCGTCAAATCATCACTTTCATCTGCTGAAGACGGAATGATTGAGGCTGTCTGAATTGCCGGGATTGAATTTACAACATTCAGATTAGGTGACGTTACCATAGTTCCTGCATCAACTCCATCACTAGGAGTAACTGTTGCATACCAGGATTCTCCTTTACTTGTAAGAGAGGGTGGAACCGTCAATTGGTCGTTACGAGAATTTTCCAAAACATCATCTTTGTACCAACGGATTTCAGTACCACTTTCTGCATCATTATCTGAATCTTGATATGAATAGGTTAGTGATAATGTATCGGTAGTTACCGGATTAGAAGGACTCAATTGTAAATTTGATACTGAAGGGGGATTGTTTGGACCCGCCCCTGCTTCGGATATTTGATAACTCGTAGTGCCCCATGCATCGAAATTGTTTGTTCCGTCTCCGCTTGCAGTGAGTGTTGCTAAATCTAATGTAGCAATTCCAGAACCTGTAGAAGGGGCCGTCCAATCAACACTCCAACTTCGATAACTCGAGGTCGTATGAGTGGCACTTGTACCTGCAGCATCCACCTTAACTGCCATTATTCCAACGCCACCTGTTGACAGTGTACCCTTATCCACCTCGAGGCTGAAACCTCCGTTTGAACCCGATACTCCTCCACTAACCGATATGGATAGCGTGTAACTTTGGCCTGCCGTATAGGATGCTGGTTGTCCTGACATTGAAGGTGTGGCTGAACCTCCGTAATGACAAGTACAACCGGAGCTACTTGAAAATTTGCCATTTTGTTTGCCCATAGATAATGGGGCAATGGATGTTAGCAATAGAACAACTATGATTGCTGACACTATTTTCAATCTCATAGTATTTCCAGAATGTTGGCCCTTTTAGGTTAACGGGTTACTGGTCATAATCAAATAGCGTCTTCTTGGCATTCACTGGCGTTGCGATTTGATTAAACAATTGGTCTTCACTCCAAACTGTTACTCCCAAGGATTCGGCTTTTGCTAATTTGCTGCCTGCTTTTTCTCCTGCCACGAGTATGTCGAGATTGCTACTTACACTGCCCACTACTTTTCCCCCAGAGTTTTTGATAGCTAACGCAATCTCCTTTCTTGGGCGAGAAAGGGAACCTGTAATGCAAAATGACTTACCGTCAAATATTCCGCTAGATGCTTCACTTTCATCGATAATTGTGATAATCGTCGAAAGTTCGTCGATTAATAAACGGCGCCGATCTATTCCTTCCCTGAAAATAGTTGCAACTTTATCGCCAATTCCGTCAATGATTGTCAATTCTTCGTCTTCGCCTTCATCCACCCAATGAAGTAAATTTTCTAATGAGGTAAAGTGTTGTGAAATTGTTGTTGCAACCTCGGGTCCAATTCTTTCCATACCTAATGCATGGAGGAATTTTGCAAGATTTAATTTCCTTGTTTTAGCAAGTTCATCAAGAACATTGTATGCACTTTTATCGCCCATTCTTTCTAGTTCTGAAATCTGTGAATGATTGATTCGGTAAAGGTCGGCGATGGTTACAACCAGGCCTCTTTCCAGTAAGGCTTCAATTAATTTTTCACCAATCCCATCCATCTCTAGAGTTCGACACCAATACGTCAATGCTCGGGCGGTTCTAGCATCGCACTCAAGTGCAACACACCGAAGGAATGCGCCCTCCATGCTTAGTTGACGGTCGCAGGCTGGACAATTATCTGGAATATCGATTTCTACCGAAGATAATTTTCCAATAAAGTCAGTCCCGTCAGCATGAAATCTTCCCTCTAAATCAGTACTTGAAGCAGGACCTAGATTCTCAATTATTTTGGGGATTACATCCCCTCTGCGGGTGATGGTTACTTTATCCCCAATTCGAATTCCGAGTCTTACAACTTCGCCTACATTATGTAAGGTAACATTCTCAACGGTAACACCACCTACCATTTGCGGCGCAATACGTGCTACAGGGGTTACAACTCCGGTTCTTCCGGTTTGCCAATCAACATCTAAGAGCACAGATTGTGCTTCTTGTGAGGGGAATTTCCACGCTAATGCCCAACGTGGATGATGTGCGGTCATACCTAGGTTTTCTCGTTGTGAAAGGTCGTCCAACTTGAATACAATACCATCGATTTCAAATTCATAATTTGACCTCTTAGCACCCCATTCTTGTGTAAAGGTTATCATTTCCAATTGTGGGTTTTGTGATTCAAAAATCGTCCAGGGGGCGGGTTTTATTCCTGCTGATTCTAACCAGGATAGTCGTTCACTATCGTTAGTAGCATCTGGTGCATTATTTGGAAACTTTACGTCATATGCTTGGAACACGAGGTCGGATGCTTCGGCTTTACCGTCTCCATGTTTCTGGCGTAATGCACCGGAGCACAGGTTGCGGGGGTTCGGTGAAATATCTCTGTATTTTTCTTCAAAGACTGCTAACGGCATTACCACTTCACCACGCACATGGCAATCTATTGCGGTATTGAGCCTTAGGGGCACATTTGCAACTAATTTGGCATTGAGAGTTACGTCTTCTCCTCGCTCGCCACTACCTCTAGTTGCTGCGCGGTGAAGATTGCCTGCAACATATTCCAAAGATAGTGCTGAGCCGTCTAATTTGGGCTGAGCAAGGTATCTTTTACCTCCAAAGGTAGATTGGGTTACAAAGTGTATAATGTCGTCATCTGAAATTCCTTTGTCGAGTGAACGCATAGGAAACATATGCTGAACTTTTACAGTACCGGGAAGGGGTTCAGGGCCAACTTCGTGTAATACATCGTTAGTAGGATCGAGTTTCTTCAATTCATCCCATAGTGCATCGAAATCAGCATCGCTAATCTCAGGGGCTGAGAGATTGTAGTATAATTCACGGTGATATCTGACCGCATCGGCCAGATGTTGGATTCGCTCCGCTCCGGCCATGATTATTCACCTACGCCACAGGATATGAACATCACGAAAATTGTAACCCCAACAACTCGAAATTCGCTAGTGGGCAACGGGTCATTATGGCCTCTGATAAAATACGGATATGTATTTCCGCCACTACGTGAACTGTCGCTTGGAACATGTGTCCTGCGTGGACATAGTTACTATCATCAGACCAACAACAGTGGATGTGTGTGAAGGCCTTACCTTCTTGTGTACGGGCAATATTTCCAGATAAGCTAACCAATTCGGATGGAGAATCTAAATTTCGGCGTTGATAAATTCCTTCCTCATTCATGTAGCCATATACGTTGTCTCGCGTTCTCCCAATACCACTGGTAATCGCTGCAGCATTGAATCCAATTTCATCAGCAAGCCTCTGTAATGACTGATGAATTTCTTCGCCTGGATCGATTCTAACAAACAGGTCCTCGCCGCTACGCGTCCATTCCATGTTTTCCGGTTCGAAAAGGCACCTGATTAGGGTTCGCTTCCACAACCATGCATATACATTCGATATTGATGTTGAAATATATATGCGAGCATTCTCATATTCTAGAC